>Ga0210386_10002375_pt1 | contig 16297 bp, 11 predicted proteins | sample IncBWH32OmetaG_FD_160091 | JGI IMG/M metagenome (GOLD analysis project Ga0210386, IMG submission 160091) | Forest soil microbial communities from Barre Woods Harvard Forest LTER site, Petersham, Massachusetts, United States - Inc-BW-H-32-O ... | reverse complement strand
TGGTAGTTATTTTAAGGGCCTTTTCCATATTATAAAGATACGAAAAAACCTGAATTAGGAGTAAGGGATAAGGGGTAAGGAATAGGTAACACACGACCTCACCCCAGCCCTCTCCTGCAAGCAGAGGAGAATAATTAAACCCCTGATTTTCAAATTACACCCACCAGAAGAACCATCTGACCGAATAAAAGGGTTAAAGAAAAGCATGCCATATAATTTTACATCATTAACCAAATAATCAAACGCTATGAACAATCTGCTGTACGTTATAGCCGTAATACTGGTCTTGGTTTGGGCCATCGGCTTTTTTGCTTATTCAGGTGGGTACCTTATTCACATTTTATTGGTACTTGCCATAGTAGCCATATTATTAAGAGTAATACGTGGCAGAGATGCTTTATAAAACAATTTAATTCAACACTTTAAAATCTAACAACAATGAAAACATTACTTTCTTCAATCGCAATGCTACTTGGTGGATGCGTATTACTATCATCGTGCAACCAGGGCGCAGGCCTTTCATTAACAAAAAGGCATTATAACAAAGGCTATTACGTCGACATAAACAGCAAGCGCGAAAACGTTAACCCCAAACAACTTACCATAGTTGATAAGAGTAAGAACATTTCGGCCCCTGCAACAGCAATTGCGCCTTCAGCTGCCAATGCAACCGACCCTAACAACAATACCATTGTTGCCGACAACAGGGTGTCTGCAGGCAGTTCAGTTGCAAGCATTAGCCCGACCGAAAACAAGCGCACCTTGAAAAGTGCTATGAAGAATGTCAATTTTAAAGCCATACATTCTATAATAAGCACCCCTGCTTTACTTACAAAGAACATTGCGCATATAGAAAATGCACCGCAAACCGTGGCAGGCACAACCCAGGATGACGGCCCGCGTGTACATAGTTTGTTCTGGCTGGTTATAACTGTAATACTGGTATTGTGGCTAATAGGTATTCTTACCGGCGATTTCGGAATAGGCATACTTATTAACCTGTTACTGATCGTTGCACTTATACTTTTAGTTCTCTGGTTACTCTGGCTTATATAGGTAGTTGAAAAGTGTAGTTGGTTTAGCTTTTCAAAAATCAGAAGAGGGATTACATTTGTGTTGTACAGGCACACAAATAATCCCTCTTCTTGCATTCAGGCTGGACCTCACCCTACCCTCTCCTTGAAACAAGTGAGGGTAATAACAGATGGAATTGCCTATTACTGACCTCTTAGAAATGCAGGTAACAAAACAAGTTTGCCGTAGCGTTAAAACTAAACGCTGTTTGAGTCCCCAGGTATTAGGGACGAGTTCGTTTAGTTTAGCGAAGAAGGACGTAGTTTTGCCCGCATTACTAAGCAGTCTTGACCTTTTGTTTGTTATTCACAAGTCGAATATTTCATTTCAAAGGAGTTCATGCTTGCTGGCGCAGGTTTATGTCAAGATAAAAGAAAGAAGAAGAGGGAATTTAAAAAAGGGGACGGGTTACAAAATGCAGAAATTTCGCGCAACATAATTATTGATTATCAGCATATTGACGGGTTACAAATTCAAAAAGTGTAACCCGTCATTCAATTACGAATTAGGAATCCTAGCCGGAAAAAAGTGCTTAGTGAAACTTTGTGTTCTTAGTGCCTTAGTGGCAAGAAATCAGTAACCAGGTAAAAGGTGGGTGCGGGTTAGTCCGGAGTGCTCGGGAGCAAGCAGGGAGCCCCACCCCTCCCATGAAGGGAATTTACAGCCCCAAATACTTAGCATTGAAGTATTCGTATTGTGTATTCAGGGGCATAAAGGGGGGTTTCGGTTTTTTGAAGGGTAGAAACACTTAATAAATTGAATATCAACTAATTGACGAATAAAAAGGGCCTGAAAACAGAAACCCCCTGAAACACCCTTTCATTCAATTCAGGTAGTTCATCAACAAAAAATGGGCTGCAAATGCAGCCCATTTAAATAACCTAAAAAACAGTTCTTTTTTTAATGAACAATAAACTTACCGCTTCCGGCAAGAGCTCCGTTCAATGTTAATACCCTGTATAAATAAATACCTGCTACTGCCGAGCCCATATTTACCTGTGTGGTATTAGGGTTTACAGTCGCCTGGTATACTTCTTCACCAATAATATTATATACTTCTATCTTGGCCATACTATTTACCTGCTGTAATGAAACAATAAAGGCGCCATTGTTAGGGTTAGGTGAGATCTTTACGCTGCTATTAGCGAGAGACACTTCATTTATACCCGAAACAATTGTTAGTTCACGAACACGCTCATTATCGAGGTCGGCCAGGTATATATTGCCATTAAGGTCAGCCGTAACAGCCGCAGGATAATTTAGTTCAGCATTGGCAGCAGGGCCATTATCGCCAGTAAAGCCAAAAGAGCCATCACCGGCAATAGTTGAAATAGTACCTGCGGTGTTAACCATACGGACACGACTGTTGCTAAAGTCAGCAATATAAATGTTACCAGACTTATCTACAGCCACTCCTTCAGGATAATTTAACTTGGCAGCAGTAGCTGCACCGTTATCACCGGCCATACCTGCAGTACCATTGCCTGCTACTGTAGTAATTGTACCACCTGTGCTAACCTTGCGGATACGACTGTTGGAATTATCAGCAATATATAAATTGCCCGATGCATCAAGCGCTACACCCATTGGAACAGCTAATTCTGCTGCAGTAGCCGCAGCATTATCACCTGAATAGCCATAAGAACCATTACCGGCTACGGTTGTTATAGTACCACCGGCGCTTACCATACGAACGCGGTTGTTATCCTGGTCGGCAATATAAAGATTACCGGCTACGTCCAGTGCAGCAACACCAGAAGGATTATTTAACTTGGCCGCGGTAGCTGCGGCATTGTCGCCTGCATACCCTTTAGTACCATTACCTGCAACAGTTGTTATTATACCTGCAGTAGTTACCTTACGGATACGGTAGTTACCCTCGTCAGCAATGTATAAGTTGCCCGACAAGTCGAAACACACTCCGGAAGGGCCATTTAATTCAGCTGCTGTAGCTGCGCCATTATCACCGGCAAACCCGGCTGTGCCATTACCAACTATGGTTGTAATAAGACCGCTGCTGGTTATCATACGTATACGATTGTTGCTAACGTCGGCAACATAAATATTACCGGAGGCATCGGCGCAAACCCCTGAAGGGTTATTTAATTCAGCTGCAGTAGCATTGCCATTATCGCCTGCAAAACCTGCAGTGCCATTACCGGCTATGGTTTTTATATCATAGGTTTGGGCTGTTGCGTTTGTAAACGGTAATGTAACCGCCAACGCAAATAAGGAAGAAACTAAGTAAGTATTCTTTTTCATGGTTAAAATGGTTTGAGTGTTTGTAGAACAAATATACAAATAAATAGAGTTAAACTATAATATAGAAGGAAACGCTTGCCAGCCGAGCGAGCGGAAAAAGGGGCACGATAATGCATTCAATTCACTGCTTTCTTTAAATTTTCTATTTTTATGCTCAGGTTAACACGTATGGCAACAGCAATTATTAAGTCATAGAGGGGCATGGTATTCAGCAGCATTATTTTCCTGTTCTATTTCCTGCCTGTTTTTTTGCTTGCCTATTTCCTGATAGATAAAAAGTACAAGAACGGGCTAATACTGATAGCCAGCATACTGTTTTACAGTTGGGGCGCGCCTAAGTTCATTTTTGTAATACTGTTCACTACCTTTCTCGATTTTCACCTGGTGCGGTGGATGTCGAAAACAGAAACCCGCCTGTACCGCAGGCTCATGCTGACGCTTTCGGTAGCTGTTAACCTTGGGCTGCTTATTTACTTTAAGTATTCCAACTTTTTTATTGAAAATGTAAATGTGTTGCTTACACATCTTTTTCATTCCCACGAAATTACCTGGACCAAGCTTGTTCTTCCGCTGGGGATTTCGTTTTATACCTTCGAAACTATAACATATGTAGTAGATGTTTACAGAGGTGTACACAAGCCGCTAAAGAATTTCTGGGATTACCAGTTGTATATTATCCTATTCCCGAAACTTATAGCCGGGCCTATTATACGTTACCACGAACTTGCTGACCAGATAACCGACCGCAGCGAGTACGAAACAACCGACAACAGGTTAATGGGCTTTTACAGGTTTACCATTGGGCTATCGAAAAAAGTGCTAATAGCTAATGTATTGGGTGAACAGGCAACTGCAATATTTGGTGATGCGCATAGTTACGCAACGCTCGATTCGTACACAGCGTGGATTGGTATACTCGCTTATACATTCCAGATATATTTTGATTTTTCGGGTTACTCCGACATGGCCATCGGGCTTGGAAAAATAATGGGGTTCCGTTTCCCAGAGAATTTCAACAACCCTTACACTTCGCAAAGTATAACTGAGTTCTGGCGGCGCTGGCATATAACCCTTGGTAACTGGATGAAGAACTACCTTTATATACCACTGGGCGGCAACAGAGTAAACAGCAAACTAAGGCTTTACTTTAATCTTTGGCTTGTATTTTTAGCATCGGGCCTTTGGCATGGCGCATCATGGAGTTTTGTTTTCTGGGGGGCGTATCATGGTTTTTTCCTGGTAATAGAAAGGATATTCCTGCTCAGCATATTTCAGAAAATGGGCAAACTGCTTAGTACTATTCTAACCTTTTTTATTGCAGCTATTGGCTGGGTATTCTTCAGGGTTGAAAAGCTGCACGATGCTTTTATCTATATAAAACGGCTGTTCAGTTTTCACTTTACTGAAAGCCATTTAGCCATGTTCGATGCAAAGTTTTACACCCTGTTTTTCATTGCAGCGTTCTTTGCTTTTTTCACGTATTTCAAACGCGGGCAAAAGATACAAGATGCTGTTTATTTTAATGAGTACACGAACACCAGGCACACGGTGCTTGCAGTTGTATCGGGTATACTTATTCTTTTAGCGGCCAGTTCCATAACGTCTTCAGACTTTAACCCATTTATATATTTCAGGTTCTGATGCAGAATAGTGCAGCAAAATATCGTTCAATTCTGTACGCAATATTAATTGCCTGCCTCTTTGTGCCCTTACTGCAAAGCCATACCGGTTTCATAAAGCTACATAAGCTTAACGGTGCCACTGATGCAGTAGATACAGTACCTGTATTTTCCGCAAAAAACTGGTTCGACGGAACCTACCAGGCGCAAAAAGAAAAAATAATTAATGACTCTTTCGGATTCAGAAGTGCATTTGTAAAGCTTCACAACGAGGTTGATTACGACCTGTTTAACCTGGCGCATGCTGAGTTTATTGTAGGTGGTAAGAATGGTTATTTATTTGAAACACATTATATTGATGGTTACTATGGCACCGACTTTTTAGGTAAAGAGAACATTGAACAGACCATGGATAAACTGCAATTTATAAATGACACCCTGGCCAAGCTCAACAAAACACTTTTACTGGTAATAGCACCTAGTAAGGCTTTGTATTACCCCGAATATATGCCTGACAGAATTAATACCACCAAAGGCCATACAAACTATGACACTTACCTTGACCTCTTGAAAAAATCGAACATCCATTACATTGATTTCAATAGCTACTTTATTGCAAACAAAAACAAATCGAAATATCCGCTGGAGCCTAAGAATGGTGTTCACTGGAGTATGTATGGTGCAGCCGTTGCAGGCGATTCATTGGTTAAATACCTTGAAGCGGTTCGCCACATTACCATGCCAAAAGCAATATGGAAAAGCATTGCCTTGCACAGAGATTCACTTTTCGATATTGATGTAGAGAATTCTATGAACCTTCTTTTCAGGCTGAAGAGCCCGTTAATGGCTTACCCTGATATTGCTTTTGAGCATGACACAACTAAAACAAGACCCAAGATGCTAAGTGTTGGTGATAGCTTTTATTGGGGATTAGATGCGGGGTATGATATTAAAAACGGATTTTCTGCTGATAGTAGATTCTGGTATTACTACAAAAGACCTGATCATATTCAACCCACAAAAGATGAACTGAAGGATGAAATTGAAAAAAGCGATGTAGTTATGCTCCTGGTTACAACACCTAACCTGGCTACTGTGGGCTGGGGCTTTATTAATGACACCTACGATATGTTCAAAGGTACAAACGCCATGCCAAAAAAACAGGCCGATTCAATTTACAACAGCAGGCTGAGTGCCCTGAGAGTTTATATTAGGAATGACAAGAACTGGCTTGCAAAGGTTGCAGAAGGAGCTAGAAAAGACGGTATACCTTTAGATTCTGCCATTACCCTTAACGCTAAGTGGGTAATAGAGCATGAAAAGAAAAAATAAGTACGGGTTACTTATCAGTTCCAGAAATCCCAGTTAATACCAAAACGGAGAACCTGGTCGGGCATTGGATAATGCAGGGCGTAACCATAAAATGAACTGGTCTGCAGGAAGGGTGAAGTAACATTCTCCATTTTCAGGAACATCCGGAATGTGCGTATACGGAAAGTTATAAATGGATCGAAGTAGAAATAATTCCCCATTTTAACATTGTTCTGCACATAATACTGGCTAATAACTGGCTGGTATGCATATACGTAGTACGAAGAATTATAAAACACATCCACACCAACCCTTAGTAACATGTGATGCTTGAATAGGTAATTTTCATAGAAAACAGAATTTTCTGCCACCAATTTCGGAAGGTATATTGGCTCATAATCTTTTGCAATTGTTGAGGCATCTTTTACATATTGAAATATTTCTTTTGTATTCAAATGCCACTTCCCTATTGTAAAGTTCTTTGTTATATATGCTTTATAAATATTAATCAGGTCCTGGGTCTGCAGTGGAATAGAATTCAGAGTTGCAGGTGCAAAATATACCATGTTCTGTACCTGGCTTACTTCGCCACCGAGGTTCACATGCCATTGGGCATCTTCATATACAAGAGAACTTGTAATAGTGGTTATTTTATTAAAATTATTTTGCCATTCAAAATTATTGCCACTATATAATTCATAAATAAGTCCGGGTGTCTGGTATGAATATTGCTCGCTTAACTTAATTAATCTCAATGAGTCAGGCTTCCAGCCTAAATGTGCTGAACCTTGTATGTCACCATGCTGAGTGCCAGCAAAAATATCGGAGCCTTCAGCATCAAATAAAATATGGCCATTCGCAAACGTATTATACGCACGTGCGTGAACAATAACATTACTGAATACAGAATCGTGCAGCAGTTTATAAAGCAAAGTGTCTGTTTCATTTTTAGTACGGCCCGAGATTCCTCCATATTCTGTAAAATGAACCCATTGGTCTTCTATTCCTGCGTCCCACTTCAATATCTTGTTCCAGCCCTTTGCAGACCCGATAGAGAAATCATTTATAAATTGATCGTACCGCAGAGAATCATATGTAGTATCAACATTATTATAAAAGCGAGGATAGAAGCCTGAAGAATCATCTGCAATCGTATAGTCGTTATATATTCTTGAATTACCTGATATTCGTGCAGTATGCGAAACATACATTAGCGGATCCTCTTTACCTGAATCAGGACTGTTATATCCGTAAAAATAAAACTGTTGAAGCCTGAATGACGTTTGACGCTCTGTACTGCGGGCCGATGCAAGGTTGACCGGAGTAGCGAGCCTTTCTGATGAGTAATTAGGGTTAATGAAATTTGAATCATTATATATTCCTCCGTTCTGATCAAATTTCGATGCATTATAAATTGCATCGAATAACAACATATATCGTTTGGAGCGATAGTTCAGGGTAACGTTCAATTGGTTCAAATTACTCGACTGGTTCAAATAAATACCATCAGACCTGACACGTTTAAACCCTATAGCTACATTAAGCTTTTTACCGAAGTTCTGCGTAAGTGTTAAATCAAGGAATTGATGAATTGTAGGATCGGTAACATAAAAGAAATTAAGATACGGGGCACGTGTATTGTAATACCTCAGCGTAGAGTCGTTCTTGAAATAACTCGAAAGATAATCAGGGCCATAATAAAAACCTAAAGGAGAAGGTGTACAGTTAAAGATAACGGGTACCAATGGCAAACCTGGGTTACCCAGACTATAATGAGAGGTATAGTATTCAAGATCATCTATACTAGTATCCACTTTCCACGATTCTTTCTCCCATATATTAAATGGGCTAAGCATACCCAACGTATAGCCAAGCGTAACATCATGCTTTATTGTCGTATCAATAGGCCCGACTGAAGCCTTTATTCCGCTTATAAAAAGCAAGTTGAAAATACAACATACAATTAAGAACCTCTTTTTCATTACCACCATAAAATAGCCTGTTTAGGGCCTGCATTTCTTTTATTAATTGTATTTTCCACTTTATAAGGTAAGCAATTATAGCTGTAATTTGGCATTGGTCTTTAAAAAATGGCAATCAATCATATAAAACCTTAATTCATCTCTTAATGCCATTGCGATATGCCCGAATTTTATTATATTTACGCTACAAAAATATAAATTATGGGAACGGCAACCGAAAAGGATATCTCCCTTCAGGAACATTTAAAAACATTCTTTGGTTTTTCAAAGTTTAAAGATCAGCAAGAAGCAATTATTAAGAATGTACTTAACGGGAAAGATACCTTTGTTATTATGCCGACCGGTGGGGGTAAATCACTTTGTTACCAATTACCTGCCCTTTTAAGCGACGGTGTTGCCATTATTGTTTCACCACTTATTGCCCTGATGAAGAACCAGGTAGATATTCTTCGCACATTTGGCGCTAAAGATGGTATTGCCCACTTTTTAAATTCATCGCTTTCAAAATCTCAGATAAATAAGGTAAAAGATGAAGTAATAAAAGGCGAAACAAAGCTTTTGTATGTAGCGCCTGAATCTCTTTCCAAGGAACTTAATGTTGCATTCTTTAAAAAGGTTAAAATATCCTTCTTCGCTATTGACGAAGTACACTGTATATCAGAATGGGGACACGATTTCCGCCCGGAGTACAGAAAATTAAGACCACTTATAGAACAAATTGGCCGCGTACCTATTATAGCTCTAACGGCAACTGCTACCCCTAAGGTACAGGAGGACATTATGAAGAACCTTGATATTCAGGATGCGGCTGTCTTCAAGTCTTCATTTAACAGGCCAAATTTATATTACGAAGTACGCACCAAGCAAAACGCTGCTAAAGAGATCATCAAGTTCATTCGCCAGCATACAGGTAAATCGGGCATTATTTACTGCTTAAGCCGTAAAAAGGTAGAGGAAATTGCTCAGACCTTGCAGGTTAATGGTATTAAGGCATTGCCCTACCATGCAGGCATGGATAAACCAACACGTGACCAGACACAGGACAAGTTCTTGATGGAAGATGTGGACGTAATGGTTGCAACCATTGCCTTTGGTATGGGTATTGATAAACCAGACGTACGATACGTTATTCACTACGATATTCCCAAGAGCCTTGAAAGCTATTACCAGGAAACAGGCCGTTCGGGTCGTGATGGTGGCGAAGGAAAGTGTATTACCTTTTATAGTTATGAGGATGTAAGGAAACTTGAGAAATTTTTAAAGGATAAGCCTGTTGCAGAACAGGAAATTGGCAGGCAACTGATACAGGAAACTATTGCATTTGCTGAAAGTGCTGTATGTCGCCGTAAAATGCTGTTACACTACTTTGGCGAAACATATAATGAAAAGAATTGCGGCCAATGTGATAATTGCCTGAACCCTAAAACACAGTTTGAAGGAAAAGATGACTTACAATTGTTGCTTGAGGTAATTCAGGAAACCAAAGAAAAGTTCAAGTCAAAACATATTGTAGATGTATTGTTAGGCAATTTAAGCTCTGCAGTAAAATCGTACAAGCATGATAAGCTAGAAATATTCGGAGACGGTGTAGAGCATGGCAAGGATGAAAAATTCTGGAATGCAATTATCCGCCAGGCGTTGGTAATGGATTTTGTAATAAAAGATATTGAAGCATATGGAGTATTAAGCCTTAGCAAGACCGGTAAGGACTTTATTAAGAAACCACATTCTATTATGCTTGCCAAGGACCATGACTATAGTGGCGAGAGCGACGATGAAGAGGATATTATGATGGCTGCTGCTCAAAAAGGTGGTGGTGCTACTGATCAAACTTTATACGCTTTACTTAAAGATCTCTGTAAATCAACTGCTGCTAAATTGAAACTACCACCTTTCGTTGTGTTCCAGGAAACATCATTAGAGGAAATGGCAACACATTACCCGGTGAACCTTGAAGAGTTGGCACACATTACAGGCGTTGGTGTAAATAAGGCGGATAAATTCGGAAAAGCTTTTGTAGAACTTATAGCCAAGTATGTTGAGGAAAACGAAATAGAACGCCCGCAGGATATTGTTGTAAAATCGGTTGTAAATAAATCAGGCCTGAAGGTTTATATTATTCAGAGTATTGACAGAAAGGTTGATCTTGAAAATATGGCAAAAGGCAAGGGCCTTGCATTGCCTGCCTTATTACACGAAATTGAAACAATAGTATCATCAGGTACTAAGGTAGACATCAGGTATTATATTGATAAGGTAATTGATGATGACAGGCAGGATGAAGTATTTGACTACTTCCGCACGGCTGATTCTGATTCACTGGACGCTGCTTTGGCAGAGCTTGGAAACGAAGATTATACCGAAGAAGATATTCGCCTGATGCGTATCAGGTTCCTGTCTGAAATGGGGCACTAACCTAAATCGTATTTGGCATTATTTTGAAGCTATGTCATCCTGCTTTTTAAGAAATGCAGATGGAATAATGTATTTGTTCAGCTTAAGGAAATTAGCCAGGATAAAGAATACGGTACCACCCGGCACTATAGCAAGCACAACCAGATCAACCGTCTTCAATGTATCTTTCATCTGGTTCCCAATCTGAACTTTTTCCTCATGTGTAAGTTCTTTACCATGAAAGGTAGATTGCACCATTAAATGAAAAGCTTCTTTCGTACCCTTACCCTCTATCTCAACATTGGCAATAAATTCACCACCCTTATGCTTTAGTTTATCAAGTAATTCTTTGGGGTCGTGATGTGGTAAGTGCCCTTCCTTTTTAATATGCTCTATCAGTTCAGCTATGCTGTTCATGCTACAAAGGTAATTCATTCAATTTTAATCAGGTGTTCAGCCTACTGAATAAATCACGGCATTGCCTTATGTCCTTACCTATATATGAAATATGATTATCAGGGCGTAATAAAATATAGAAGTCAGCATGGTTACCAAATAAAGCCTTTGGTATATATTGAAAAGAGTGCTTAACAGTTTTGATCTTTCCGGTATTCAGTTCCACTTGCTTATTCTGCCCGAAAAATAAAAGCTTAAATGCAGGCTCTCTTAGGTAATCAAATATATTATCGCCTTGCGGAAAAGTAAAATATGGCATTCTGTTTCCAGCCTTAACTTTCTTAATTGTACTGCCAATTATAAGTTCATTTTCTTTATACCTGATACCAGTTTCAGATATCAATGGGAATATCCATTTTTTTGCAATTGGGTTTTGCGTTACTAAATGCACTATTACAGGCAGAATATTTAGTCTTATAAAATTCCAGAAACCGTTTTCCCCAGCCATGGCGTCGAATAACTTATCAGTTGTCTCCAGTAGGTTCTTTGCATTTTCCGCTCTTTCAATACTATATGTTTTTAAAAATTCCGGATTTAATTCTCCTTTAATTACAAAAGCAAGTTTCCAGGCCAGGTTATATACGTCCTGTATTCCAGTGTTCATTCCTTGCCCACCTGCAGGTGTATGAATATGGGCAGCATCGCCTGCTATGTAGCTTCTTTCATTCCCAAAAGAGTCTGTTTTACGACTATGTACCTTATAACTTGAGAACCACCCTAATTCTTCAAAATCCACAGAAACACCTATCTGGTGCTTTATTGAAGGTTCAATATCTTCAAATTTGTACTCCTTGCTTTCGTCTGCATCAGGAAGAATACCAACTATACGGTAATGGCCTTCACCTTCCATCGGAAAGAAAATGATAAACCCCTTCTTGAACAGGAACATGAACAGTTCATTCTTGTTGATCACAGAACTTCTAAGTTTCACATCGGCCACATAAAACATTCTTGGCACAGTATCGCCTTTTAATTCTAATCCCATTTTATGCCTGACCATGCTACTGGCACCATCACAACCAACAGGATATTGAGCTTCTATTTTTCTCTCTTGACCTGTTTCATCATTGAACGAAACTATAACTCTATTATCTACCTGTTCGTATCCTTTAAATTCCGATTTCCACCTTATGGTTCTATTGTTCTCTTTCAGGTAATCAACTAAAAGAGTTTCTGTTTTACTCTGCTCGAGCGATAAAGCGTATGGGAACTGACTCAGCCCCTCACCCAACTTATTAATATTGACCTTTGCCCTCAGCTTACTTTTATAGAACATATTAAGGCCAGTAGTGATCTGCCCTTCTTTTATAGCCTTTTCAGCTAACCCTATCTCCTGAAATATTTCAAGTGATCGGGCTTGCACTACCAGTGCTTTTGAGAGGGGAGTGGTTTTCTCATTTTTTTCAAGTATTATAAAGTCAATATTATACCGAAGCAATTGAACCGCCATACTTAAGCCTGTTGGCCCTGCCCCGACTATAACAACTTCAGTTCTTAATACCTGCTGAGATTCCATTCCGGTACTTTTCACCTAATTTAAACATTAAAGGAGGAGTTCCTTTTAATCTTCGTTATAATCAGAATTATGGTAGCCAGAAACGGAAAGTGTTATTACCTGCGTAAATACCTTCTTCCCCTTAAAAACATACGCAAGCCTTTATTTCTTACCGAGATAGATAGATCTCTATCTTCTGATTCTTTCCTTTCCAATTCAAACGCTTCCAGTACTTGTCTGTATGTAAGTAGCCCAACAAGGTGATCCTTATCTCCATCCTTTACAACGGGCAGTAGGTCTACGTTATTTCTTATCATACTATTTACTGCTTTCTTAAGGCTATCCGTATCGTTAATTGTAATAGGAGGTTTTGTTATCAATTTACTAACCTTCTCTTCTGGCTTATATGTTGAACTGAATATTTCGTGGGCAGTCAATATTCCTACCAAAGTATCTTCATGTAGTTCTTTTATAACCGCATACGACTTACTATAGTTTGTAGCGCCTGGCTCATGAATAAACTCGCGGGCCCGTGCTATAGTATCGTCACTACTCAATACAATTACCTGTTCTTTTAAAACATCTTTCACCTGGTAGCTATTAAGCACATCCGGAGTATAAGTCTCAGGTGTATTAACGCCACGGCGCGATATCTTTTCTGTCATAATAGTACTGCGCATCATTACAAAGGAAATAAAGTACGCTGCAGCACAGCCCCCTAAAAGCGGTAATAGCAAATGGGGTTGCTGGGTAGTTTCTAATGAAAAAATAACTGCTGTAAGGAACGCCCTTGAAGCGCCTGAGAACATGGCAGCCATCCCTATCAAACCGGCTATAGAAGCGCTTAATCCAAGCACCGGGAATATCTGATTTGTTCCAATTGCCAGCAATGCACCTAAGGCACCACCAATAGTAAATAAAGGCGCAAGTGTACCGCCTGATGTTCCGCTACCTAAAGATATTGCCCACGATATAAACTTAAGCAGGCAGAACACAAGCAATATATTCACACTCATGTTTCCACTTAAAATGCCGCTTATATTACTATACCCTACTCCCATTGTTGATGGTGCAAAGTATCCGACTACTCCTACAGCCACTGCCCCGATAGCCGGCCACCACATCCAATGAATAGGCAGTTTTTCAAAAGCATCTTCAACAGCATAAACAATTTTGGTAACGCCAACGGAGAAAACACCAACCACAGCACCCAACAAAACGTATACAATCAACTGAGGAATGTTTGGCGCAGGCACATAGGGCATACTAAACATAGGATGGTAGCCAAAGAAAAAGATATGGCATGCAGCACCGGTAATACATGCTAATGCAACCGGGATAATAGAACGTGGTGAAAATTCAAACAACAACAATTCAATAGCAAGCATAATACCTGCAACAGGGCTACCAAATATGGCGGCCATACCTGCTGTAGCGCCTGCCGTTAGCAATATCTTTCTTTCGTACGCAGTTATCTTTAATATCTGGCCAATAAGTGAACCAAAAGCGCCGCCGGCAGCAATAATGGGTCCTTCTGCACCGAAAGGGCCACCGGTGCCGATCGAGATTGCTGCGGAAAGTGGTTTTAATAATGTCACAATGGGATGTATCTTGCTGTCATTTGTAAGCACCTGTTCCATTGCTTCAGGAATACCGTGGCCACGAATAGCCTTAGAACCATAACGAGCCATGAAACCGACTAATACTCCACCAATAATCGGTACAAATATTACCCATATACCCAAGTGATTTCCGACAGGAGAAACTTCTCCCGACTGTATTTTACCATAGAATGCAATGCCCGTTACAAGGCTGATGAGTTCAACCATTATTTTAGCTACCACGCCTACAAGCAATGCATTTAAAATTGCAAGCGTGCAAATGTATAGTAACCGCGGGACGTTAACTCCTTTAGGAGCGCTTATGCCCTCGGCTTCAAGCGTTGGGCCAATAGAAATTGATACAGGTATACCATTATTGGTAGATGCCTCTTCTATCTTCTTTTTCATGGGGGTAGAGAAGATTATTGCGTCTTTAACAACGCATATGTTATGAACCTATTTACTTATAACTCCGCTGAGCTAAATGTACTTTTTCAAATTTCAATTCTTCCTTATGTAATTCAGCTGGCTTATCCATTCCTTTATATTCCCATGCTGCTACGTAAGCAAAGTTTGCATCGTCGCGTTTTGCTTCACCTTCTTCAGTTTGCGATTCCTCTCGGAAGTGGCCACCACATGATTCCTTGCGGTTCAATGCATCGTCTATCATAAGTTCGCCAAGCTCCATAAAGTCAGCTACACGACCTGCTTTTTCCAGATCAGGATTGAATTCTTTATCAGTACCTAATACACGTAAATCTTTCCAGAATTCTTCTCTCAATGCCCTTACAGCTGCTTTCGCTTCAAGTAATCCCTTTTCATTACGGGCCATACCGCAGTTGTTCCACATTATTTTTCCTAAACGCTTGTGGAAATGTTCTACGGATGTTTTACCCTTAACTGACATTAGTTTTTCAATACGATCCTTAACTGCCTTTTCAGCCTCTGCAAATGCAGGGTGATCGGTAGGTATAGGCTTGGTTGCTATTTCATCAGCTAAGTAAGCACCAATAGTATATGGTAACACAAAGTATCCGTCAGCAAGGCCCTGCATTAACGCAGATGCACCTAAACGGTTTGCACCGTGGTCAGAGAAATTACATTCGCCCAATGCATATAAACCCGGTACGGTTGTCATCAGGTTATAATCTACCCAAATGCCACCCATTGTATAGTGGATTGCAGGATAGATACGCATAGGAACTTTATACGGGTTTTCGCCTGTTATCTTTTCATACATTTCGAACAGGTTGCCATATTTTTCACTTACAACCGACTCGCCAAGTCTCTTGATAGAAGCGGCAAAATCTAAATATGCAGCTTGTTTTGAAGTACCTACTCCATAACCTGCATCACATCTTTCCTTAATAGCTCTAGATGCAACGTCGCGCGGAACAAGATTACCAAAAGCGGGGTAACGCCTTTCCAGGAAATAATCTCTTTCTTCTTCAGGAATATCCTGCGGCTTACGAGGATCATCTTTCTTTTTAGGAACCCACACCCTTCCATCATTACGCAATGATTCTGACATCAGGGTAAGCTTAGATTGGTGATCGCCTGAGATTGGAATACATGTAGGGTGAATTTGTGTAAAGCAAGGGTTTCCGAAAAAAGCACCTTTCTTATATGCCTTCCAACCAGCAGTTACATTACAACCCATTGCGTTGGTAGATAAATAGAACACGTTGCCATATCCACCTGAAGCCAATACAACTGCATGACCAAAATGTCTTTCAATTTCACCGGTAATTAAGTTACGGGCAATAATACCACGTGCCTTACCATCAATTGTAACAACCTCAAGCATCTCGTGGCGGTTGTACATCTTAACCTGTTTCTTAGCTATCTGGCGGTTAAGCTCACTATACGCACCTAATAATAATTGCTGTCCCGTTTGTCCGCGTGCATAAAATGTACGCGATACCTGCACACCACCAAATGAACGGGTGTCAAGCAATCCTCCGTATTCTCTTGCAAAAGGAACGCCCTGTGCAACGCATTGGTCAATAATGTTGGCACTTACTTCAGCAAGGCGGTAAACATTCGCCTCTCTTGCACGGAAGTCACCACCTTTAATAGTATCGTAAAACAAACGGAAGGTAC
>Ga0210386_10002374_pt1 | contig 16300 bp, 13 predicted proteins | sample IncBWH32OmetaG_FD_160091 | JGI IMG/M metagenome (GOLD analysis project Ga0210386, IMG submission 160091) | Forest soil microbial communities from Barre Woods Harvard Forest LTER site, Petersham, Massachusetts, United States - Inc-BW-H-32-O ... | reverse complement strand
GAAGCCCGGGTCGCGCAGCGCGGGCAGGGTGCCCCATCGCGCGCGCAACCGGTCGAGCGTGGGTGCCTCGCACAGCGTGTTCGGGGCACCGAGGAAGAAGGTGTCAAAGTCGGTTTCCAGCGCTACCGCCGCCACCGTCGCCGCCGCGACATCATCCGGGGCGACCCAGCACCACATGTCGCCATGCCCCAGCGCGCGGCGCGCTTCCAGCTCCGACGCCGGCATCGGGAACATCACCCAAGTCGGCCGCAGGATCACCACGCTGGGGCCGCCGGTGCGACGGAACGCGCGGGCGATGTCCTCGCCGAGCTGCTTGCTGAGGGAGTAGGCGTCCTGTGGTTCGAGCGGGTGCGCTTCGTCGATCGGCAGATAGCGGGGCGGACGCATCGCGCGTTGGAAGCATTGTCCGACAGCGCACTCGCTGGAGAACGACACCACGCGGCGCGCGCCGGCGCGGTTGGCGGCATCGAACACGTTCCACGTGCCGCGCGTGTTGACCTCGAAGATGTCGGGCTGGGTATTGCCGCGGGTGAGCAGCGCCGCGGTGTGCACCACGGCATCGGCGCCGGCGAAGGTCGAGGCCAGCGCATCGGTATCCAGTATCGAGCCTTGAACGAAACGACTACCGCTTGACGAGTCAGGCGTTCGATCCAGCCCCACAACGTCATGGCCGGCCGCAAGCAGTTTGTGCACGATCAGCCGGCCCAGCCGGCCGGAGCTGCCTGTGACAGCCACGTGGATGCCAGCGTTAGTCATGGGAGCAGTCGATCTCGTGCAAGCAAGAAAATGGAGCCACAGACGCACACATCTGAACGCAGATGGCCACGTACGGTACCCCCGTTCTTGCCGCATGCCTGTTGGGTAGGACGCACCAACGGCTCCACCAGCATGCGACATCTGCGTTCATCGGTGTGCATATGGGGTTGCATTTTCTTTGCATCCGCGCGCACCCATCATGCGTCCGTCGCATCCCCCATGCGCGCGCGCCACAGCGTATGGAACGCCCCAATAGTCCGCTCCCAGAACGGCGACAGCAACAGATTATCCGCCACCGGCGAGGCGCGCCCGCGCTGCATCCATTCGATCGCGCGCTTGTCCTCGTCGCGCAACTGCATCCAGAACGCGACCATCGCCTCGCGCGCGGGACGATGCGTGTCGTCCTCCGCTGTGTCTCCCACCAAGTACCAGCTCGTTCGCCACTCGCAGCGATCCACCCCCAGCGGCACCCAGATCGTGCGTACCGCCAGCCCACCGAACAGGTTCTGCTGGCCATTCGGAAACAGGTAGCAAAGATTGTCCATGCGCCGCGCCGCCGAATCGCGCAGCGGCACCAGCGGCGTGTCGCTGCGCAGCGCGGCATCCGCTTCGGTGACGAAACCGAACATCGCGCCCCCCGCCACATCAGCGAAGGTCGGCTGTGCGTCGTCGAGCCGTGCCGGCAAATGCGCGTGCACGAACGGCTCGTGGTAATTTTCCACCGAGGCTTCGATCGCCAGCTTCCAGTTGGCGTCAATCTGCCCGGTCTCGTAATGGGCCAGCCGCAGTGTGGCCATGTCGTAGCCTTGCCACAGCGTGGTCAGCGGCCGCACGTGTTCCTCCAGCGGTGGCGCGGTGCCGGACAGGTCGATCCACACCACGTCGCTCCAGACTCCGCTGCGCACAGCACGCAAGCCGAGCGCGCCGCGATCCAAGGCGCTGGGCGCGGGCGCGCGGCTGCCGTCCCAGAGCGGCGTCGCGCGCAGCGTGCCGTCCAGCCCATACGCCCAGCCGTGATACGGGCAGCGCAGCGTCGGTTGGCCCCTCACAGGCACGGGCACCACCAGCGACGCGCGATGGCGGCAGACGTTGTGGAAGACCCGGATGGCGCCTTCGCGCGTGCGCACCGCGACCAGTGGCAGGCCGGCGGCCTCCAGCGGCAGTTGATCGCCAGGGTCGGGGATCTGGTGTGCAAAGGCGAGTGCGATCCATCCGCCGGCGAACACGCGTTGCTGTTCGGTACGGAACAGGGCGGCGTCGATATAGGCGGCGCGGCGGAGCGGTGTGGTGGTTACGGTTGGGACAGCGTCCATCGCGCCCTTTATCCGGTTACAAGCGTTGTCGCATCAAGCTCGCATCATAGACCGGATTGGATGCGGGATGCACACCGCGCCATGGTCTGATCAGTTTTGGCAGCGCCTGCGAGCCACCGTTATGCCGGCGATTCCTGCCGTCAGCATCGCGATCGGTGCTGGCTCCGGAACGCTTTCCTCTGTCGCGATGAACCCATTCTCCCCGGCATCACTCGCGGCATCGCAAATGCCGACGGCGGTCGCTGAATCATCTACACCCTCGGCCACGGTGTAATTGGGCTCCGCCAGCGGATCGGCGAGATAGGCGAGATAGGTGAGATTGCCGTCAGACGACACGAACCCGATCTGCTGCCGGCCGCCATAGGCGCTGTCGAACCCCGCGACCGTGTTGGAATCACTCAGACCACCTCCCGTAGCGCGGCCGGGGTACGAGGGGTCGTCCACCGCCGTGACGGTACCGTTGTCATCAATGAACGCATACGAGCCGGTCGCGTCGAAATACCTGCCCGACAGCACGCCGTTGCTGCTGATCCCGTACACCACTGCTTGACCATTGGTCGCCAACGGATCGTCGATGGTTGTACACACATAGATCTGTGCCAACGCCGGCACTGGTCAGCAGACATTCTCCCAGTGCCGTGACCGCGAACCGATCGTTCATGCCGGAACCTCCCCGAGCGTGCCTCGCTGTTTTTTGCGCAGCATCAGTACAGTTTGGTATCATGTTGAACTGTTATCGAAAGTTGGGCAAATTCGCGATCTGGCGTTGGTTCGCCCATACTCACCCTGGCATGTCATTGCTCGCCACCACCCTGCCGCGCCGCCTGCCGTTCTTCTACGGTTGGGTGATCCTGTTTGCCGTCTGTTGCGCCGGCTTTGCGCGCGCCGGTGGGGGCGTCGCCATCCTGTCGGTCTTCGTCGAGCCAATGACCCAGCATTTCGGCTGGTCCCGCACCGCTATTTCCGGCGCCGCCTCGCTCGGCGGCCTGTTGGCCGCGCTCAGCTCGCCCCGACTTGGCCGCATGCTGGATCGAACTGGAGCGCGCCTGGTCCTCTCGATTGCCGTGCTGACCACCGCCGCCGCGTGCGCCGCGCTGTCGCTGACCACGTCGCTGCTGGTGTTCTACCTGCTCTATTGCCTGATCCGGATGAACTTCGCCGGCCCGTTCGACCTCGGTATCTACGGTGCGGTGAACAACTGGTTCATCACCCGCCGCGCGACGGCCAACGCGATCGCCACCGCCTCGCAGATGATGGGCTTGGTCTGCCTGCCGCTGATCGCCCAGGGTGCGATGCTGTTTGGTGGTTGGCGCGCCGGCTGGATCGCCGTGGGCGCCGCGGTGTTTGCGGTCGGCTTCCTGCCCAGCGCGCTGCTGCTGGTGCGTGCGCCCGAGGACCTCGGCCTGCGACCCGATGGCGCCGCCGTTGTGTCGGCCACCTCGCAATCCCAACACGCCACCGAGCCAGAACCCAGCTTCACCCGCCCGCAGGCCCTGCGCACCCGCGCCTTTTGGCTGCTCGCCCTGTTCACCGTCTTTGGTTATCCGGTGCAGGCGGGGGTTTCGTTGCACCAGGCGGCCTATTTGGTAGAGCGCGGTCTCACGCCCACCACGGCGGCGGCGATCGTCAGCGCGTTCTCCTTGGCCTCGGGCTGCGGCAGCTTGGGGTTCGGGTTCTTGCCGCGCCGTGTGCCGATCCGTTTCATGCTGGCCGCGGTGGGCACGTTGCAGGCGGTGGGTGTGGTCGGGCTGCTCGCCGCGAGCACGGTGGCGACCTTCACCGGCGCCGCCATGGTGTTCGGGCTCGGGATCGGTGGGCTGCTGTCACTGCCACCGGTGGCGTGGGCGGATTATTTCGGGCGGCGGAGTTATGGCGCGATCCGCGGTGTGGCGCTGCCGTTCCAGGTGTTGGCGCAGGCGGCGGGGCCGTTGCTGTCCGGGATTATGCGTGACGCGACAGGAAATTATACCGTCTCGCTGATCACCTTCGCGACGTTGTCGGTGCTGGCGGTTGCGGCCGCGCTGTTGGCATTGCCGCCGGCTATGGCCTCTCGTCCCGTGGTCTGAGCGGTCTGTCCGACGAAGATCTCACCACGAAGTCAGCCGGCCGCCGGCTAACTTCGTGGTGAAATTGCCTGCCCACCGCCGGCAACGGCCGCGCCCCGGTCCCCGAAGGTCCACGTCCCGCCATCCGAATTGGCCCGTCCACTCCGCCCTCGCGTTCGTCTAGGCTGCCCGCAACAACGAATCGCCAGTCCAACCGTGTCTTCCGCAGCTCCCTCAACGCGCGAGGTGGACTCCCCCTACGCGTGGTTTCGCCTCGGCGTCGCCGTGCTGCTCAGCACGATCGGTGGCGTTGGCATGTGGTCTGTCGTCGTCGCGCTGCCCGCGGTGCAGGCGGAGTTTGCCATCGATCGTGGCGCGGCTTCATTGCCCTACACCCTCTCCATGGTCGGCTTCGCCTTCGGCGGCGTGCTGATGGGCTGGGTCGCGGACCGCGCCGGGGTCATCCTGCCGGTGGTCGGCGGCGCGATAGCTCTGGGCCTCGGCTATGTCGCCGCCGGCCTGGCGCCGGGCCCCACCACGTTCGCGCTCGCCTATGGCGGGTTGATCGGCTTCCTCGGCTGTTCCGCGACGTTCGTGCCGTTGGTCGCCGAGATCTCGCACTGGTTCGACCGCCGCCGTGGCATTGCCGTTTCGATCGCCGCCAGCGGCAACTACGCCGCTGGAACATTATGGCCACCCGTGGTTGAGCACGGTATCGCGCTGTACGGCTGGCGCGCGACCCATTTCGGCATTGCGATCTTCTGCGTCGTCACCATGCTGCCGTTGGCGCTGCTGCTGCGCGGCCGTCCGCCCGGTCACGGCTCCGGGCGCCCGCCGGTACCGCCCCGTCTCGGCATGCTTGGCCTGCGCCCCTCGACGCTGCAAACGTTGCTCGCAATTGCCGGTCTGTGCTGCTGCATCGCAATGGCAATGCCGCAGGTGCACATCGTCGCCTATTGCGGCGACCTGGGATACGGCGCCCAGCACGGCGCGGAGATGCTGTCGCTGATGCTGGGCTTTGGTGTGGTCAGCCGCGTCACCTCTGGCTGGGTCGCCGACCACATTGGCGGCATTGCCGCGCTGCTGATCGGCTCGATCGCGCAGACGGTGGCCCTGACGCTGTATCTCGGGCTCACCAGCCTCGACGGTCTCTACGTTGCGTCGGCGTTCTTTGGCCTGGTGCAAGGTGGTCTGGTGCCCAGTTACGCCATCATCATCCGCGAGTGCTTCCCCGCGAAAGAGGCTGGCCGCCGCGTTGGCGTGGTGATCATGATGACGCTGTTCGGCATGGCGCTGGGCGGCTGGATGTCGGGCGTGATCTACGACTGGACCGGGTCGTACCGTGCGGCCTTCGCCAACGGCGTGGCCTTCAACGTCGCCAACGCGGCGATCGCGCTGTATCTGCTATGGCGCGCCCGCCGGCGCAGCCCGCTGGTCACACGCGTCGGGCAGGTGCCGGCGTAGCGCCTCGCGCCCGGCGGAACCGGTCGCGCAACGAACCGGAGGGAACCGCCATGCGCATCGTCGATATCAAGGTACGCACCTTCGTCCATACCTCGCGCCAGGTCCGCGACAGCGATGGACACAGCCATCCGGGCGACCCGCATCAGGTGCGGCAGAGCCTGCTGACCATCGTCACCGATGACGGTGCCGAGGGTCACTGTTTCGCACCCACCGAAGTCGTGCGCCCCAATCTGGTGAACAATTTCGTCCGTACGGTGTTGATCGGCAAGCATCCGTATGATCGCGAAAAGCTGTGGCACGGCCTGGCACATTGGCAACGCGGCAGTGGCGGCCAGCTCACCGACCGCACGCTTGCGATCGTCGACATGGCGCTGTGGGACCTCGCGGGCCGCGTGCTGGGCGTGCCGGTCTACAAGCTGATCGGCGCCGCGCGCGACAAGGTGCCGGCCTATGGCAGCACGATGTGTGGCGATGAGATGGCGGGCGGATTGGCCACGCCGGACGATTACGCGCGCTATGCCGAGTGGCTGCTGCGCCGAGGCTACCAGGCGATCAAGCTGCACACCTGGATGAAGCCGGTATCCTGGGCACCCGACACGCGCATGGACGTGAAGGCCTGTGCCGCGGTGCGCGAGGCGGTAGGCCCGGAGGTGAAGCTGATGCTCGATGCCTATCACGGTTACAGCCGCAGCGAGGCGTTGTGGCTGGGGCGAGAACTGCAGAAGCTGAACTATCATTGGTATGAAGAGCCGATGAACGAGTTCTCCATCAGCTCTTATGCGTGGTTGTCGCAGAACCTTGATATTCCGGTGATCGGGCCGGAGACGGCGGACGGCAAGTTCCACACGCGGGCGGAATGGATCCGGGCCGGGGCCGGGGACATCTCCCGCACCGGGGTGCACGATGTCGGCGGGATCGTGCCGGCACTGAAATGCATCCACTTGGCGGAATCATTTGGGATGGAATGCGAGATCCACGGCAGCGGTGCCGGCAATTTGACGCTGTGCGCGGTGCAGATCAACGGGCGCTGGTATGAGCGGGGGCTGCTGCATCCGTTCCTGGATTACGACGAGGTGCCAGAATACTTGAATGCGCGACCAGACCCGATGGACGACGAGGGGTACGTGCATCTATCGCAGCAGCCGGGTCTCGGGGACGATATCAACTTCGATTACATCAACGCCAATCTGGTGGGGTAAATGAACTGTGGTTCCCGCGACGGGACGGGGACCTCGTATTCAGGCCCAAGCAGGAGCCATCCATGTCCGCCACCCGCATCGAGCACGACGCCCTGGGCGAGGTCCACGTCCCCGCTGACCGTCTCTGGGGTGCGCAGACTGAGCGCTCGCACAAGAACTTCCCGATCGGCGTCGACCGGTTCCGTTTCACCCGTCCGGTGATCCGCGCCCTCGGCATCCTCAAGAAGGCCGCCGCGGCAGCCAACCGGGAGCTGCGCCAGCTTCCCGCGGACAAGGCCGAGCTGATTGCCCGCGCCGCGCAGGAGGTGATCGACGGCACCCTCGATGCCGAATTCCCCCTCGTCGTCTTCCAGACCGGCTCTGGCACGCAGACCAACATGAACGCCAACGAGGTGATCGCGAACCGCGCCACCCAACTGGCGGGTGGCGCGCTTGGCTCGCACAAGATCCATCCCAACGACGACGTGAACCATAGCCAGTCATCGAACGACACGTTCCCCACCGCGATGCACATCGCGTCGGTTGAGGAGATCGCCAACCGCCTGCTCCCCGCGGTGCAAACGCTGCGCAATACGCTGGACGCCAAGGCGCGCGCCTTCACCGATATTGTCATGATCGGCCGCACGCATCTGCAGGATGCCACGCCGCTGACGCTGGGGCAGATGATCTCCGGCTGGGTGGCCCAGCTCGACCAGGCGATGGACTTTGTCACCGCGTCTCTTCCGGCGCTACGCGAACTGGCGATCGGCGGTACCGCGGTTGGCACCGGCCTGAACGCGCACCCGCGCTTCGGCGAGACGGTCGCGCGCTATGTCAGCGCCGAGACCGGCAAGGAATTCGTCTCGGCCCCGAACAAGTTCGCCGCGCTGGCCGGGCACGAGGCGATGGTCAATGCTTCCGCCGCACTGCGCACGCTGGCGGTGGCATTGATGAAGCTGGCGAACGATGTGCGTTGGTACGCCTCCGGCCCGCGCGCCGGGTTGGGGGAGCTGCTGATCCCCGAGAACGAGCCGGGGTCGTCGATCATGCCCGGCAAGATCAACCCGACGCAGTGCGAGGCCGTGACCATGGTGTGCGTGCAGGTGTTCGGCAACGATGCGGCGGTGGCCTTCGCCGGCTCGCAGGGCAATTTCCAGCTCAATGTCTTCAAGCCGGTGATGCTGCACAACGTGATCGAGGCCACCGACCTGCTGGCTGATGCCTGCCGCAGTTTCAACGACCACTGCGCGGTCGGGATCGAACCCAACACGAAGCGCATCGATGCCAACCTCAACAACTCGCTGATGCTGGTGACCGCGCTGAACCCGCATATCGGCTACGAGAAATCTGCCCGCATTTCGCTGACCGCGCATCGTGAGGGCCTAACGCTGCGCGAGGCCGCCCTCAAGCTCGGCTACGTTACGCAAGCGCAGTTCGACGCCTGGGTTCGCCCCGAAGACATGACGCATCCTTTGGCGGAATGATGGCACCCGCGCGACGTGCGCGCGCGTCCAGCTATGCAAAATCGCCGCTGCTCGTCCGACCGCGCGGGCGTTACATGCCGCCCGCCGAAGACGACGACGCAGGAGACACCGGTCCGCCAGGATCGGGGCCGACGGAGCAACCCCCCCGGAAACTCTCAGGCAAACGGACTGCGGCGTCAGGCAATCTGGAGAGAGACGCTTCGCGGCGTCCGCCGAAGGGGAAGCCCGAGGACCGCATGCGGCCCGGGGTAAGCTCTCAGGCACCAATGACAGATGGGGAGCTATCGGGCCGGGGCATTTCGCCGGCTCATCGAGGCCAGCCGCGAAGGGACTCCCCGCATGCGTCATGTCATCGTTGTCGGCGCCGGCATCACCGGTGTGACCACCGCCTACGCGTTGCTCAACCGGGGCTGCACGGTCACGGTCATCGACCGCAACCGCTACCCTGCTATGGAAACCTCCTACGCCAATGGCGGCCAGCTCTCGGCCTGCAACGCCGAGGTCTGGAATAGCTGGTCCACCGTGCTGAAGGGCGTCAAGTGGCTGTTCCGCAAGGATGCACCGCTGCTGCTGAACCTGTCGCCGAGCTGGCACAAGTATTCGTGGCTGGCGGAGTTCGTTGGCAACATCGGCAACTACCGCGCCAACACGATCGAGACGACGCGCCTGGCCATTGCCGCGCGCCAGCATCTGTTCGCGATGGCCGAGCGAGAAGGGATCGATTTCGACCTGCAGCGTCGCGGCATCCTGAATATCTATCCCGACCAGGCCAGCTTCGCGCGGGCGCTGAAGGCGAACGAGCTGCTGATGGAGGGTGGCCTGGATCGCCGGCCGGTGACGCCGGAGGAGATCGCCGCGATCGAGCCCGCGCTGCGGGGTGATCACTTCGGCGGTTTTTTCACGCCATCGGATACCACCGGTGACATCCACAAGTTCGTGCGCGGCCTGGCCGATGCGTGCGTGCGCCGCGGCGCGACGTTCCTGACCGACGTCACGATCGAAGCGATCGCGACTGTCAACAGTGGCATCGAGGCCATCTGCCGTCCCCTGGGCGAAACCGAGACCGCGCTGGTGCGCGGCGATTCAGTCGTGGTCTGTGCCGGCGTCGCCAGCCGGCGGTTTGCCGCGATGTTGGGCGACCGGCTGAATGTTTATCCGGTGAAGGGCTATTCCATCACCCTGCCGCTGGATACCGAGGCCGGCCAGGATGCCGCGCCATGGGTCAGCCTGCTGGACGATAAGGCGAAGATCGTCACCAGCCGCCTGGGCGCCGACCGATTGCGTGTGGCGGGCACGGCGGAGTTCAGTGGCGACAATCGCGACATCCGCGCCGATCGCGTGCGGCCGCTGGTCGACTGGACGCGCGCGATGTTTCCGGGCGTCGAGACTGACCTCGCCGTGCCATGGGCCGGGCTGCGGCCGATGATGCCGGACATGATGCCGCGGGTGCGGGCAGGGCGCTGTGCCGGGGTGTTCTACAACACCGGCCATGGCCATCTGGGCTGGACGCTGTCCGCGGCCACGGCACAGATGATCGCGGATCAGGTTGTGGCGGCGGCGAGGGGCGCACGAGCGGTGGTGAACCGCCCCGCGCGGGCGGGTCAGCCGGCGATGGCGGGCTAAACAGCGAGGCTCTGGTGTTGCAGCCGCGGCCACTCGCTCGCCTGACACGCGCGCGCCGCCGGCCCGCCCGTCCCCTATGGCGTGGCGGTCAACCCTGTTCGCCTCCGCGCGTCGACCAGCGCGCGAATTTTCAGCACGCTGTTCCAATTGCGACCGGTTGTCGGCGATCCACACGCTTTGTCGATGAGAGGCGGGCTGAGCTTTGACCCGTGGACACCGTCGGCGCCGTAGTCAATCCAGAGCGCGCCACCTGCCATAACGACACGTTCCCTCGTACGTGCACGTTGTTGCAAAGCCTTCGCGGCATCCGGCGCCACGCGATCGCGGGACAGATACAGGTGCACCATCTTGGGCAGCGCATCAGCATCGCCCGCGAATGGATTGGTGGCGACGTATTGCCCCCACGTGGTCGTGTCGCGGACCACGACCTCCACCAGGAAGCCGAAGCGCGCTGTTAGTTTCGACTCCAGCAAATCGCGGACATCGTCTGCCCGACCATTGGCGTCAACAATCAGATTCCCACTCTGAATATAGGTTTCCGCATGCCGCAAGCCGAGATCGAGACACACTTCCCGCAGCGCCGTCATGGGCAACTTGCGCGTTAATCCGACATTGATGCCACGCATCAGCGCGACGAAGGTTCGCATCACCTCCCTCTCTCTTCACCACGTGTCGCGCGTGTGAGGTGACACCGGGATCATCCATCGCGCAAGGACGCGGGCCAGGACGGGCTTGGCGCACGCGGGCTTGGCGCAGTGGACCCGCTGGATCGGATGTCTCACACTCCCGCCCGTGTGACCCGTCGGATGCATGAGACGGAGAAAGGGCGTGGGTGTGATGTCGCCGAACGAGGAATGGGGTCTGGTTGGCAAGGTGGCGATCGTCACCGGCGGTGGCGCGGCGGGTGATGGCATCGGCAATGGCCGCGCGGCTTGCATTCTGCTCGCGCGCGCGGGCGCGCGCGTGCTGGTGGTCGATCGCGACCTGACCCTCGCCGAGCACACCGTGGCGATGGTCGCCGCGGAAGGCGGCACCGCAGCCGCGGCAACGTACGACGTGACCGAGTCCGTGCAATGTGCCGCCATGGTCGACGATGCCGTGTCCCGCTGGGGCCGGTTGGATTGCCTCGACAACAATGTCGGCATCGGCAGCAAGGGTAGCGTCGTCGAGGAGTCCGAAGAGGCCTGGGCGCGCGTGATGCACGTGAATGTCGACAGCATGTTCCTGACCTGCAAGCATGCCATTCCGGCAATGATCCGTACTGCTGGCGGCGGCGCGATCGTCAACATCTCCTCGATCTCCGCGCTGCGGCCGCGTGGCCTGACGGCGTACAGTGTGTCGAAGGGCGCGGTGATCGCGCTGACCCAGGCGTTGGCGGTTGATCACGGACCGGATGGTATCCGCGCCAACTGCGTGTTCCCCGGGCCGGTCTATACGCCGATGGTCTACGCGCGCGGCATGACCGAGCAGGCGCGCGACACGCGCCGCAAAGCCTCGGTGCTGGGGCGTGAGGGTACTGGTTGGGACATCGGCGCCGCCGTGCGCTTCCTGCTGTCCGAGCAGGCGCGTTACATCACCGGCCAGATCCTGGGTGTCGATGGGGGTGCAACCCTTGTTGGCCCGAGCCGGGCGTCACAATAAGCCGACCGGCTATATTTCTGGACAGCATCGATTGCGGTATGCGTCAGCACGGGCACGCAACGCCTTTCACAGGGTTCGCATGTCCAGTGCTCGCACGGCGGGCGGGATCATAGATTTCAGACGGGTGCTTATTCCGGTATGGCACCAGATGCGCATGACCTTCCGCATCTGTGATAGATGCCTGCCTTCGCAGGCGCGACGCCGTGACTGCTCAGGGCGGATACCAGCTCCGACGTACCCGAGGCCAATGCACCGTTTCTATGCGCGCTTGACGCCCAGCTCCCCGGCCAGGTCCTGGACGAACTGCCAGGCGACCCGGCCGGAGCGGCTGCCACGGGTCACCGACCATTCCACCGCCTTGGCATGCAGCGTGTCCGCTGCGATCGGGAGGTGCAGCGCCGCCGCGTAGCCGTCGATAATTGCGAAGAACGTGTCCTGATCGCAGTTGTGGAAGCCGATCCACAGGCCGAACCGGTCGGACAGTGACACCTTTTCCTCGGTCGCCTCCGAGGGGTTGATGGCAGTGGAGCGCTCGTTCTCGATCATGTCGCGCGGCATCAGGTGGCGCCGATTGGAGGTGGCGTAGAACAGGACGTTGTCGGGGCGGCCCTCGATACCGCCTTCGAGAATGGATTTTAATGCTTTATAATCAGAGTCTTCTTTCTCGAATGAGAGGTCGTCGCAGAGGATCAGGCAGCGCCGGGGCTGGTCGCGCAGGACCTCCAGCAGCGACGGCAGGGTGCGGATGTCCTCGCGGTGGATCTCGATCAGCGCGAGGCTGCCGGGGGTGCGGCGGTTGGCCTCGGCGTGCGATGCCTTGACCAGGGAGGACTTGCCCATCCCACGCGCGCCCCAGAGCATGGCGTTGTTGGCGAGCAGGCCGGCGGCGAAGCGCAGCGTGTTCTCCAGTAGTAGGTCCTTCTGGCGGTCGACCCCCTTGAGCAGGTCGATGGCGACGCGGGAGACCACCGGCACCGGCGCCAGGCGCGGCGGGACGGGATGCCAGACGAAGGCGTCGGCCGCGGTCAGCGTCACCGGCGGCGGCGGCGGGGGCGCGAGCCGGTCCAGCGCATCGGCGATGCGGGTCACGAGGTCCAGCAGGCTTGTATCGGGCGAGAGGTGGTCGGCCATGTCTTCCCTTCTGCCGGCGTGGCGCCGGAACAGCTTGACGTGCGGGGGGCGGAAACTATGGTCCCGGCCCGATCCCGGCAACCCAACCTCTTCACCGGCACAGGAGCCGCTCCCCCATGCTGATCTCGCCCGCCTACGCGCAGGACCTCGGCGGCCTTTCTGGGCTGTTCGGCAATGCCACCCAGTTCCTGCCCTTGGTACTGATCTTCGTGGTGTTCTACTTCCTGCTGATCCGCCCGCAGCAGCAAAAGCAGAAGGAGATGCGCTCGATGCTGAGCGCGCTGAAGCGGGGCGATAAGGTGGTGACCGGCGGCGGCATCCTGGGCGTGGTGCAGCGCGTGCCGATGGTGACCAACAAGGACGGCAAGCAGGTCGAGAGCAACGAGATCGAGGTGGAGATCGCGCCGAACATGAAGGTGACGGTGCTGCGCGAGACGATCACCAGCGTGATCAAGCCGCAGGCGGCCAACGACGCCAAGCCGGCAAAGGAAAAGGCGAGCTAGCTCCAGCCCGGCGCCACCGCGCTGCCCTCTCCCGCGCGGCGGGAGAGGGAAACCACGCGTCGCTCAGAGCTGGGCGGCGGCGTATTCGTAGTTCGCCAGGTTGTCGATCCAGTTCTGCAGGTAGTTCGGGCGAACATTGCGGAAGTCGAGGTAATAGGCGTGCTCCCACACGTCGCAGCCGAGCAGCGCCTTGCCTTCCCCGGTCGCCAGCGGGTTCGACCCGTTCGGCGTCTTGGTCACCTTCAGCTTGCCGTCGGACGCCAGCACCAGCCACGCCCAGCCCGAACCGAACTGGCTGACACCAGCGGCCTTGAACTCATCCTTGAACTTGGCGACCGAGCCGAAATCGCTGGTGATCTTGCTCTCCAACTTGCCTGGGATGCCGCCGCCGGTCGGGCTCATGCAGTTCCAGAAGATGATGTGGTTCCAGTGCTGGCCGGCGTTGTTGAACACCGGGCCACCGGCCGCCGTCGTCGCCTTCACGATGTCGTCCAGCGACTTGCCCTGCAGGCTCGCGTCTTTCTCAACGAAGCCGTTCAGAGCCGTGACATAGGCCTGATGGTGCTTGCCGTGATGCAGGTCGAGGGTTTCCTCGCACATCCCTTTTGCCGCCAGGGCGGTCTTGGAATAGGGCAGGCTGGGTAGTTCGAATGCCATGGCGCGTTCTCCGCTGCGTTGCACTGAAAGATGGATCCCCCCGGTCCACGCCCGCGCGTGGGCCGGTCCGACCGCCAAACTTGCACGCCCGCGCGCTCCGCGCCACCTCCGGGCGATGACGGATGCGCGAGGGGCAGGCGCCCTGATGAGGACGTCATGACGGACCTGCTCGCCTTCGTGCGCCGGCATGATCCGGACCGGTTCCTGAGCGCGCTGTTCGCCCCGGCCGAGCGGCGGGGCGCGCTGCTGGCGCTGTATGCGTTCAACCACGAGCTGGCGCGGGCGCGCGAGGCGGTGCGGGAGCCGCCGCTGGCGCTGATCCGATTGCAGTGGTGGCGTGAGGTGGTCGAGGGTGCGGCGCGGACGCATGAAGTGGCGACGCCGCTCAGCGAGGCGCTCGCCGCCGGTGCCCTGGCGCGCGACGATCTGCTGGCGCTGATCGATGCGCGCGAGATCGAGGTGGAGCCACAAATAGATACAGTATCGGACTGGTTGGCGTATCTACGTGGCACCGCGGGTGGGCTGGCGGTGACCGCCGCACGCTGCCTGGGTGCGTCCGCTCCCGAATCGATCCGAAGTCTTGGCACGGCGTATGGCATCGCCGGGATGCTGCGCGCGGCACCAGCGCTGGCCCGCCAGGGCCGGTGTCTGTTGCCGGCCGACTGTCTCGCCGCACATGGCCTTTCACCCGATTCTGTCATTTCAGCCCCGGACACGCCCGCGCTCGCTCCGGTCCTGCACGACCTGGCACGCGAGGGCGCCAACCTGCTCGCCCACGCCCCACGCCCAGCACGCGCCGCCATCCCTGCCGCGCTCCCCGCCGTACTCGCGCGCCGCGACCTCGCCCGCGTGCCCGCGCCCGCGGCGCCGCGCGGCCTTGGCGACCGTCTGGCGGTACTGTGGGCCGCGACGATCGGGCGCGTCTGACCGATCCGATCCCTCCGCCGTCTCATCGCCGCCCAGCAGGAACAGCACCGACCCAATCAACGCCGCAACCACCGCATCGGTGATCTCCCCCGCGGGCCCCGACGTCCAGGATTGCGCCGCGGCGATCAGCAGCAACAGCGTCACCGTCAACGCCGTCGCAAATGCGAACGACAGCCGCAATCGCGTCAGCAGCCAGATCAATCCGCCATACAGGAACGCATCCGAAAAAATCCCACGCACCAGTTGCCCCGTCGAGCCGGTCATCAGCGACTGGAACGGCAGCCAGCCGAACCCGTGCGGCAGGCCGACGAAATCAAACGGTGCCAGCCGTACCACCACCACCAGCGCCGCGAACGCGACGGCCAGCAACAGCCGCCCGAGCACCACGTGCCGCAGCACCAGCCACAGCACGAACGCCACTACCGCGCCCAGCATATCCGGCTGCGACAGCGCGTGCCCGGCGATCAGCACCCGCCCGGCGAATTCCCCGAACACGAACAACGCGAAGAACTGCGCCCACCGCCAGCCGCCCAGCGTCTCGGCCAGGTACGCCACCACCAGCCATCGTACCGCCGCGCGCGCCAACCCCAACGGCTCGCTTAGCACCGGCAGCAGCAACGGGGCGACGATCTCCCGCGCGCTGTGTGGGTTCGCCACCGGAATGTACGGATACAGCCGGTCCCCCGCCCACATGATCAGCAGGATCAGCTCCACCCGTTCCACGCCCGGCGAGCCCATCAACGACCACCGCGGGTGCTGCGCCACCAGTGCCAGTCCCGCGCCGATGCCAGCCCCGAGCGCTGGCATAGACATGTCCCGTCGTCGTCGTCTGGCCCACGTCCTGGTAGCGCGCCAGCTCAATCCAGGCGCTCAGCAGCCCCGCCGCCATCACCGCGCCGGCCACCCGGATCCGCGCCACCACGTCGAGCGGCATCGCGTAGACCGCCAGGAAGCCGAATGGCACGAACAGCAGGATGGCCGGCGGATCGCCCGCCTGGTCCACGTCGCCGATCGTGCTCAGCAGCGTGGCGATCGCATCGACCTGGTCGTCCGGCCGGTAGTACCATCGGAACGGGGTCAGCGCGGTATAGACGATGGCCACTGTGGCCACGAGGAACAACGCAATGAAGGTGGGTGCGGCGCGTGTTGGTGGCATCGGCCCGTCGGTCGCCATGCCGCCGCTGCCCGCGCCGCCGATCCAACTCCGGCCAGTTCCCACTCATGCCGCGCCGCCCAACAGGGACATAGGGTCTTGCCACGCTGTGCGAGTGCGACGCCCAAGCGGACCACGCAGTCTCGCGTCAGCACGGCACGGGAGACGTCCCCTGCCGCCGCCACGCCAACAGGTGCTGGGGTCTTCCCCCCAGTCATTGCGCGGCGCAGTGGGCCGGAACAATCTCGCCCCAGGGAGTCACCGGCGGAATAGCCCCCCGAGGCCTAACCATCGCGCACCATCCCCACGGTTCATGGGGCTCTGTCGCGATCCCGACACCTGCACCAGCAAGCGCGTCGTCGCCAGTCCGACCCGCCGGGTCCTACTTTCCTGTATGCTCATATCCTCAACCCCCACCACAGGTT
>Ga0210386_10002373_pt1 | contig 16300 bp, 14 predicted proteins | sample IncBWH32OmetaG_FD_160091 | JGI IMG/M metagenome (GOLD analysis project Ga0210386, IMG submission 160091) | Forest soil microbial communities from Barre Woods Harvard Forest LTER site, Petersham, Massachusetts, United States - Inc-BW-H-32-O ... | reverse complement strand
TTCGCGGAAAAGCAAAAATTCAGCACCGGCCCTGGCGCTTTGCGAAACTTGCGGGCCTATGAACTATTGGTGCTCGCGTCATATACTTGGCAGGCGAAAACCAAATGGGATTAACCATCCGCATTATCTCAAGGGCCCTTTATCGTGCAGGCGGATTGGGATTACTAACGCTGGGTATATTCGATTCCTCGCCTCTGGTTTTGCCGTTTGGCAATGATTTGCTGATCCTGGCATTGAGCGCGCGTCACCACGATAGGATGATCTACTACGCCATGATGGCGACACTCGGATCGGTGATCGGCTGCCTGATTACGGATTGGTTGAGTCGAAAGGGCGGCGAACGGCTAAAGAAATCGTCATCGGGCAAGAATCTCTGGCGCGTACAAAACCTGGTGCAGAAAAATGCCGCCTGGACGCTTTTGTCGGCATCCGTATTGCCGCCTCCGTTTCCCTTTACTGCAGTGGTGGCTGCGGCTGCGGCATTTAAATATCCGCGCAACAAACTTTTAAGTTTCGTTGGTGTGGGAAGGCTGATCCGCTTCCTGATTGAAGGCGCTCTGGCGATTCATTACGGACGCTGGATTATCCGGCAGGCGAAATCGCCGATTCTGGAAGACACGATGATTGCGCTGATTGTGATTGCGATTGCCGCAAGCATTTTTTCCTTGTATCAGTGGAGCGAAAAAAGTAAACGCCCCGCAAGCCAGCATGCGTAGCCTTGGACCCCGAAAATCACCCCGCGCAAGAGGTTTAAAATCTTGGGGGTAACCGGCTGGGGACGCTCCTGGTTGCTTTTTATGTCGATTGGGCATCCAATAACCAGGAAGATGGCCCGCGCGGGAAGCGCGAGTCTCTTATCTCAAATTTAAAATTTTAAGATTACGATTCACCGCGCCTGGGTCGCCTATATGAGAGACGCTGTCATTGTCAGTTCAGTACGAACGCCGGTAGGAAAGGCATTTAAGGGAACGTTGCGGGGGACGCGGCCGGATGACCTTGCTGCAATTGCGATGCAGGAGGCGATTCGGCGCGTGCCGGGGCTTAATCCTGCGGACATCGAGGATGTGATCCTCGGGTGCGCCATGCCTGAGGGCGAGGCGGGGATGAACGTTGCGCGCATTGCCAGCCAGCGCGCAGGGCTTCCGCCCGAGGTTCCGGCCATTACCATCAACCGCTTTTGCTCTTCGGGATTGCAGGCAATTGCCATGGCGGCCGAACGCATCATGGTGGGGCACGCCGATGTGATTTTGGCGGGCGGCACGGAATCGATGAGCATGATTCCGATGGGCGGCAACAAAGTTTCGCCGAATCCCTGGCTGATGGACCACTATCCGGATGCTTACCTCAGCATGGGATTGACAGCGGAAAATGTGGCGAAGAAATACGGAATCACGCGCGAGAAGGCGGATGAATTTTCGCTGGCCAGCCATCAGAGAGCTTTGGCGGCGATTGCAGCGGGAAAATTTAAAGATGAAATAGTGCCGGTCGAAGTGCAGACGACCATGGCAGCGGCTTCTGCGAACGGTTCGCACAATGCGCTCACCGCAAGTGGGCGCGGTGCAAAAACCACATCGACCAAGACGATTTTTGACATGGATGAAGGGCCGCGCGCTGACACCAGCATGGAAGCGCTTGCGAAGCTCAAGCCGGCGTTTCATGCACGCGGGACGACGACAGCGGGGAACAGTTCGCAGACGAGCGACGGGGCCGCGGCGACCGTTGTGATGAGCGCTGAACGCGCGCGCGAGTTGGGCGCGAAGCCACTCGCGCGGTTTCTTGGATTTGCAACGGCTGGCGTGCCGGCGGAAATCATGGGGATCGGGCCCGCGTTCGCAATTCCCAAGGTTTTAAAACTTACGGGATTGACGCTGGATCAGATGGATGTGATTGAGCTGAATGAAGCGTTCGCGGTGCAGTCACTGGCAGTGATGCAGGAGGCGGGGATTGATCCTGCGCGCGTGAATCCGAATGGCGGGGCGATTGCGCTTGGGCATCCGCTGGGATGCACGGGAGCTAAGCTTACGGCGTCCATCTTGCGCGAGTTGGAGCGGCGCAATGCTCGGTATGGGATGGTTACGATGTGTATTGGCGGGGGGATGGGAGCGGCGGGGATATTTGAGCGGATTGCGTCTTGAGGGTCGGCAAAAGCTAAAAGGTTTAACACAGAGGACACAGAGGAAAAGAGGAGAAATGCGGAGGATTTTTTCTTCGCGTTCGGCTGCGCAACAAACGAATTATTTCATTTTTTCGATTAGCGGACTAGCAGGTACGCGCCGTATCCTAATCCCACTCCCATCAGGGACCCTACCACTACGTCACTCACAAAATGCATTCCCAGGATGACTCGCGACAATGCGATGCTCACCGACAGGGCAATCAGGATTGCCTGTAATTCAGGATAAAAGATGCACAACGGAATGGCGATGGCGAATGCGCTCATGGCGTGGCCTGAGGGAAAGGAAAACTGGTCGGGCGGAAGGACATTCGCCCAACAGTGCGATTCCATGTGGCACGGGCGCTTTCGTTTGCTGATCTTTTTGATGTAGCGGAAAATTACAACTGTGGCGGCTTCGGCCGAGGCGCTGGCGGCGAAAGCGATGAAACGCATTTCGCCTCCGAACAGTAGCAATGCAATACCTACGGAATACCAGATCCAGCCGTCACCCAATTTTGTGGAAGCAATCATCCAGTAACGCATCCACCGCGGTGCGCGCCATCGATGGACTTTCCTCATGACCTGATAGTCGCGGGCTTGAATGAATTCCCAGACCACTCTGCGTGCTGTCATGGCTGCTCCTTTTCAAAGCGGGCTGCCTATTGGCTATCAATCCAACAATCCCATATTTATCCGCTAGGCCATTTGTTTCTGGCGCAGCGGCATTGTTTCGAGCAAACCCTTTGGCGCGGGCTGCTGCTGCGGGCCGTTGATCGCAGCGCCCCAGCGGCGGATAAAACTCAAGTCAACGAAATAGTCGACGGCGACGCCAGCGGGAACCAGTGGAACGAGCGGGGCAAGCAGCATGGTCCACGGATCTTTGCGCATCATTTCGCCGCAGAGCAGCAAAATATCGCGCGTTAGCTTTAAGTAGCCGCCCGATTCGCCGCATAGCTTGCCGTGACCAGCGCGCAGGCCGGCAAAAAACTCTTCCTTGTTTCTTGCGCCTGGTACTTCCGTGTACGTAGTGCCCACGGAGGCCAGCGCGTGCGCGTCGCTCCCGGCCACCTGCGTCTTGCAGCGCTTCCATGCGAAGTCGGATGCAAGTTTGTTGGCGGCAGGCAGCATCTGGCCGTTGCGGGCTTCGACGGCAGGGAAATAGCCGGAGAACCATTCGTAGTCGTCCGCGTTTCGCTTCCCGGTCACCGAGGAAAAAACGTGGTTGATCGTGAAGAACAGGCGCTGTTCGGACAAATAGGCCAGCAGGCGAACCATGTCCTTCCGGCGGCGATTGATTTCCGTGTGCTGGCGTTCGGTGATGTCATACACACCGACGTGCGCTTCGGTGCCGCTGGGCATGGTGCAGGTGACTTCCTCGCTGATAAAAAAATCAGGATGGCGGCGCAGCTCTTCCGCGCCGGTGATAGAATCGTGATCAGTGAGAGTAATCAGGTCCATGCCGCGTTTGCGAAGCACGGAGTAGACGTCAGTCGGAGCACTGTAGCTCTCCAGAAAAAAATGGCGCAGGAGGGCCACAGGCAGGGTGCCTGAGTGGAGCGAGTGGACGTGCAGATCGCATCTCATTGTGGAAAAGTATCTCAATTCGAGTTTGCTAACTTATTACGCAATGTTTAAAAACTCGTAACAATCGTCTGTTACTAATTGAACACAAACAAGTTAACGATTGGGGAGGCGAGAAGATTGATGGCAGACGGAATGTCCAGCCCACAGGGCCGAAGACGCGCTATCGATCTTATTTTCTTTGATGCAGGAGGAGGTCACCGCAACGCTGCCACCGCTTTGCAGGTGCAAATAGAGAAGTTAGGGCTCCCGATTGATGTAACAATGGTTAATCTTCAGGAAGTACTAGACCCCTTGGACATCCTCCGCAAGATGACCGGAATCCGCATTCAGGACATGTATAACAAGATGCTGCGGCATGGGTGGACGCTGGGTAGCCCGCAACTCATGCGTGTCCTGCAGTTGGTTGTGCGGACGTATCATGGGCCATCGGTACGCGTGCTGGAAGAATTTTGGAAGAAGCGGTCGCCGGATATGGTGGTGTCGCTCGTGCCGCACTTTAACCGCGCCATGCGCGAAGCGTATGAAAAGGCTTGCCCCGGAAGGCCATTTGTAACAGTGCTCACCGATCTTGCTGATTATCCGAAACACTTTTGGATCGAAAAAGAATCGCAATACATTGTGTGCGGCACGGAACATGCCGTGGAGCAGGCGCGCCAGCTTGGCCATCTCGATGGCACTGTGTTCCGAACCTCCGGAATGATTCTTCACCCTCGGTTTTATGAGCCTGTCCAGATAGACCGGTGCAGCGAGCGCAAAAAGCTGGGGCTAGATCCCGACTTGCCGACCGGCATTGTTTTATTCGGTGGATACGGCACGTGGAAGATGCTGGATATTGTGCGGCAAATTAACAAGTCATCATTACAAGTGCAATTGATCCTGATCTGTGGGCGTAATGAGAAATTGGCGGATGCCCTGCGGCGGGAACCGTCCCGCATTCCGTTACATGTCGAAGGCTTTACAACACAAATTCCCTACTTTATGGCGTTGTCGGATTTCTTTATCGGCAAGCCGGGGCCCGGAAGCATCAGCGAAGCGCTGTCCAAGCACCTGCCCGTGATCATCGATTGCAATGCGTGGACGCTGCCGCAGGAGCGCTACAACGCGCAATGGGTACGCGAAAAAGAAGTGGGCATCGTGGTGGACAGCCATCGCGAAACCGCGAAGGCACTGGCCAGGATGCTGGAGCCGGGCGCGCTTGACCAGTATCAGGCACGGGCTGCGGCGATGAATAACCGCGCCATTTTTGAGATACCTCAGATATTTGAAAATATTTTGAATGGCGGCGTGTAGTGGATTGTCGCGGAAGTGCCTTCCTTGAATTTCAAATCCCAAATTTGAAATTCCAAATCTAAAGTTCAAGACTTCAGATCTAAAATTTCAAATCACAAATCCGAGATCCCAAAACTGAAAAGTGAAATTCCGGATCTCAAGTTCCAGATTTCAAATCTGAAATTTCAAATGTGAAATTAAGCAGAGAGCAATTGGAGTTTTCGCGGCAGACGAGATGTATTTGTGCCGTAGAAATTACAATCAAAAATATAAAGTAAAAGTTTTTGAAGTTCCCCAAGTACAGATCACGAGCTACAAATCACAACTAACAAATCACGAATTACAATTCACAACGCACGGTTCAAGAATTACAAATCACAAATCACGACTCACGATTCACTTCGCTTTCCGCACGCGCAAATCGTGGCCCGTCATTTCGGGTGGTACAGGGAAACCGAGGATGCCCAGCAGCGTTGGCGCAACGTCGCGCAAAGAACCGCCGGGGGCGAGGGGGCCGATTTCATTTTCGGTGGCGAGAATCAAGGGCACGGGATTTGTGGTGTGATAGGTGTGAGGGCCTCCGGTGGCTGGGTCAATCATGGTTTCGGCGTTGCCGTGATCGGCGGTGATAATCCAGGCGCCGCCGCGCGGTTGCAAGGCTTGGCGAATGATGCCGAGGCAACCATCTACTGTTTCCACGGCTTTGATCGCTGCTTCCAGGCTTCCAGTGTGTCCTACCATGTCAGCGTTGGCGAAGTTCATCACGACGGCGTCGAAGCCGTCTTTTTCGACTGCTTTTACAACGGTTTCGGCAATTCCCAGAGCGCTCATTTCCGGTTTCAAGTCGTAGGTGGGAACTTTTGGCGATGGAACCAGAATGCGTTCTTCGCCGCCATAGGGCTTTTCGATGCCGCCGTTGAAAAAATACGTGACGTGCGCGTACTTTTCAGTTTCCGCGCAACGCAGATTTTTTAGATTCTGCTCGGCGAAAACCTGTGCGAGAATGTGCGCGATTTTTTCTGGGGCGATTACATAGCGCAGCCAGGACCACGATTTGTCGTATTGCGTTATGGCCACGTAGAAAAGATTTGTCGGACGCTTGGCATCCAGAAAATCCTTGAAGCCGGGTTCAGCGATGGCGCGCGTCATTTGGCGGGCGCGATCGGCGCGGAAGTTGAAAAAAATCACGGCGTCATCATCGCGAATCGGGCCGACAGGCAGCGCGGACGTGGAAGCGCCATTCGTGATGACGATGGGTTCAACGAATTCGTCGGTCACGCCGCGTTCGTAACTGCGGCGAATGGCTTCCACAGGGTCTGCCGATTTTGTTGGCGAATCGCCGTGAACTACCGCACGGTAGGCGCGCTCGATGCGTTCCCAGCGGTTGTCGCGGTCCATCGCAAAGTAACGGCCCGTAAGGGATGCGATCTGCCCGACGCCGATTTCGCGAATTTTTTGCTGCAACTGCTGGATGTATTCGACGCCGCTATGCGGATGCGTGTCGCGCCCATCGATGAAGCAGTGAATGTAAACGCGCTCCACGTGCTGCTCGCGCGCCATGCGCAGTAGAGCGTAAAGATGATTCATGTGCGAGTGCACGCCGCCATCGCTCAGGAGGCCCAGCAAATGCAGGTTTCGCGCGCGTCCGCGCTCCATCGCTTCGAGCAGCAACGGCTGGTTGAAAAATTCGCCGCTGGCGATCATCACATCGATGCGCGTGATGTCCATGTGGATGATGCGCCCCGCGCCCATGTTCATGTGGCCCACTTCGCTGTTGCCCATTTGTCCCTCAGGCAAACCGACAAAGGGCCCGGACGTCTGGATCAGCGTGTTGGGAAAATCTTTCAGCAGGCGGTCGTAATTTGGTTTCCGCGCAAGGGCGATGGCGTTGCCCTTGGTTTCGGCGCGGTAGCCCCATCCATCGAGAACAGTCAGTACAATCGGTTTCGGTCGTTTTGGCATAAATTTAAAAACGATTGGTGAATTATTTTCGTGCAAGCGCGGCATGGCCCGGAAATTTTGCGGCGGCACCCAATTCTTCTTCGATGCGGAGGAGCTGGTTGTACTTGGCCACGCGGTCGGTGCGCGAAGCCGAGCCGGTTTTGATCTGGCCTGTGCCCATGGCGACGACGAGGTCGGCGATAAACGTGTCTTCGGTTTCGCCGGAGCGGTGCGAGACGATCGAGGCGTAGCCCGCTTTGCGCGCCAATTCGATGGCTTCGATCGTTTCGGTGACGGTGCCGATTTGATTGAGCTTAATTAAAATTGCGTTGCCGATATGTTCTGAAATGCCGCGTTGCAAGCGGACGGTATTGGTGACAAACAAATCGTCGCCGACGAGTTGCGTCTTGCCGCCCAACTCTGTGGTCATATGCTTCCACCCCGCCCAGTCGTCTTCTGCGAGGCCGTCTTCGATTGAGACGATGGGGAATTGGCGGACCCAGTCGGCCCAGAATGAGGTCATTTGTTCAGATGTGCGCGCGGACTTGTCTGATTTTTTGAAAATGTATTTGCCGCTGGCCTTGTCGTAGAACTCGCTGGACGCGGGGTCGAGTGCGATGGACACGTGCTCGCCAGGCTTGTATCCGGCTGCAGTAATCGCTTCGAGAACAACTTCGATAGCTTCATCATTCGATTTCAGGTTGGGCGCGAAGCCGCCTTCATCGCCGACGGCTGTGGAATAGCCGCGTTTATGCAGCACGGCCTTCAGGCGATGAAAAACTTCGACGCCCATGCGCAGGGCTTCGTCGAATGTTTTTGCGCCAACGGGCATGGCCATGAATTCCTGCAGGTCCACGGAATTATCGGCGTGCGCCCCGCCATTCAAAATATTCATCATGGGGACGGGAAGCGTGTTGCCGGAAGGGTCGCTCGAATAGCGAGAAAGATATTTGTATAGCGGTTGCCGCGCTGCTACCGCAGCAGCCCGCGCCGCTGCCATCGAGACGGCGAGAATGGCATTGGCGCCAAGATTGCCCTTATTTGGCGAGCCGTCGGTTTCGATCATGCGGCGATCAAGCGCTTTTTGATCTGTGGCATCGAGGCCTGCTACGGCCTTCGCAATCGCGCCATTCACGTTGGCGACGGCCTTGAGCACGCCCTTGCCGAGGTAGCGCGATTTGTCGCCATCGCGCAATTCGATGGCTTCGTGTTCTCCGGTGGATGCGCCGGACGGCACAGCGGCGCGTCCAAGGGCGCCACCTTCCAGAATTACATCTGCTTCAACCGTTGGATTGCCGCGCGAATCGATGATCTGCCTGCCATGCACACGCGCGATCTTCGTCGACATGCCGCCTCCTGGGGAAGTCTAAAACGCCTGGAACCACGGATGCACACTGATAAACACGGATAAAGGCATCTAAAAAAAGTTGAGAGTCAAGAGTTTAGAGTTAAGAGCTGAAGTGCTTTCGCTGGCGCCAAATTGCTTAGATTTTTTAGCAGTCAACTCTCAACTCTCAACTCTTAACTCTCGACTCTAGACTGCCTTTCTCATTCCGGCTCTTCGATCATGGATTCTTCGCGCACGACGACTACGATGCCGCCCTCGGTGACGTGATAGCGCTGGCGATCGGCTTCGAGGTCATAGCCAATTTCGGCGCGCTCGGGAATCGTTACGTGGCGGTCAATAATGGCGTTGCGGATGCGCGCGTGACGCCCCACATTTACGTGATTGAATAGAATCGAATTTTCCACTTCGGAATAACTGTTGGTTCGCACGTCATAACCCAGCACGGAACGCGTGACGCGCCCACCTGAAATAATCGATCCTCCGCCAACCATTGAATCCATGGAGACGCCCATGCGGCCGGGATCGGCGAACACTGTTTTTACCGGCGGATACTGATGTTGCCAGGTACGGATCGGCCATGATTTGTCGTAGAGATTGAAAATGGGCGATACGGAAACGAGATCCATATTCGCTTCGTAATAGGCCTCGACCGTACCGACATCGCGCCAGTATTGCGGACCAACTTTATTTTCATCGATGAAATTGTAGGCAAACACACGATATTTCGAGAAAATGCGCGGCAATATATCCTTGCCAAAATCGTGTTTGGAATTGGGGTCTTCGGCATCGGCCAGCAGCGCCGGAATTAATAGTTGCGTATTAAAAACATAAACGCCCATTGAGGCGTTTACCATGTCCGGGTGCAAATGTGAGCGCTTGGGCGACGCGGGTTTTTCTTCAAAGCCGACGATGCGCCAGTTTGCGTCTGTTTCAATTACGCCGAACCGCAATGCCGCATCCGCTGAAGGAACTTCCAGCGTGGCCACCGTTACATCCGCGCCCGAATCCACATGCTGCTGCAACATTTTCTGATAATTCATTTTGTAGATGTGATCGCCGGAAAGGACGATGACGTAGCGCGAATGCTCGCTGCCAATCGAATAAATATTCTGGTAAACGGCGTCGGCTGTCCCGAGATACCAATTGGTGGAGACTCGCATTTGCGGCGGGAGAACTTCGATGAATTCGCCGAGACCCAGCAGCTGCGACCAGCCTTGCCGAGTGTGACGATTGAGAGAAAGGGCTTTGTACTGCGTGAGTACGAAGACACGCCGCAGATCGCTGTTAATGCAATTCGAGAGGGTGATATCAATAATTCGGTAAACACCGCCGAAGGGAACAGCCGGCTTGGCTCGGTCACGAGTGAGCGGCCAAAGCCGTTCGCCTTGCCCGCCAGCCAGCAGCACGCCGATCGCGTCACGCATCAATGACATTAGGGAATCTCTTCGCCTGCTCCCAAATTACCCGGAGCATAGGTATGTGCTTCGCCATTCTAGCAGGTGAGCCAAAAAGTTTAATAGCCTCTGCCACATATTGTCAAAAAAGCTCCGGGATGTGTGTCCCAAAAACAACACTTGACTTCGGTGGGTAGGTCCGATACAAGTGACTGCCAATAAGCAGTAAGGGCCGTGTTTGCCCTATAATACTCCTCATGGTTATTTGCAATCATTGCCACATGCATCGGAAGGACGGTGATTTTTAAGTGGCTGAAGTCAGCATTCAAGAAGGTGAGTCTCTGGAAAACGCACTGCGCAGGTTTAAACGCAAAGTGCAACAGGAAGACATCATCAAGGAAATCAAGAAGCACAGCTATTACATGAAGCCTGGCGAAAAGCGACGCGCAAAACAAGCGCTATCGCGCAAGCGTCTCCGCAAAAAGCAGCGGCGGGAGTTAGATTAACTCCCCCCAGGCAAGCACGATGACCCGGGATTTTCCAGAGCACCTTAGGCCAGTCGGAATTGGGACCCGCATTCTTCCCCGGCGAATCCCTGCATGATCTGACAGGCCGGGGTGCCGTGGGCTCTATCCAGTTGGAGCCTCGGAGTAGTGTATGGAATATCACGATAAGGTCCTGAAGTGTGCGGAATGCAATCAGGAATTTGTCTTTACCGCCGGCGAACAGATGTTCTTCGCCGACAAGGGCTTCAAAAACGAGCCCAAGCGGTGCAAAGACTGCAAAGCCAAACGCTCTCAGAGTCCGGGTCCGGCCACCAATACATTCCAAAGAGCTGAAACCAAGACAACCTGCTCGCAGTGCGGAAAGGAAACTACTGTTCCTTTCCGCCCGACGCAGGGCCGTCCTGTGTTCTGTCGCGAATGCTTTCAGCAGCGGCGGTCCATGAGCGCACCGGCCTAGCACGCGTAAGGGAAACGCGAGGGCCCTCCGCCATTGGAAGACTCCCCTCGGTGAATTATTCTCCTTCGTGTGACGATCGGATCTGACATCTCCTCTCACAAGGATAATTGTGTTCGTGTGCGCTTTTACCTCGTTCTGTTAACTCCTTCTGTTTCTGGTTTTAAATACGATCGAAATTGAATATTGGGCACGGCACCGTTTACTATGAGCGAGGCATTCTTTTTGCCTGCCTTGCCGGATGAAAAGCGTTTCAGATCAAATACCAGGATCATTGAAAAAATGAAAACTTCCATGCCGGATTCAGCCATTCGAACTGCTTTGCAAATTCTGGAGGGGCCGTCGGCGGTCTTCGCGAGCCGTTACCCGGGCGAGACGGGACGCCGGCAGCCGGTTCATGTTGTGTACGGTGGCGCCCATTTGTTTCACGCGGATATTTCAAAGCGGTTGGGTGAAGGAGCGCTGGCGGCGCTTGCAGAATTCGCGCCGGATGCTTTCACTTTCGCGCGGGCCATTGGCCTGCCAGGAGCCGCATCGCTTCCAAAATCGGGCAAGACTGCCGTTGCGGCCGAGCGGCAATTCGCAAAATCATATGAAAAACTGAGGCTGGAAAACAGGCCCGCCTGGCTGGCTCAAAAAATTTACGGCCTGGTGCTCGAAAAATTGCACCGTGAGCCGGTGGAGGATTTCCGAATCGATTTCGAGGATGGCTATGGAAATCGTCCAGACGCGGAAGAAGATCGCCACGCAATGCTGGTGGCCCAAGAGGTTGCCAAAGGTTTCGCGATGGGTTCGCTGCCGCCGTTTATTGGGATCCGCTTGAAGCAATTTTCGCCGGAGTTGCGGGATCGAAGCATACGGACCCTGAATATTTTCCTGAGCGAGCTCTGTGAATTTACGGAAGGGCGTCTTCCGTCGAACTTCGTTGTCACCTTGCCCAAAGTTGTAATTCCGGAGCAGATGGCTGCGCTCTCGCACTTGCTGGCGGCGATGGAGCCGGAATTGGGACTGAAAAAAGGAGCGCTCCGGTTTGAGATGATGATCGAAACGACGTCGGCGATCCTCAACGCGCGTGGGGAATCGAATTTGCCGCAATTCCTGGATGCCGCCGGCGGGCGCTGTATCGCCGCGCATTTTGGGACCTACGATTACACGGCAAGCTGCAGCATCACAGCCGCCTACCAGACGATGGACCATCCCGCCTGCGACTTTGCGAAAAACATGATGCAAGTTGCGTTTGCAGGGACTGGCATTTGGCTTTCTGACGGCGCGACCAATGTAATGCCTGTACCTGTGCATCGCGCAGCAGAAGGAAATCGTCTGACGCGAGCTCAGCAGACGCAGAATCTTGAAGCCGTGCATCGCGCGTGGAAGCTGCACTACGGACACATCCAGCACTCGCTCGTCACCGCCTATTACCAGGGATGGGATTTGCATCCCGCGCAACTGCCTACGCGCTATGCCGCCGTATTTTCGTTTTTTCTCGAAGGACTCGATACTTCGGCGGCACGCCTCAAAAATTTTGTCGAGAAAGCGGCGAAGGCGACGCTGGTTGGCGATGTGTTTGACGATGCGGCAACCGGGCAGGGCCTGCTGAATTTTTTCCTGCGCGCTATCAATTGCGGAGCAATCAGCGAGGCTGAGGCGGAGCGCCTGACTGGAGTAACAATCGAGGAATTACATTTCGGTTCATTCCTGAAAATCCTGAAAAATCGCACGAAATAAATCGGGCATTGTTTTCTCTGGAAGTATGCCGCGCTAAAGGCCCACAAAAAATAATATTGCTTCGGGTGAGCAGATATTGTGGCGCCGGCGTCCCGCCGGCGGTTTTCCTGCACGTCGATTCAAAGCCAAGCCGCCAATTCAAACGTAAAAGTCAGCTCCCGCGATAAGTAGAATATCCAAAAGGGCTAATCAATAAAGGCACATGGTAGTGCTGGTCCGAATCAGCGACTTCAAAAATAACAGGAATTTCAGAATAAAACGTCTTGGCGTTCTGCTCACGAAAATATTCGGCAGCGTGAAAAATTAATCGGTAAGTTCCAGCTTCGGACTTTGCATCTCCCATCAAGTCGCTACAGCGGCCATTGGCATCTGTACGCCCTTGTCCGACCAATTTCCATGCATCATCAGATTTACGATGAAGCTCGACGCGAATCCCTGCGCCGGGGCGGCCGAGCGATGTGTCGAGGACATGTGTTGTGATCGCGCTCATGTGGATCGCTGCTCTCCGGGCAAAAGTTTATCCAGACGAATGCGCGTGATTAAACGCTGCTGTTCCGCGGCCACCGAAAGTTCGCTGGGTAAATCATTCTGTAGGCGCTGATTCAGAATCGCAAGCATTCCTTCGGCGGTTTTGCCGGTTGCGCATACGATGTAGATGTAACCGAATTTTTCAAAATAGGCGCGATTCGCTCTTGCCAATCGCGTTCTGACATCGTCGCTTGCGGCGCGCGCGCGCATTTGTTCGCCCTCAGCCCACTGGCGCGCGGATTCTGAACCGGTTGCGGGTTTGTCGCCAATTTGCGGATGATGGCTGAATGCCTCCAGCCAATCGGCGCGATCGAGTTTCCACCAGACGGAGTCAGCGGCTTTATGCAAGGCTTCTGCGTTTATATAGGGACGCCGTGCCGCTACAGTTGCTGCCCAACGCGCAGAACCGCAACAATCCATCAATGAGGACTCCGCTTGCTCGGATGGTAGCGCGTTAAATTCCTCGAGTGTCACTTTACCCGGGCCTTTTTATCGGCGTGCCAAAGATGCGCAACCGCGCAACTCCGCCATCTGGATAAATGTTAAAACGTGCGTGAGTGACTTCTCCTGCCTCCCCCAATTCTTTTTCGTAGGTGTGCAGGGAATCCGCTTTGAGTTTTGTTTTGGGCAGCATTTCTTTCCATGGCAGAGTTCCCAGCTTTTCCGGATCGACGAGATCGCGCGGTGCGTTGCACACTTCGACTGAACAACTTTCCGGAAAATTTCCTTTGAAATGCGAAGTGTCGACTTCGATGCGCCTGATTTTTCCCGCCGTGCCCAGGCGCAAGATGCACCAATCGTGGCCGGGGCCGCGGCGGCGGCGCGTTTCCCAGCCGTCATGCATTCCAGTGGAGCGGCCCGGCTGAATCAGGTTGTTCCGTGAGCCATAAAACATATCGCTCGAAACGATGAACCAGCCCCCATGCTCTACAGCAGCAAGATCAATCTCGCCGCCCGCGCGATTTAACGTCAGCCAATCGGGAATGACTTCTCCGTGAACACGAAGGCGCGCCACGCCGCCGTCCGGATAAATTTTCAGACGCAAATGTGTGATTCGAACTGATGGCGCGAGCGGAAATAAATTTCGTGAATCGCCGTTGAGTTGAGATTTGGGAAGAAGACTGCGCCACTGCGTCGCGGGTTCCGAAAGTTGAGAGAGACTCGGATCCCCATCCATAGCGCACGCTTCGATCTCGCATTGCTCCGGATAATTTCCCGTAAAATACGCGGTGTCGACCACCACTCCATGAATTACGCCTGGCAGGCCCAGTTTCACGATGCACCAGTCGTAGCCGGGAGTTCTGCGGCGGCGCGTTTCCCAACCGTCCATCCACTTGCCGACGTCCGTGTATTTGTCAGCAATCCATACCGGAGCTGCGGCCTTTAAAAGATTTTCCTTGGGGGCGAAAAATTCGTCGTTGGCGGCAAGCACACGCCCGCCAAGCCGCTCCGCAGCCATATCAATGTATTCGGTGAATTCCATCAGCGTTCGCCTCGCCGCAAAAGGGCCCCTTTGGGTTTGCCGAGAAATCGGCCACGATCATAAATCATCTCGCCATGAATAAATGTTGTTTCCACGACTCCGTGCAGTCGCTGTTTTAAATATGGAGTTAGCTTGTGCCGGTGTTGCAGAAGCTTGGGTTGCACGATGAAACTCTTCTCCGGATTCCACACGACGAAGTCGGCATCGTATCCTTCCACAATCGCGCCCTTGTGCTTTTCGAGTCCAGCGAGTCGTGCGGGTCCGGCGCACATCCACTGTGCCAATTGTTGCAGCGAATATTTCTGCGTGCGCATTTTTGTCCACATGGCGGGCAAGCCGAGCTGGAGAGATGATATGCCGCCCCAGGCCTTCAAAAAATCGCCGGATTGGAGACATTTTAAAGAGGGCGGTGCCGGGGCATGATCGGAAGCAACGAAATCGATTACGCCTTTGCCCAAAGCCGCCCAGAGTTTCTTGTTGTTTTGCGAATCCCGAATCGGCGGCGCGCATTTGAATTCCGTGCGTCCGTCCCCAATCGAACCCGAAGCAAAAAAGAGATAGTGCGGGCACGTTTCCACGGTGATCCGCAAGCCTTCCTTTTTTGCGCGTCGAATAATCGGCAAGGAGAGCTCCGAGGAAAGATGGACGATGTGCACTTGCGCTTTGTATTCACGCGCGAGGCGAATGACCGTCTCAATGGCTTTGGTTTCCGCGGATGGAGGGCGTGAAAGCAGCCAGCTCTTATACTTTGCGGCATTGGATTTGGCGACCTTCTTGCCCGCCTCGTCGATTGGCTCTGGCAATTCCGCGTGAACCAGCAATGGCGCATTTAGTTCCGCAAGAATGGGGAGCGCGGCGCGCAAATCTTCTTCGTTTACGTTTGCAAAATCCGATACACCAGAAGGCACAAGAAAGCATTTGAAGCCGAGTGCGCCTGCGCGATGCAGCGCAAGAAGATCAGCAGCATTGCCGGGTACGACGCCGCCCCAGAAACCTACGTTCACCCAACATTTGCCCTGGGCCGCTGTGCGTTTCGTTTCGAGCGCGGCAACAGTGGTGGTGGCGGGAATGCTGTTGAGTGGCATGTCGATCAGCGTCGTAACTCCGCCGGCGGCTGCCGCACGAGTCGCGGTTTGAAAACCTTCCCAGTCGGTGCGCCCCGGTTCGTCGATGTGGACGTGGGTGTCCACAAGGCCCGGCATGACGACGGAATTTCCCGAGTCGAAAATGTGTTGGCTTGAAAGGGAATCGTCGTAGCCGGAAATGGATTCGATGACGCCATCGCGAACGTATATCGTCGCCGGTTGAACTCCCTCTCGTGTGACAACCCGTTTGCTGCGAATGGCGTGAATGACGGTCATTTCGTGAGCCCTGAAAGAAATTCTTCGAGCAGATTTTGCGCGACACGTAGGCGGTATTGAGCGGTCGAGCGAATGTCGTCGATCGGCACAATTTCCCGCACCAGCATTTCTTTCGCCGCATTGATCATGGCGGGTGTGATTTTATTTCCTCGCAGCATATCTTCTGTTTTTACCGCGCGCTGAACGACAGGAGCCACGCTGCCCAGCGCGATGTGCACATCTTGAATCGCGCCGCATTCCACAAGCGCCGTGCCCGCAAAGCAAACCTTGGAAATGGCCTGCGCTTTGCGTGTGCCTACTTTACGGTAATACTGCCGCCAATTTTTAGTGCGACGGGGAAGCCTGATTGCTCGCAATAATTCGTCGGGAGCAATTCGCGTTTTTTTGTATCCGGTGTGGAAACCGTGATAAGGCATCCAGCGAATGCCGCGTTGCGAAACAAGCTCGATTTCCGCGTCGTAAACGAGCAACGCGGGCGGAGTATCGGCCGCCGGCGATGCATTCATAATATTTCCGCCCAGTGTGCCGCGATTTTGCGTGGCGATGCTGCCG
>Ga0210386_10002370_pt1 | contig 16304 bp, 13 predicted proteins | sample IncBWH32OmetaG_FD_160091 | JGI IMG/M metagenome (GOLD analysis project Ga0210386, IMG submission 160091) | Forest soil microbial communities from Barre Woods Harvard Forest LTER site, Petersham, Massachusetts, United States - Inc-BW-H-32-O ... | reverse complement strand
CTGGAAGTGCTCAAGGACAAGAAGCTGCTCAAGGACGTGGCCATCGAGCGGGTGGCGTTTAACGCCATCACCAAATCGGCGGTGACCGAGGCCATCCGGCATCCCCGCCAGATCAACAAGGAGCTTGTCGATGCCTATCTGGCACGGCGCGCGCTCGACTATTTGGTGGGCTTCACCCTGTCGCCGGTCCTCTGGCGCAAGCTGCCCGGCGCGCGCTCGGCCGGCCGGGTGCAAAGCGTGGCCCTGCGCCTGATCGTGGAGCGCGAACAGGAGATCGAAGCCTTTCGCGCCCAGGAATATTGGAGCATCGATGCCGACCTGCTGGCGGACAGCGGCACGTTCGGCGCCCGTCTGGTCCAGCTCGACGGCAAGAAGCTCGAGAAACTGTCGCTGGCCAACCAGGCCGAGGCTGACCGCGCCGTCGCCGCCATCCGGGCCCAGGTCTTCCGCGTGGGCAGCGTTGAAGCCAAGCCCGTCCGGCGCAATCCCGCGCCGCCCTTCAAGACTTCGACCCTGCAGCAGGAAGCCAGCCGCAAGCTCGGTTTCAACGCCAAGCGCACCATGCAGGTCGCCCAAGGCCTGTATGAGGGCGTCGACATCGACGGGGAAGCCGTCGGCCTGATCACCTATATGCGCACCGACGGCATCACCATGGTGCCGGAAGCCGTCAACGAAGCGCGCGACCTGATCGCCAGGAAATATGGCGCCCGTTATGTGCCGTCCTCGCCGCGCGTCTATGTCAACAACAACGAGACGGCGCAGGAAGCCCATGAGGCGGTGCGTCCCACCAGCTTCACCCGCACGCCCGAGGAGATGGCCCGCACCCTCGATTCCGATGCCGCCAGGCTTTACGAACTGATCTGGAAGCGCGCCGTCGCCAGCCAGATGGAATCGGCCGAGCAGGAACGCACCACGGTGGACGTGATTTCCGCCGACAAGAAGATCACGCTGCGCGCCACCGGAACGGTGACACTGTTCGACGGCTTCCTGACGCTCTATCTCGAGGGCCAGGACGACGAGGCCGATGACGACGGCTCGCGCCTGCCCAAACTCGCCGCCGGCGACGGCACCAAGGTCGAAAAGCTCAATCCGGCGCAGCATTTCACCGAGCCGCCGCCGCGCTATTCCGAAGCCAGTCTGGTCAAGAAGCTGGAAGAACTGGGCATCGGCCGGCCTTCGACCTATGCCTCGATCATCTCCACCTTGCGCGATCGCGCCTATGTGCGCATGGACCGCCAGCGCTTCATCCCCGAAGACAAGGGCCAACTGGTCACCACCTTCCTCAACAGCTTCTTCCACCGCTATGTGGCGTATGACTTCACCGCCGACCTGGAAGAGAAACTGGACGAAGTTTCCGACGGCAAGCTCGACTGGAAGCAGCTGCTGCGGGATTTCTGGAAGGATTTCTCCGCCGCTGTCGGCGAGACCAAGGAGCTCAAAATCTCCCAGGTCATCGACGAGCTCGATCATGTGCTTTCCCCCCACATCTTCCCGGAAGGCGGCGACGGCACCGACCCGCGCAAATGCCCGGCCTGTGAAAACGGGCGGCTGAACCTGAAGCTGGGCCGGTTCGGCGCCTTTATCGGCTGCACCAACTATCCGGACTGCAAATTCACCCGCCAGCTGGGCGCCAAGCCGGGCGAAGGCGACGCCGGCCCCGTGGAACTGGGGATTTTCCCGGGGACGGAGGAAAAAATCACCCTGCGTACCGGCCGTTTTGGACCCTATGTGCAGCTGGGCGAAGGCGACAAGCCCAAGCGCAGCGGCATTCCGAGGGGTACCGACAAGAGTGAGGTGGACCTGGAGATGGCGATCAAGCTGCTCTCGCTGCCGCGCGAGGTCGGCCTTCATCCGGAAGACGGCAAGAAAGTCACCGCCAATTTCGGCCGCTTCGGGCCTTATGTCGCGCATAACGGCATCTATGCCTCACTGGATTCGCCCGAAGACGTGTTCGAGATCGGGCTCAACCGCGCGGTCACCCTGCTGGCCGAAAAAAAGGCCAAGGGACCTGGCCGCCGCGGCGCGCAGACACTCAAGGATCTGGGAGCGGCGGCCGATGGCAAGCCGATCAAGGTGCTGAAAGGCAAATTCGGTCCTTACGTCAGCGATGGCGAGACCAATGCCACCTTGCCTGAAGGTGTCGAGCCCGATGCCGTGACCATGGAACAGGCGCTGAGCTTGATCGCCGAACGCGCGGCAAAGGGCGGCAAGAAGAAGAAGGCCGCCAAGGCGCCAAAGACGGCAAAAGCCAAGGCCGTCAAAACCGAAAAAACCGATGGCGCGGTAAAGAGCGCCAAGAAGACAACCATACCCAAAAAGAAAGCTGCCAAGCTCGTCGCCGCCGCAAAAGCATCCGGCAAGGCGCAAGGAAAATCCAAGGCCAAAGTGCCCGAGCTGGCAGGCGAATAGGACAATTGAAGAAAGACAAACGACCCCAACACACCCCCACCCTCGACAGGGCGCGGGTGCTCGAACTGCTGGCGCAAAATGCCGGCGCCACCAAGCGCGACCTGGCGCGGCTGCTGAGCCTCAAGGGCTCCGACCGCATCCACCTCAAGCGCATTCTCAAGGAACTGGAAACCGAAGGCGCCATTGAAGGCCGCAAGAAGTCCGGTTTCACCAGACACGGCGAACTGCCCGAGGTCGGGCTGATCGAAGTCAGCGGCACCGACAGCGATGGCGAATTGCTGGCCCGGCCCTTGAACTGGGAGAGCAATGAGGCACCGCCCATTATTTATGTCATTCCGCCGAAAGACGGCACGGCACCCGGGCCGGGCGACCGGCTGCTGGCGCGGCTGGAAAAACAGGGTGACGGCTACGAAGCCCGCATCATCCGCCGGCTGGAGCGTGAAGCCCAGACACGCCTGATCGGCGTACTGCGCGAGGCCCCCTCCGGTGGCTGGCGGCTGGTGCCGATCGACAAAAAGGCGCGCACCGAATATGCGCTGGACAAGTCCGATCTTGCCGGCGCCAGGCACAATGAACTGGTGGCGGCCGAACCCAGGTCTGGCCATATCGGCAACTTTGCCCGGGTCAAGGTCGTCGAGCGCATCGGCAGCATGGATTCGCCCAGGACCATCAGCCTGATCGCGATTCACGACCATGGCATCCCCACCGAATTTCCCGAACCCGTCATCGACCAGGCCAAGGCGGCGGCGCCGGTGGACCCACAAGGGCGTACCGATTTGCGCGCCGTTCCGCTGGTCACCATCGATCCGCCCGACGCGCGCGACCATGATGATGCGGTATGGGCCGGCCCCGATAGCGACGAGCACAATCCCGGCGGTCATGTCGTGCTGGTCGCCATCGCCGACGTCGCCCATTACGTCACGCCAGGTTCGGCGCTGGACAAGGAAGCGCTCAAGCGCGGCAACAGCGCCTATTTCCCCGACCGGGTGGTGCCGATGCTGCCGGAAGAATTGTCGGCCGATCTCTGCTCGCTGAAGGAAGGCGTGGACCGGCCGTGCCTGGTGGCGCGCATGGTGTTCGACCGTCATGGCCGCAAGAAAAGCCATCTCTTCCAGCGCGCTGTGATGCGCTCGTCGGCGCGACTGACCTATGCGCGCGCGCAAGGAGCCTTCGACGGCAAGCCGGATGCGGACTTGAACGCCACGGTCAAGAAGACCCTGGCCGATCTCTGGGCCGCCTACAAATCGCTGACGGTGGAACGCAATCTGCGCGATCCCCTGGACCTCGACCTTCCCGAGCGGCGGGTGGTGCTGGGCGCCGACGGCAAGGTCGCCTCCATCGCCTATCGCGAGCGTCTGGAGTCCATGAAATTGATTGAGGAATTCATGGTGCTGGCCAATGTCGCGGCCGCCGAGGCGCTGGAGAAAGCCAGGACGCCGCTGATCTATCGCGTGCACGACACGCCGTCGAAGGAAAAGCTTTACGCCTTCTCCGATTTCCTGCGCACCCTCAACATCAGCTTCGCCAAGGGCCAGGTGGTCAAGCCCGGCACATTCAACCGCATCCTGGCGCAGTCCAAAGGCAAGCCGCATCAGGCGGTGATGAATGACGTGGTGCTGAGAAGCCAGGCGCAGGCCATTTATGACCCCGCCAATATCGGCCACTTCGGCCTGAACCTGGCCAAATATGCCCATTTCACCTCGCCCATCCGGCGCTATGCCGACCTGATCGTGCATCGCGCCCTGATCCGCGCCTTCGGCCTTGGCGATGACGGGCTAACCGAGCGCGAAATGGCAGGCCTGGGCGCGGTGGCCGAGCACATCACCATGACTGAGCGGCGCGCCATGGCGGCGGAACGCGATTCCACCGACCGCTATGTCGCCGCCTTCATGGAAGAGAAGGTGGGCGAGGCTTTCGATGCCCGCGTCACCGGCGTCACCCGCTTCGGCCTGTTCGTGCGGCTGGCGGAGACCGGCGCCGAAGGACTGATCCCCATCCGCAGCCTGGGCAGCGATTTCTTCCATCATGACGAAAAGCGCCAGGCGCTGGTCGGCCAACGCAGCCGCGTCAGCTATGGCATGGGCGATGCGCTGAAGGTGGAATTGGTGGAGGCCGCACCCGTGACCGGGGGCTTGCGGTTCGCCCTGACGGACAGCTCGGCCGGAAAACCCGCCCATGCGCGGCCCGGCAAGGCCGGAAAGCCGCCCAAAAAAGACCGTTTCCGGGGCAAAAAGCGCTGAAATTCCAAGGTTTTTCCATAACTCCTTGACAGAGCCGGGGATGGTAAGCCATCTACCCGCCCCTCGACCTGTATTTCTCGGAGACTCCCATGGCGAAGCCGACCACCGCGAAGATCCGCCTCAACAGCGAAGGCGGCAGCGGCTTCTTCTATGTCACCAAGAAGAACACCCGCACCATGACCGAGAAATTCTCGATCAAGAAATACGATCCGGTGCTGCGCAAGCATGTCGAGTTCAAGGAAGGCAAGATCAAGTAGGCATCCCGCTTTCTGAGATATAGCTTATGCGCGCATGCGGCGCGCTCTTTCCCGGCTTTCCAGCGAAACATTTGACGTCCTGATCATTGGCGGCGGCGCCACGGGCTCATTCACCGCGCGCGACGCGGCGATGCGCGGACTCAAGGTCGCGCTGATCGAGATGCGGGACTTCGCCTCCGCCACCAGCGCGCACAATTCCAAGCTGGCGCATGGCGGCCTGCGCTATCTGCGCAACCTGGAAATCGCGCTGGTGCGCGAATCCCTGCGCGAACGGCTGGGCCTGATGCGCATGGCGCCGCACCTGGTGAGGCCCCTGCCCTTTTTGTTGCCGCTCTATCATGCCGGCATCGCCGAGCGCGCCAAACTCAAGGCCGGCCTGACGCTTTACGATCTGCTGTCTTACGACCGCAACCGGCTGGAAGATCTTGGCCAGCACCTGCCCGGTCATCGCTGGATCGCGCCCAAAGAGGCGCTGAAACGCGAGCCGGTGCTGGCGGCGGAAGGCTTCGAAGGCGCCTTCGAATATTACGATGCCCAGATGTACAGCCCCGAACGCATCGCGCTGGAAAATCTGATTGATGCCGATGCGCATGGCGCGGCCATCGCCAATTATGTGGCGGCGGACAAGCTGCTCGAGCGCGACAGCAAGACCGAAGGCGCAAGCGTGCGCGACGCCATGACCGGGACGCGCTTCGACATCCGCGCCAAAACCGTGCTGGTGGCGGCCGGCCCTTGGGCCGATCTGTTCCTGGAGCAGGCGACCGGCGGACGCGCCGCCCACCGGCTGATCCGGTCCAAGGGCATCCATCTGATGGTGCCCGAACTCGCCAAGGCGGCGCTGACTATCGAAGCCGGCAACGGTCACCTCTTTGCCCTGCCCTGGCGCGGCCACACCCTGCTGGCAACGACGGACACTGAATTCACCGGAGATCCGGCAACCGTCGCGGTGAGCGAAAGCGATATCGACGGCTTTCTTGCCGCCTTCCGCAAATATCTGCCGGCGGCGAACCTGCCGCGCGACAGTGTCGAATTCTTCTATGCCGGCCTCAGGCCGCTGGTCAGCGACGGCGCGCCCAAAAGCGGCGGGGGCAGTTACAATGTCAGCCGCCGCGCCGAACTGGTGGACCATGGCAAGGAAGGCCTGATGGACGGGCTGTTCTCCGCACTGGGCGGCAAATACACCACCTCCCGCGATCTGGCGGAAAAGATCACCGACGCGCTGGGAAAAAAGCTTGGCGGAAAAGCCCGACCCTGCGCCACTACCAAACTCGCGCTTCCCGGCGGCCGTTTCGATTCCTTCGATGGCATGCTGCGCGGCTTTCAGAAGACCTGGCCGGGTCTTTCCGCCCTGCGCCATCTCGCGCACATGCTGGGCGCCCGGCTGCCGCTGGCGCTCAAGGGTGCGCGCCTGACCGATCTGATCCCGCTCAACCAAAGCGGCGATACGCCAGCCCAGGTCGCCTTTGCGCTTGAAGAAGAAATGGCGCTCACCCTGGAGGATGTGGTGATGCGGCGCACTTCTCTCGGCCAGTTTGGCCGGCCCGCGCCCGAGGTGCTGGAGAAGGTCGCAAGCCAGATGGCGGCGCATCTGGGCTGGGACGAAAGCAGGAAGGCCGGCGAGATTGCGGGCCTTGCGCGGATCTATCAGGTGCGGGCGTGACGGCGTTCGTAATTTTCAATCCCAATTCCGCCAACGGCCGGACAGGTCACGACTGGGAAGACATCGAGGCGGCGCTGGAGAAGGTCTTTCCCCTGATGTCCTTCTTCGTCACCACCGCGCCCGCCCAGGCCGCGCACATGGTGCGCGACGCGCTGCGCGACGGCCATATGGAGATCATCGCGGTCGGCGGCGACGGCACCATCAACGAAGCGCTGAACGGATTTTTCGAACGCGGCATGGCGGTGTCTCCCGACGCGGTCTTCAGCTTTGTCCATAGCGGCCATGACAGCGCCCTTTGCCGCCAGCTTGGCGTGCTGCCGGGCTGGCGCGCCGGCGTGGCGCATCTGGCCCATGCCCGAATCCACAAGCGCGACCTGGGCCGGGTGACCTGTCTCAGCGCCGAGGGTCTGCCGGTGACGCGCTTTTTCCTGGGCGGGGCCAGCTTCGGCCTGTCCGCCTCGACCGCGCGCGCTTTCGGACGCGCCCGCATCGCCCGGCTGTTCGGACATGGATTTGCCGCCAGCCTCAACCGGCTCCTGGTCCGCGGCCGCTGGCGCCCGACGCGGGTCCGGCTGATGAGCGAGAGCCAGGACGAGATCGCCGGTATAGCCAGCGTATCGGTCTCCCCCCGGCAGGGACTCCTCGACATGCACATTCTGGACAGGCTGAACCGTTCCGATCCGGCCCGGAGCCTGCGCATCGCCAGGCTGACCGCAGCTCCGACCCTGGAGACATTCGCGCCAGTGGATGTGGAATGCGACGGGGAAGCAACCGGTGTTTTGCCGGCCACGTTCGAGATCATGCCTGCGGCCGTTAACGTTAGAATCTGATAGCGGGCGCCGGCATGGGCTTGAGCGCCTCCGCTTTGCGCTAAACTGAGCGGATGAATCTGTGGAATTTCGAGCAGGCCCTACAGGGTGAACCGGCCTGGCGCTGGCTGGCCGACTGGGTCGCCATGCCCGCGCTTCTGGCGACGCCGGCGCGGCCGCTTGCCGAAATGGCCGAGCCTGCGTCGCGGCTGAACGACGGCATGCGGGAAAAATTCACCAGGCTGCTGAGCCCCAAGCAGGTCAAACAGGATATGGCCGAGCGGGCGCGCCATGCCGGCGCCGGCACCGCCGACCAGCTCCGACTGCGCTGCGGCGATCTCTCCCGCCTGCCGGATGCAGTGCTGTATCCTCGCGGACCGGATGAGGTGCTGGCGCTGCTCAAGCTGTGCGCCGAGACGGGTGTCGCGGTGACGCCCTTCGGCACCGGCAGCGGGTTCAAACCGCTGCCGGTGCGAGGGCCCCATCCCGCGCTGGTCATCTGCGATCTCTCCGCCATGTCGCATCTCGTGTCGGTGGACACGCTCTCCGGATTGGCGTGGGCCGAAGCGGGGATAACAGCCGAGGAGGTGACGCGGCAGCTTGCCGCCCAAGGCGCCAGCCTCAAGGGGACAATGGAGGCAAGCCTGGGTGGTCATATCGCGCGCAATCCGCAGCCCCCCTGGCTCAGCGCGGCCAGGTTGGCGACGCCGGAAGGCATCGCCGCGGGACTTTCGCTGGCGCCCGGCTCGCAAGGTCACTTCGGCATCATCACCAGCGCCGCCGTTCATATCGGGGCGCTGCCCGCCAAATCCGAAGTCCGCCGCTATCTGTTCAGCGATTTCGCCGGCGGGTTGACCGCCTTGCGCGAAGCCCGGCGCCAGGGGCTGGTGCAGGCAAGCGCCATTTTGTGGGACGCAGGCGAGACTCACTTCCATCAGCAGATGGAGGAGATGGGCCGGCGCCGCAGCTTGTCGGAGCGGATCGGCGAACTCCGCCGGCGCCTCAAGCAGTTCGACAGCCAGGCCGCCATGCTGACCATCGGCTTTGCCGGAACCGAATCCGAAGCCGATGGCCTACGCAAACGTTTCGATGCGCTCGCCGGCCGGCTTGGGGCGCTGGCTTTGGGCGTCGGGGTGCCGCAAGAGCCCGACTATCGCGACATGCTGATGGATCGCGGGCTGGCGCTGGACCGGATCGAAACCACGGCCAGTTGGGCGAAACTGCCCCGCGTCTATGCCGCCATGCGCGCCGGCCTGGACCGGGCCATGCGTGCGGCTGCGCCGCGCGAGGGCGCCCACGGCCTGGTGCTGGCCCGGGTCAGCGACGCCGGCCATGACAGCGCGAAATTGCGGCTGACAATGATATTTCCCCGCGCGCTGGGAAGCGACGTGGCGCAAGCCCAAGCCGTGCGCGAGGCCGGCTTGAAGGCGCTGGCCGAATTGAGTGGTCCGGACGAGGCGATGGAGGAAAGATTGCGGCTGGGCATCAAGCAGATGCTGGATCCCAAGGCCATACTCAATCCCGGCGCGTCCGCTTAAGCGACGTCCAGAGCGGCCTTCACGGCCCTGGCCGCCTTGGCCACCGCTTCATGGGCTTCCGGCAACACGGTTTGCAGATAGATGAAACCGTGGACCATGTCGGCATAGTCGGCGATGGTGACCTTCACGCCGGCGGCCTTGAGTTTTTCGCCATAGGCCAGGCCTTCGTCATGCAGCGGATCGAAACCGCTCAACATCACATAGGCCGGCGGCAAACCGCTGAATTCCTTGGCGCGCAAGGGCGAGACCTTGGGCGCATTGCGATCGATTCCAGGCGGAAGATAGAGCGAGTTGAAAAATTCGATGGCCCGCCGCTCCAGGAAATAACCCACCGCGAATTCATTCAGCGAGGAGGTTTCCGAACCAACCTGCGTGTTGGGAAACATCAGCAGCTGATAGGCGATCCTGGGCTTGGCCTTGCCGCGCGCAAGCTGAGTGATGATGGCTGTCAGCATGCCGCCTGCGCTGTCGCCGCCCATGGCAATGCGCCCGCCATCCACGCCCAGATCGGCGGCGTTCGCCTCGATCCATTGAAAGGCGGCCCAGGCATCGTCGACCGCGGCGGGATAGGGATGCTCCGGCGCCAGGCGATAATCCACCGCGATCACCTTGAAGCCGCCTTCGGCCACCAGCAGCCGGCACAATCCGTCATGGCTCTCAAGCCCGCCGACCACGAAGCCGCCGCCATGAAAATAAATCAGGGCCGGCTGCGACCCGACCGCGGCGACGGGGGCATAGGCGCGGGCGCGGATCGGACCGGCCGGACCCGGGATGACAAAATTCTCGATCCGGCCGACCGCGACATCCTTGGGTCCGGTCAAATGCAACATGGCGGCGAAGGAATGCCGCGCCATGGCGGTCGGCATCTCCCAAGGCTTCGGGCGCTGGATCGCGGCCGCCTTGTCGAGAAAGGCTTTCACCAACGGATCGAGAGGCATGGGGGTCCCTGGGCGCGACGGCCGGGATGCTAACGCATTTGCTGAATCTTTGGCAGCGAGCCAGCGAAGGGTGAGGTTGGCAGACAAGCCAACCGAACGCCCAGCGCCGACAGGCGCATGGGCCGGATCGGAGGGGGTAAACTAATGAATCGTGATATTGGCGTCCGGATCGATGCGGCCGGAATTGATATCGCCGAGCAGGATCAGCATCAGGAACCAGAACTGCGCCCGCTCATGGGCGCCTTCCGCTTCCAGGGTCATGACGGCGCGGCTGGCATATTCGGACGCGGCCTTGCCATGTTCGGCGGCAAGATCGGAAGCCAGACGGTAGAGCTCGCCAGTGGTCATCGTCATGGGCAAGAGCATGACAGATGGCGATGAACGGGGACTTAACTGAAAATTCATCCCCTAGTTACAATGGCTTATACCGGAACTACACGTCTGGGGCGTGATTTGCTATATACCCCAGCCATCAAGCGTGGATTTCGGTGTGAGCACCAAAAGCATCCTTCTGATCGTCGGCGGCGGTATCGCCGCCTACAAGTCCCTGGAGCTGGTGCGGCGGCTTTCCGAGCGCGGCATCCGCAGCCGCGCCATCCTCACCCAAGCGGGGGCGCAGTTCATCACCCCGCTGTCGCTGTCGGCGCTGACGGGCGAAAGGGTTTATTCCGACTTGTTCAGCCTCACCGACGAGGCCGAGATGGGCCATATCCAGCTCTCGCGCAGCGCCGACCTGGTGGTGGTGGCGCCGGCCACGGCCGACCTGATGGCCAAGATGGCGAACGGGCTGGCCAATGACCTGGCATCCACCACCTTGCTTGCCACCGACAAGAAGGTGCTGATGGCCCCGGCCATGAATGTGCGCATGTGGGAAAGCGCGAGTGTGCGACGCAACCGGGCCGTGCTGGAAAAGGACGGCGTGCTGTTCGTTGGCCCCAATGACGGCGAAATGGCGTGCGGGGAATTCGGCCCCGGCCGCATGGCCGAACCGATGGAGATCGTGGCAGCGATCGAAAAAGCGCTTGGCGCGCAAGGCCCGCTTCGGGGCGTGAAGGCGCTGGTGACCGCAGGCCCCACACGCGAACCGGTGGATCCGGTGCGGTTTCTCGCCAACCATTCCAGCGGCAAGCAGGGCTATGCCATCGCCGAAGCGCTGGCGCGCGCGGGCGCGGACACCACGCTCATATCCGGACCCGTCAGCCTGGCGGCGCCGGGCGGGGTCAAGCTCACCCGCGTGGTCACGGCCCAGGAAATGTTGGCGGCCTGCGAGGCGGTACTTCCCGCCGATGTGCTGGTGATGGCGGCGGCCGTGGCGGATTGGCGACCCGATGTCGCGGCCAATTCCAAGATCAAGAAATCTGCAGATCGCGTGGTGCCGCTGATCAAGCTGGTGGAAAATCCCGACATCCTGACCACCCTTGCACAGGGCCCGAACCGTCCGCGGCTGGTGATCGGCTTTGCCGCAGAGACGGATGAGGTCGTGTCCAACGCGGTCGCCAAGCGGCTGCGCAAAGGTGCGGACTGGATCATCGCCAATGATGTCTCAGGCGACGTGATGGGCGGCGACAGGAACCGCATCCACCTGATCAGCGAGACCGGCATCGAGGATTGGCCGGACATGACAAAAGCCGAAGTGGGAGCACGCCTGGCACAGCGCATCGCGGAAAAACTGAAGGGCCAGGCGGCATGACCAGCAACCTGAAAGTCGGGATCAAAAGGCTGCCGCACGCCTCCGATTTGCCTCTGCCCCACTACGCCACGGCCGGATCCGCAGGGCTCGACCTGCTGGCGGCCGTGGATGAACCCATCGAACTGTTGCCGGGCCAGCGCATGGCCGTGCCCACCGGCATCGCCATCGAATTGCCCCTGGGGGTCGAGGCGCAAGTGCGGCCGCGCTCCGGCCTGGCGCTCAATCACGGCATCACCTGCCTGAATTCGCCCGGGACCATCGACAGCGACTATCGCGGCGAGGTCAAGGCCATCCTGATCAATCATGGCGACAAGGTCTTTGTGATCGCCCGCGGCCACAAGATCGCGCAGCTGGTGATCGCCCGCCATGAACAGGCCGAATTGGTCGAGATGGAGGCCTTGAGCGAGAGCAGCCGCGGCGCGGGCGGCTTCGGCTCGACAGGCATGACGTCCGGCCTGGCGAAAGACCGGTCCTGATGCTGAAACTGTCGCGCAAGACCCTTCTGGCGCTGGAGGCGGTGATCGATATCGCCTTTAACGCAAGGCCCGAGCCGGTCCAGGCCAAGGAAATCACCGCCCGCCAGGGCGTGCCGCAGCGCTATCTGGAGCAGGTGATGCAGCAGCTGGTGCGCGCCGGCATCCTGAAAGGCGTGCGCGGCCCCCGCGGCGGTTACCGGCTGGCGCGCGAACGCCGCCGCATCTCGGTGGGCGATGTCGTGCGGGTGGCGGAATCTATCGAGGATGACGAAGAAAAACAGGTCCCCCGCTCCGATCTCGGCCAGCGTATTGTCGCCCCCTTTGTCGCCACGCTGCAGGACGAGCTGATGACCCGGCTGGATTCGGTCTCCATCGAGGATCTTTGCCAGCGCGCCCGTCATGCGGGCGTCGACACAAATATGGAAACCGGCGCCGATTTCACAATTTGAACAGATGGCCGGACCGGCCATGGAGGGATGACAAATGCAACAGGGAAAGCCCGGCCGCGGCCGCGTCTATGGTTCGATCACCGAGACTATCGGCGATACGCCGCTGGTGCGGCTGAACCGCATGGCCAAGGAGGCCGGCTCCCGCGCCGACATTCTCCTGAAGCTGGAATTCTTCAATCCACTTGCCTCGGTCAAGGACCGCATCGGCGTCAACATGATCGAGGCGATGGAAAAACAGGGCATTATCGCGCCCGGCAAGACCGTGCTGATCGAGCCCACCTCCGGCAATACCGGCATTGCGCTGGCCTTTGTCGCCGCCGCCAAGGGTTACAGGCTGATCCTGGTGATGCCGGAAAGCATGTCGCTGGAGCGGCGCAAGATGCTGATGATCCTGGGGGCGCAAATCGAGCTCACCGAAGCAGCCAAGGGCATGAAGGGCGCGATCGCGCGCGCCCATGAGCTGGTGGCGGATAATCCCGGCGCGGTGATCCCCCAGCAGTTCGAAAATCCCGCCAATCCGGAAATCCACCGCACCACCACGGCGGAAGAAATTTGGAACGATACCGACGGCAAGGTGGATATCGTGATTTCCGGCGTGGGCACCGGTGGCACCATCACCGGCGTGGGCCAGGTGCTGAAGGCGAAGAAGCCTTCGGTCAAGATGATCGCGCTGGAGCCCGAGGACAGTCCGGTGCTCTCCGGCGGCGCGCCCGGCCCGCACAAGATCCAGGGCATCGGCGCGGGCTTCGTGCCCGCCATCCTGGATCGCAAGGTGATCGACGAAGTCATCACCATCTCCAACGAGACCGCACTGGAAACGGCGCGGCACGCGGCACGGGAGGAAGGCATTCCGGTGGGCATTTCCTCGGGCGCGGCCATCGCCGCGGCGCTGGAAGTGGGCGCGCGGCCCGAAAATGCCGGCAAGACCATCGTGGCGATCATTCCGTCCTTTGCGGAACGTTATCTATCTACCGCGCTGTTTGAGGGACTTTGACCGGCGCGAGGAATTTTGGCTTCTGCGCAGGAGCGAGGCGCGATGTGGGCTCGAAGCCCATGAGCGACGAGTGACGCACGCAGAGGCCAAAAGGACCGCGCCGGCGCTATTCGAGGGCCTGTAACAAGTCCGGCCTGTCAGTGCAGATCGCATCGAGGGCCCTCAGGCGTTTCATGTCGTCACGGCGATTGACGGTCCAGGCGCCGATTTTCAAGCCGCGTTCGCGGGCGTGGGCGACATTTTCCGAAGTCGCGTCGGAAAATTTGGGAAACCAGCCTCGCGCGCCGGCGGCGGCGATCCTGTCGATCACCACATGCGCATCGCCATGGAGCTTGTTGGTGGTGAACCAGCAGGCGGCTGACGGATCGCGTTCGTGGACACGCCTCAGCGCCCGCCAATCGAAGCCGACAAAGATCGTGCTGCCCAGATGGTCCGCCCTTTGGATCACCTCCAACGCCGCATCGGCCAAGGCTTGCGGATCGGCACTGTCCTCGCTGCTGTCGCATTTGAGTTCCACGAACAGCAGGAACCGCCGGTCCGCGCCTTTGGCCAGTGCCACCACTTCGTCCAACACCGGCACGGATGCATGGGCTGGCTTGAGCAGATAGTGGCCCAGCGAATAGTCGCTGCCCGGCCGGGCCGCGCCGACATCGAACTGTCGCAGTTCTTGCAGCATCAGGTCCTTGATGCGCGGTCCCGGCGCAGCCAACCATGCGCCGTCCTTGCGCGCCAAATCCCTCATCAGGCGAAAGTCGTGATGCACCACCACGGCACCGTCGCGGGACAGCTGCACATCCAGTTCGGCACCGTCACAGCCGCGCGCCAGGGCATCGGCAAACGCCGCAAGCGTGTTCTCAGCCATCAGCTGGGCGCCGCCGCGATGGGCGATGTTCATCGGTCGCATGGCTTGTTATAGCGGTTTCGCGGGCATTCACGCCACGCCCGTGCTATGGCGTCCCGCCATGACGGACCATCTCTCAGACGCCGGCCCGTTGATTCCAGGCCGCCGCCATCACGCCTTCCTCGCCGAGGCGCGCGAGTTGTTGCGCCTGGCGGTGCCCATGGCGGCCACGCAGCTGGCGCAGATGATCGTGCTCGCCACCGACACGGTGATGCTGGGTCATTTCAGCAAGGAGGCGCTGGCGGCGGCGGCACTGGGCAACACCGTCTATTTCCTGGCCTGGCTTCTGGGCAGCGGCATGCCCATGGCCGTGTCTCCGGTGATCGCCCATATCCAGGGCCGTCATAGTGGCGCCTCCCGGCGCGCGCCGCGCGCCAACAATTTACAGGGCGCCGTTTCGGCGCCCGGACCGCGCGACCGCAGAGAAGTGCGTATCGCCGTGCGCATGGGCCTGTGGTCGGTGGCACTCACCTCTCTGCCCTTGCTGTGCCTGTTGATATTCACCCGGCCCATCCTCCTCGCCTTGCATCAGCAGTCGCAGATGGCGACGGATGCCGCGATCTTCATGTCGGGCCTGGCTTGGGGCCTGCCCTTCGCCCTGGGTTTCCAGGTGCTGCGCAGCTTTTCCACCGCGCTGTCGCGCGCCGTGCCGCCGATGGTGGTTATGGGGCTGGCGATCCTGTGGAATGCCTGCGGCGACTACGGCCTGATCTTCGGACACTTCGGCCTGCCGCGGCTGGGCCTGTTCGGAGCAGGCCTGGCCAGCGCCAGCTCCAACATCTTCAGCTTTGTGATGATGCTGACGATCTGTCTCCGCGTGCCGGCGCTGAAGCGCTATCACATCCTGCACCGGCTTGGGCATGCCGCCTGGCGTCCCTTCGCCGAACTGTTCCGGCTGGGCCTGCCGATCGGCATCACCATGGTATTCGAAGTGGCGCTGTTCAATGCCGCGGCGCTGGCGATGGGCACCTTCGGCATTGCCGCCCTGGCGGCGCACCAGATCGCCATCACCATTCCCTCGCTCACCTTCATGATCCCTTTGGGCATAGGGCTGGCCGCGACGGTGCGGGTGGGGCTGGCGGCCGGTGCCGGAGACCGCATCGCCGCCCGGCGCGCGGGCTTCACCGCCATCGCCATCGGCGCGGCCTTCATGTGCATGACCGCGCTGGTGCTGCTGCTGTGGCCGCTTGAGATCGCCACCCTGTGGCTGCCGGACAGCGCCGCCAATCGCGATGTGCTGGCACTCGCGGTCACCTTCCTGCATGTCGCGGCGGCCTTCCAGCTGGTCGACGGCATCCAGGTGACGGCATCGATGAGCCTGCGCGGCCTCAAGGACGCGCGCGGTCCGATGTGGATCGCGGGCGCCTCCTATTGGCTTGCCGGCGCGCCCATGTGCGTATTGCTGGGCTTTGGCACCAGCCTCAAGGGCTTCGGCATCTGGCTGGGACTGGCCTTCGGGCTCGCGGTCGCGGCCATCGCCTTGAGCACGCGGTTCGCGCTTCTGTCCAAAAGGCCCCTGGCGGCAAACGCCGCACTATGACGGCCCCTCGCACGTTGACACGTCCGCACGCGCCGCACGACATTGAGGCCTGAAAGAGGAGATCGCCCATGAAAGCGACGGCCACCCGCATCCGCTGGCGGGTCATGTTCCTGGTATTCCTGATCGTGACCGTCAGCTATCTGGACCGGACCAATCTTTCAGTCGCCGCGCCCACGCTGCGGCACCAACTTCATCTCACTTCGACCGAACTCGGCCTGATTCTCAGCAGCTTCTCCTGGGCCTATGCCGCGGCCCAGATTCCGGCGGGGCTGGTGGCGTCCTGGCTCAAGCCGCGCCGGACCTATCTGCTGGCGCTGTGGCTGTGGTGCATCCTGCTCGCGCTCACCACCACCGCGACCTCGCTGGGCGCCTGGATCGCGTTCCGCATTCCCTTCGGCCTGGC
>Ga0210386_10002369_pt1 | contig 16308 bp, 13 predicted proteins | sample IncBWH32OmetaG_FD_160091 | JGI IMG/M metagenome (GOLD analysis project Ga0210386, IMG submission 160091) | Forest soil microbial communities from Barre Woods Harvard Forest LTER site, Petersham, Massachusetts, United States - Inc-BW-H-32-O ... | reverse complement strand
CGACCTCGCCGAGCTGACCCACGTCGACCTCGCCCAGCCGCGCATCGCCAGCGTCGTGCGGACGTACAGCGCCGCGCTGCCGCTGCCGATCAAGGGCGGCAAGGTCTGGCTGTACAACAACAACCCGCTGCTGATCTACCACTACCCCGGCGCATCCGGCCTGAAGACCGGCTACACCGAAGCCGCCGGCCGCTGCCTCGTCGCGACCGCCGAGCGCGACGGCGTGCAGCTCGGCGTGATCGTGCTGCACTCGCCCGACCCCGGCACACAGGCGCGCCAGCTGCTCAACCGCGGCTTCGAGGGCGTCTACCACGAGCGGCCCGTGCCCGAACAGCCGATGCCGTCCGGCGCCTGAGCAGGATCGGCCCCGGAGGAGTACCTTTGAGCGATAGATTGACTGGTCAGTCAGCCAAAGGAGAACGCCGTGGATCTCGACGACACGCAGGAGCAGGCCGACTACCGCGCGCAGGTGCGTAGCTGGCTCGACGAGCACAAGTCAGAGGCTCCGGTCCTCGACGGTCCGGACGCGATCAAGGACGAGGACGAGGTGATCGCCGCCCGCCGCGCCTGGCAGGGCAAGCTCGCCGAGGGCGGCCTCGCGGGCGTGACCTGGCCGAAGGAGTTCGGCGGGCAAGGCCTCGGGCCGATCGAGCAGGTGATCTGCAACCAGGAGATCGCCAAGGTCAAAGTCCCCGGCATCCTCGACGCGATCGGCGTCGGCATGCTCGGCCCGACGATCATCGCGCACGGCACCGACGAGCAGAAGACGCGCTACCTCGGCGCGATGCTGCACGGCGACGAGGTCTGGTGTCAGCTGTTCTCCGAGCCCGCCGCCGGCTCCGACCTCGCCGCGGTGCAGACCCGCGCGCGCGTGCAGGACGACGGCAGCTGGCGCATCTCCGGCCAGAAGGTCTGGACGACGAACGCGCAGTTCGCCTCCTACGGCCTGCTGCTCGCGCGCACCGACGCCGACGTCCCCAAGCACAAGGGCCTGACGATGTTCATCGTGCCGATCGACGCCCCCGGCGTGACCGTCCGCGGGCTGCGCCAGATCTCCGGCGAGGCCGAGTTCAACGAGGTGTTCTTCGACGACCTGTCTGTCGACGGCGACGCCGTCGTCGGCGGCGTCGGCAACGGCTGGGGCACGGCGCTGACCACGCTGATGTTCGAGCGCGTCACGATCGGGCTCGGCAGCGAGGGAATGGGATACAACTCGAACCGCTTCGCCGAGGCGCTCGCGCGCGACCCCGACGCCCGTCGCGACTCCGAGGTGCGCCACCAGCTCGGCGAGATCGCAAGCGAACTGCTCGCCGTGCGCTTCACCGGATACCGGACCCTGTCGGCGCTGCAGAAAGGGCAGGTGCCCGGCCCCGAGTCCGGCCTCGCGAAGATCACGATCGTGAACGGCGCGATCAAGGCCGGCGAGCTGATCGCCGACGTGCTCGGCCCCGACGCGCTCGCCGAGGACGGCCAGTGGGCGTACATGATCTCGTTCCTGCCCGGGCTGAAGTCGGCCGGCGGCACCGAAGAGATCCTGCGCAACACGATCGGCGAGCGCGTGCTCGGGCTGCCGCCCGCGCCGCGGCTCGACAAGGGCATCCCGTTCTCGGAGCTGCGCTCCAAGGAAGGAGCGGCGGCATGACCCAGTCGAACACGACCAAAGGAGTGTCGACGTGAACCTGTCCCTCTCCGACGAGCAGGAATTCCTGCGCGAGGCCGCGCGCGGCGCGCTCTCGCGCTTCAAGACGTTCGAGGCGGCGCGCGAGGCGCTCGACGGCGAGCCAGACGCGCTGCCGGACCTGTGGCCGACCGCCAAGGACGCCGGCTGGCCCGGCCTGCTGATCGACGAGCGGCATGGCGGCGCCGGGCTCGATGCGTTCGACGCGATGCTCGTGCTCGGCGAGTGCGGACGCGTGCTCGCGCCGATCGCGCTGCTCGGCCACCTGCCGGCGACCGCGATTCTTAACGACGCGCCGAGCGGCGCGCTGCTGCTCGATGACCTCGCGACCGGCGAGCGGCGCGCCGCCTACCTCCCCGTCAGCCCGCCCGACGACATCCACGACGCGTGGAGCGCCGACCCGCGCAGCGGGATCGAGCGCGCGCCCGCCCCGACGGCCGTCGCCGACGGCGACCAAGCGAAGGTCAGCGGCGAGCTCGCGTTCGTCCCCGACGCGCCCGGCGCCGACCTGCTCGTCGGCGTCGCGCTGCTCGGTGGCAAGCCCGTCGGCGTCGCGATCGAGACCGGCGCGAGCGGCGTCGCGATCGAGCCGACGACGCGCTACGACGCGACGCGCTCGCTCGGGCACGTGACGTTGTCCGACGCGCCCGCGACCTTGCTCGACGCACCCGAGGACCAATCGTCCGGGATCGGCCAGCTCGCGTCGGCGTGGCACCTCGCCCAGGCGCTCGTCGCCGCCGAGTCGCTCGGCAGCGTCGAAACGGCGCTCGACGTGTCCGTCGAGTACGCCAAGGAGCGCCACACGTTCGGCCGCGCGATCGGCTCCTACCAGGCCGTCAAGCACTCGCTGACCGAGGTGCTGCGCCAGCTCGACAACGGCCGCTCGCTGCTCTACTACGCCGGCTGGGCGCGCCGCGGCGGCCCCGACGAGTTCCCGCTCGCGGCCAGCGCCGCGCGCTCGGTCGCCGGCCGTGCGCTCGACACCGCCGCGCGCACGATGATCTCGGTGCACGGCGGCATCGGCGCGACGTGGGAGCACGACGCGCCGCTGTACTTCCGCCGCGCGCAGCTCTCGCGGCGGCTGCTCGGCGGCACGGCGCGCGCGACCGATCGCGTCGCGGGCGAGCTGCTGGCGCAGGCCGACGCGGCTTAGCCGAAGCGACGACGACGCCCTGTCGCGTGCGAGCGTCGTCGTCGCTTCGCGCGGCTATCGCGTTTTTCGCACTTTCGTGCCCGTCGGCGTCGTCGTGGTCTGACCTTCGATCGCTTTTGTGACGGCCGTCGAAACCTTGCCGCCCACGCTTTCTACGGCTTCCTTCGTGGCTTTCGTGCCGGCGCTTTGTTGAGCTTTCGCAGCGGCTTTGCCTGCTTCTTTCGCGCCTTCTTGGACCGTCGCACCCGTAACGACCGAGCCCACGCCTCCACTTATCAGGCTGAGCAGCCCCGTGATGACCGCGAGCGCCACCTTTTCAGTTTTGTCGTCGCTGGCCGAGATTGCTTTCAGCGCAACGAGCACCACGCAACCGACGACAAAGAACGCGAACGCAATGAACAGCCAAATCCTGAGCGTCACCGCTTCCCCCTTTTTCGTGAGTCCCAAGTGCGGGAGGCCGCCGCCGAGCACGCGCGATGTCTCCCGACACTTTGCTGGCTTATTCCGACAGCCCGAATAATTACCACAAAGTGCAGGTGCGGGTCAGTCCCGAACGACGGCGGCGCTCGCTTTTGTCAGCGCGGCTTCGACCGGCGCGCCGTACGCCGCGTGCACGGCTTCGACGAGTGCCGTGTCAACGCCGCAGTTGACGCAGAATCCGTGCTGCGACCAGCCGATCGCGCGCGCGAGCACCTGGTCGGCGTACGTGACGCCGGTCGCGTCGTGTCCGTAGTAGTCGTACGCCGCATCCCACGCCGACCCGTCGAGCGCGTAGCCGGCGCCGTCGGCCGACAGCAGGTGCGCGGCGCCCATGATCGCGTCGAAGTCGTCGTAGATCGACGGATGCCTCGCCGTCGCGTGGTCGTATGACGCCGGCCGCTTGCCGTAGCGGTAGGAGTCGCTGACGAGCGCCCACGTCGTGACCGGGCCGTTCGTCACGTTGAACTGCATCGGGCCGCCGCAGCAGCGCGCGAAGTTGAGGCCTTCGTACGTACCCGGCGCCGTCGAGAACGCCGACTCCTGCCGGTGGATCGACGCGAGCAGCAGCCAGTTGACGCCGAACGTCCGCTGCGCAGCTTCGTAGATCGGATAGAAGCCTTCGAGCCAGCGTTTGGCGATGTGCGTCTGCGTCGCGTCGACGAAGCGCGCCGCGTCGAGCTGCTGTTCCGCGCTCGACGGAGACCCGACGATCGCGCCGTCGCGCCCCGTGCGCGACCCCGCCGCGCCCCTCGCCGCCGCGCCCGCGAGCGCGCTCGCCGCGGACGCCGCGCTCGGCGCCGGCGTCGCCGCGACCGTCACAACCGCCGGCGGCGAGACGCGCTCGACGGACGACGAGCCGGCGAGCAGCGACGCGACGAGGACGCCGACGCCGACGAGGCCGATCGCGAGCGCGAGCAGCCACACGCCGCGCTCCGACGGCGGCGCCGGGACGTTCGCGTCGGTCGGCGTAGTCGGCGGCTCGTCCATGTTCATCGCGCTGAACGGTAGCTACGCGGCGGACGCTCGTCGTAACTCAGCGCTCGCCCGCGACCTTCGCCCTACCGTCGGTGTTCCACCCCGTATGCGCCAACCCCCGCTCACCCGCGCCGCGCTCATGGGTCTCCCGTCTACCGGCGTTGCGCTCGCACTCTGCGCCCTAGCGTTCGCCTCGAGCCCCACCGGCGCGGCGAGCGCCGCCACGCCCGCCGCGCAGCCGACGCCGACGAGCGCGCAGCGGCACTACCTCGCGCTCGCGCAGGCGGGCGTCGCGAGCGCCACACGGCGCTGGCGTGACACGCGCCTCGGCTGGTATGACGAGCTGCTCCGCGACCACGCTCGCTACCCGCTCGCGACGATCTGGGACATCGCGCCGCTGTTCGAGTCGCTCGACGCGATCGCGATCGCGCAGCCGAGCGCCGCGAACCGGGCTGCCGTCGCGAGCTTCGCGCGCGGCGCCGAGCGCTATCTGAACCGCGGCCTGCGGCCGCTGCCCGGCTACTCGCCGTACCCGGGCGACCGCACGGCGAGCACCGAGACGTGGTTCGACGACAACGGCTGGTGGGGGCTCGCGTTCGTCAACGCTTACCGCGCGACCGGCTCGAAGCGCTGGCTGGCCGACGCGCAGCGCGCGCTTGCCTACATCGCCGCGGCCGGCTGGGACGCGCAGGCCGGCGGGATCTGGTGGAACACGACGCACCCGTACAAGTCCGGCCCGGCGCTCGCCTCCGACACGCTCCTGGCGGTGCTGCTCTACCAGCAGACCGGATCGAGCTTCGACCTGGCGCAGGCGCGTCGCTTCCTCACGTGGGCCAACACGTCGGGCTTCAGCCCGACCGACGGGCTGTACGCGGACAGCAACCTCAACGCGACGCCGGTCGACTACATCGAGACGCCGCTGATCTACGCTCAGGCCGTGCTCTGCCGGCTGACCGGCGACGCCGAAGCATGCGCCCGCGCCGACGAACAGAAGGCCAACTCGCTGCGCCGCTTCGGCTACCTGCTCGACTTCTCGCCGCAGTACGACGCGATCTACCTGCAGTGGATGCTCGCGCTGTACGCGCTCGACGGCGACCGCACGCTCTACCAGCTCGCCGCCGACAACGCGCGCGAGATCGAAACGCGCGCAGCCAACGGCGAAGGCCTCTACCTGCTGTCGTGGAACGGCGAAGCGCTGCCGGCGCAGGACGCGCAACCGGGGATGCTGCAGACGCAGGCCGCCTCGACGAGCGTGTTCGCGTGGCTCGCCGTCGCGCAGCCGCCGAGTGGATGAGCCATCGACGACGCGGAGGCCGATAGCAGGAGTATCTACGTTGTGTATACAACTGCTATCGCCTTACGCGATCGCGATGTGCCCCACCGGCTGAGCTACACCCCCAGCGCCCGCTGCGCGACGCGGTCGAACACGTGATCGGGCAGCAGCCGTCTGATCGCGAGCATCGCGCGCGCGTCGCGCCCGACGACGTATCGCGACTTCATCCTGCGCGCGGTCAGCGCCCGCTCGATCGTCTGAGCGACCTGCTCGGGCGGCACGCCGCGCTCGGCGGTTGTGCGCAGCGTCTTGGCCATCGCCTCGGGGATGTGCCCGTACTCGGCGCGCAGCTCGTCGGGAATGCTGACGCGCTCGGCTTCGGCGCGGCCCTTGTCCCAGATCGGCGTCGCGACCGATCCGGGCTCGACGAGCGCGACCTGCACGTGCGAGCTGCGCAGCTCGACGCGCAGCGCGTCGCCGATCGCCTCGATCGCGTGCTTCGACGCGGCGTACGGCGCCGTGAACGCCATCGCGACGCGGCCGCCGATCGAGGAGACGAACACGATCCGCCCGCCTGCCTGGCCCCCGGCATGGGGGGTGCGCGCGGCGCGCAGCGCGGGCAGCAGCGCCTGCGTGGCGGCGACCTGGCCGAGCACGTTGACGTCGAACTGCTTGCGCAGATCGTCGGGGTGGACCAGCTCGAGCGGGCCGCCGACGCCGATGCCGGCGTTGTTGACGAGCGCGTCGAGCCGGCCGGGCGCGGCCCCGTCGCCGCCGCTCAGCTCGCTGACGCGCGCCGCCGCCAGGCGGATCTGCTCGGGATCGGTCACGTCGAGCATCAGCGGCTGGACGAGCCCGGCGGGCGCTTCGCCGGCGAGCCGCTCGCCGTCCTCGCTGCGGCGCACGCCGGCGAGCACGGTCCAGCCCGCGCGCGCGAGCCGCAGCGCGCTCGCCTGCCCGATACCCGTCGAGGCGCCCGTGATCAACGCGGTCGGCATCGGTGAAAGCTATCTCACCCCGGCGTTAGTCAACGCTTAGGATCGGCCTCGATGGTTCGCGGCGTGCGCCACGCTCTCGCCCGCCGACGCTCCTCGATGGCTCGCGCGACGGTTGCGTCGGCGACGCTCGCGACGCTCGGCACGGCGGCGCTCGCCGGCTGCGGGTCGACGGCCTCGCACACGACCGGCGCCGACGCTCGCTCGGCCGTCTCCGATCCGACGCGCGGCTCGTGCGCGACGGCCGCGCTCGAAGCCCTCGGGCACGTCGCGGCGCACGTCTACCACGAGGGCGTCTCGAGCGAACGCACGCTCAGCGCGCTGCACGCGGTCGAGGGCTCGGCGTCGCTGCGAAGCGCAGTCGAAGCGGGCGACGCCATCGCCGTGCGCAACGCCGCGCAGGCGCTCGTCGCGACGGGGCATCTGACGAGCCTGCGGGTCGCGCGCGAAGGCAAGGTGCTCGCCGCCGTCGGCGCCGGGGACGCGGTCGCGCCGCTCAACGGAACGCTGACCGGCGTCGGCGGGGCGCCGATCGCGAGCTTCGCGACGAGCGTGTGGGCCGACGGCGGCGTGATCGCCGAGACGAACGGGATCGCCGAGGGCAAGACGGTGCTGCGCACGCGTGGTCCCGCGGGCGACGGTCGCACAGTCGCCGGCGCGCTCGCGCTCCCCGGCGGCGAGCTCGCGCCTCGGGGAACACTCACGCAGGGCGGCACGACCTACGAGTACACCTCGTTCCCGGCCAGTGCATACCCGAGCGGCCAGCCGCTGCGCGAGTACCTGCTGCGACCGCTGAACTCGCTGCGACCGCTGTGCGGCGCCGACGCCGAAGCGACGACCGTCAACACGCTGAGCCGCGTCGCGCGGCTGATCTACGACGGCGAGGCGGGCGGGCGAACGCTGCCGCAGGTACGGCGCGTGCAGAGCAACCAGCCGCTGCTCGAAGCGGTCGCGCGGCGCGACCCGCAGGCGACGCGCGCGGCGATCGTCGCGCTGTTGACCGACCACGTCGTGCGGCTGCGTGTCACCGTCGGCGGGCGCCTGTTGTCGGACGTCGGCGGCCCGTACGTCCTCGCGCCGGTCAGCGCGCCGCTGCGCCTCGGCGGCAGGACGATCGGCGAGCTGACGCTCTCGATCCAGGATGACGAGGGCTACAAGCGCCTCGTCGGCCGCCTCGCCGGACTCGACTCGGTCATATACATGGGCTCGCGGCTCGTCAAGAGCACGATCGGGTACTCGCCCGGCCCGGTGCCGACGAGCGGCCCGTTCGACTACCGCGGCAGGCGCTACCGCGCTTACACGCTCGTGGCGAAGGCGTTTCCGTCGGGGCCGCTGCGGATCACCTTGCTGATCCCGATCCCCTACTCGTGAGTCACGCCGGAACGAGCGCCGAGCGCTTCTGCCGCAGCGCGGCGAGCAGCTCGTCGAACGAGTCGGCGAATTTTTCGACGCCCTCGCGCTCGAGCGTGTCGGTCACGTCCTCGTAGTCGACGCCGGCGTCGGCGAGCTCGCCGAACAGCCGACGCGCGTCGGCCAGCTCGGCCTCCAGCCGCGGGCGCGGCGCGCCGTGCTCCTGGAAGTCGCGGATCGTCTCCTCGGGCATCGTGTCGACGGTATCCGGCCCGATCAGCTCCTCGACGTACATCGTGTCGCGGTAGGCGGGGTTCTTGACCGACGTCGACGCCCACAGCACACGCTGCGGCGTCGCGCCCTTCGACTCCAGGAACTCCCAGCGCGGCCCGGCGAAGATCGCCTTGTAGCTCTGATATGCGAGACGCGCGTTGGCGATCGCGAGCCTGCCCTTCAGCTCGTCGTGACCGCCGATCGCATCGAGCCGTCCGTCGGCCTCGGTGTCGATCCGCGAGACGAAGAAGCTCGCGACCGAGGCGACCTTGCTCGGGTCGCCGCCCGCGGCGACGAGACGCTCCAGACCACGCACGTATGACTCGGCGACGTGCTCGTAGCGTTCGAGCGAGAAGATCAGCGTGACGTTGATCGAGCGGCCCTTCGCGATCACGTCCTCGATCGCCGCGAGGCCCGGCTTCGTCGCCGGGATCTTGACGAGCAGGTTCGGGCGGTCGACCGCCTCGTGCAGGCGGATCGCTTCGCGGAACGTCGCCAGCGTGTCGTACGCGAGGCGAGGATCGACCTCGAGCGAGACGTAGCCGTCGCGCCCGCCGCCGGCGTCCCAGATCGGACGGAACAGGTCGCACGCCTCGCGGATGTCCTGCTCGGCGAGCGCCCAGTAGACGTCCTTGATCGACAGCTCGGCGCCGAGCTCGCGCAGCTGCTCCTCGTACGCTTCGCCGCCGGCCATCGCCTTCTGGAAGATCGTCGGGTTCGACGTCGCGCCGACGATCGAGTCCTCGTCGATCAACCGCTGCAGGCCGCCGTCGCGGTTCGTCTCGCGCGAGAGGTTGTCGACCCACGCGCTCTGGCCGAGCGCGGAGAGCAGGCGCAGCGGTGTGAGGTTCGCGGATGCCATTTGCGATCTCCCTTCAGCTCGTCGTGGCGGTGGTCCGGTCGAGCAGCGCGCGCGCTCGGGCCGCGATGTTCTCGTCGGTGAAACCGAGCCGCTCGAGCACGGTCGTGCCGGGCGCCGAGGCGCCGAAGCGATCGAGCCCGAGCACGTCGCCGTCGAGGCCGACCCACTTCCACCAGCTGATCGTCGCGCCGGGCTCGATCGCGAGGCGCGCGGTGCTCGCGGGCGGCAGCACTTCGTCGCGGTACTCGAGCGACTGGGCTTCAAACAGCTCCATGCACGGCATCGAGACGACCCGCACCTTGACGTCTTCGGCCGCGAGCGCCTGCGCGGCGTGCAGCGTCGTCGGCACCTCGGCGCCGGTCGAGATCAGGATCAGCTCGGGCGTCGTCTCCGCGCTCGACTCCCACAGCACGTAGCCGCCGCGCTCGGCGCCGTCGGCCGCCGCAACCTCGTCACGGTCGAGCACGGGGATGTTCTGCCGCGAGAGCAGCAGCGCGACCGGACCGTCGGCGCGCTCCAGCGCGAGCTTCCACGCGACCGTCGTCTCGTTCGCGTCGGCCGGGCGGATCACCCACAGCCGCGGGATCGCCCGCAGCGACGCGTAGTGCTCGATCGGCTGATGCGTCGGCCCGTCCTCGCCGAGGGCGACCGAGTCGTGCGTCCAGACCCAGACGACCGGCAGGCCCATCAGCGCGGAGAGACGAACGCTGCCGCGCATGTAGTCGGAGAACATCAAAAACGTCGAGCCGTACGGCTTGACGATCCCGCCGTGCGCGCTCGCGCCGTTGACGATCGCGCCCATGCCGTGCTCGCGGACGCCGAAGGGAATGTTGCGCCCGGCGTGAACCCGCGAATACTCTCCCGCGCCGTCGAACACGGTCTTCGTCGACTCGACCAGATCGGCCGCGCCGCCGATCATCGTCGGGCCGTACTCGGCGAACGCGGCCATCGTCTTCTGGCCGGCCGAGCGCGTCGCGATCTCCTCACCGGCGGCGAACCTCGGCAGCGCCTCCTGCCAACCCGCGCGCAGCGCGCCGCGCCACGCGAGATCCCAGTCGCTCGCCATCTCCGGAAAGCGCTCGCGCCACGGCGCCAGTTTCTGCTGCTCCCACCCGCGCTGCGCGCTCGCGCCGCGCTCGGCGAGCGACATGTGCTCGCGGACGCGCTCGTCGACCCAGAACTTCTTGTCGGGATCGAAGCCCATCACTTCCTTCGTCGCGCGCACCTCGTCTTCGCCGAGCGCCGAGCCGTGCGACTTCGCCGTGTCGACCGCGTGCGGCGCCGGGTAGGCGATGTGCGAGCGGATCGCGATGAACGAAGGCTGCTCAGCATGCGCGCGCGCCGTCGCGATCGCCTGCTCGAGCGCGTCCAGATCCTCGGAGTCCTCGACGCGCTGCACATGCCATCCCTCGGCGGCGAAGCGCGCCACGTGGCTCTCGCTGTCGAACGAGATCGCGGTCGTGCCGTCGATCGTGATGTGGTTGTCGTCGTAGCAGACGATCAGCTTGCCGAGCCCGAAGTGGCCGGCAATCGAGGCGGCTTCCTGGCTGATCCCCTCCATCAGGTCGCCGTCGGAGCAGATCGCGTACGTGTGGTGGTCGACCAGCTCGTGGCCGGGTCGGTTGAAGCGCTCGGCGAGGAAACGCTCGGCGAGCGCCATCCCGACGGCGTTGCCGACGCCCTGTCCGAGCGGCCCCGTCGTCACCTCGACACCGGGCGTGTCTCCGCGCTCGGGATGTCCCGGCGTGCGCGACCCCCACTGGCGGAACTGCTGCAGGTCATCGAGCGTCAGGTCGTAGCCGCACAGGTGCAGCAGCGAATACTGCAGCACGCACGCGTGTCCGGAGCTGAGCACGAAGCGGTCGCGGTCGGGCCACTCGGTGTCCCGTGGATTGACGCGCAGGAATCGCTCGAACAGCGTGTAGCCGAGCGGCGCGAGCGCCATCGCCGTGCCCGGGTGGCCGGCGTTGGCCTTCTGCACGGCGTCCATCGCCAAGCCGCGAATCGTGTCGATCGAGAGCTGGCGGACGTCGCGTTCCTCCATCGAAGCGATCCTAGCGACGTTCGCTTGTGCGACAAGCGAACGTCGCCGAACGATGCCGGACGCGGCTCGCTCGCTAGAGTCCCGGGATCATGGAAGAGCGCTTCTGCGACGTCGGCGGCGGCATCACGCTGTGCTACGAGACGTTCGGCGAGCGGTCGAATCCGACCGCTCTGCTGATCATGGGCCTCGGCACGCAGATGGTCGCCTGGCACGAGGACTTCTGCCGTGAGCTGGCCGCGCGCGGCCTGCACGTCGTGCGCTTCGACAACCGCGACATCGGGCGCTCGACGCACGTCGGCGGCGCGCCGCCGACGATCGGCCAGCTGCTGCTGCGCTCGCGGCGCGCCGCCCGCTACACGCTGGCCGAGATGGCCGGCGACGCCGCCGGGCTGCTGCGCGAGCTTCGTCTCAGTCCGGCGCACGTGATCGGCGCGTCGATGGGCGGGATGATCGCGCAGACGCTCGCCGCGCGCCACCCCAAGCTCGTCTCCTCGCTGACGTCGATCATGTCGAACACGGGCGCGCTCACCAACGGCCAGCCGGCGCTGCGGCTCTACCCGTTCTTGCTGCGCCGCCGTCCGGTCGGGATGGACGAGTACGTGGCGCACTTCGCGCGGATGTTCGCCGCGATCGGCTCGACCGGGCTGCCGCGTGACCCCGAGGAGATCCGCGCGCTCGCGGGGATCAGCTACGAACGCGACCACGACGCGGCCGGCCCCGGACGCCAGCTCGCGGCGATCATCGCCTCCGGCGACCGCACGCGCGAGCTGCGCAAGATCGTCGCGCCGACGCTCGTCATCCACGGCACCGCCGACCCGCTCGTCCATCCGTCGGGCGGCCGCGCCACGGCGAAGGCGATCAGAGGCGCGAAGTTGATGAACATCGAGGGCATGGGCCATGACATGCCCCGTGCCGTGTGGTCGGAGCTCGCCGGCGCGATCGCCGAGAACGCAGCAAGGGCGGGTGGCCCCCCAAATCGCCACCCGCCCTTCCTTGCCTCCCGATCGCCCCTCCCCGGGCTATCCGGGTAGGCGCCCCGCGGCGTCCCTCAATCGCCGTGGGGCCGCCGGCGATTCGCCGGCAGTCCCGCCATCGAATGCGCGCGCCCAGTCGAGCATTCGCTCGTCTGCGAGCGGATCCGCACCAACCAATGGAGGTCGTGCCGGCAGTGCGAGCGACGGTACGGCCAGCGGCCGTGAAGCGCGCGAAGCATGCGCGGCTCCTGGCAACCGGCCAGCCTCATCGCCGGCTCCCCGCTCTCCGGTCCCTCGTGCCTGAACCAAGACCCATTTCGAAAGGCCCCTTGTCGCTCGACCCTCACGCCACCCGAACGACTGTCTCCGAGTGGGCGGGAGAACGCTCCCGCTGCGACATATAAATCATCTTTTACGCGGAATGTCAACCGGCAACTCGTTCCGCCGCGAGACGAGGAGAAAAGTGCGCCCGGCGGGAATCGAACCCGCGGCCTGCGGCTTGAAAGACCGCTGCTCTTTGGCTCCCCGAAGAGAACCGTTGACCACTGAGCTACGGGCGCGCGCGTGCGTAATCTAAGCATGCTTCGCGCGGGCGCGCTAAGCGTCGCGACCGCGTTTCGCGGCATCGGCCCTTGGCGCCGCGAATGCGCGATCGCGCGCACGCCGCGCGCGCCGTCTAAAGCTCGTCCGCGAGCAACTCCATCAGCAGCGAGTCGTGCCAGTCGGGGCCGTCGGCGTCGCGCTCGTAGCGGCGCATCACGCCGACGCGTCTGAAGCCGACCTTCTCGTACGCGCGGATCGCGGCGGCGTTCGCGAGCGCGGGGTCGATCGTGAAGCGGTGATGGCCGCGCTCGATCAGCCGGCGCAAGAGGCGCTCGATCGCCGCCGGTCCGACGCCGCGACCGCGCACGCGAGGATCGACGAACAGGTCGATCGCGGCGTAGCGGTAGCGCGGCGCGAGCTCCTCGTGGAACTCGATCAGGCCGGCGACGTCTCCGTCGAGCTCGATTGTCAGACGCGTGCAATCGGGGTCGTCGCGCCACGGGAACTCATCGTCCGGCTCGCCCCACCAGCGGGCGACGTCGGGCGTGGAGTGGATCCGCCGCAGCTCGCCGGTGTCGTCGTCGCGCAGCTCGCGCAGGACCAAGTCCATCGGTCGAGCCTAGTGTCGGCGCGGGCAACGAGCAACGTGAGGCGGCGGGCGACTTCGGTGCTGGCCACGCGGCCAGGCCAGGCGTATGCTGACTTCGGTCCGATGTAGATGGGGATCGTCGAACAGCGAGGAGCGCAGCGATGGAGAGCGGTGTGAGTGAGCCGAAGGCGCCCGGGCGCGCGGCGTCGATCGACGCGCGGACGGTCGCGGAGGCGTTCCGCGCGACCGTGTCGCAGCGCGCCGAGCAGGTCGCGATCCGCACGAAGGAAGACGCGTTCACGATCACGTGGGGCGAGCTCTTGCAGCGTGTCGACGCGCTCGCGGGCGGCCTGGCAAAGCTCGGCGTCGAGCGCGGCGACACGGTCGCGCTGATGCTGAGCAATCGGCCCGAGTTCCACCTGTGCGACCTCGCCGCGATGATGCTCGGCGCGACGCCGTTCTCGATCTACAACACGTACTCGCCGGAGCAGATCGCCTATCTGCTGAGCGACGCCGAGGCGAAGGTCGCGATCTGCGAGCAGCAGTACCTGTCGCAGATGCTCGGCGCGCGCGCGAGCGCGCCGGGCGTCGAGCACGTGATCGTCGTCGACGGCGAGGCGCCGGCGGGGACGCTCGCGCTGGTCGACGTCGAGGGCTCGAACGCGGGCTTCGACGTCGAGGCGTCGGTCGCGCAGCTGCAGGGCTCGGACGTGCTGACGCTGATCTACACATCGGGCACGACGGGGCCGCCGAAGGGCGTGCAGCTGGTCCACCGCAACCTGCTCGCGGCGGTCGAGGGGCTCGACGCGCTGATCGAGTTCCCGCAGGACGGGCGCGTGATCAGCTGGCTCCCGGCGGCGCACGTCGCCGAGCGCAACGCGCACCACTACCTGCCGATCGTGTTCGGGCTGCAAATCACGTGCTGTGACGATCCGCGCCAGGTGCTCAGCTACCTGCCGGAAGTCCGCCCGAGCTGGTTCTTCGCGGTGCCGCGCATTTGGGAGAAGCTGAAGGCTGGGTTGGAGACGATGATCGCGGCGCAGCCCGACGAGCAGCGGCGGCGCACGCGGGCGGCGCTCGACGCGGCGCTGCGCAAGGTGCGCCTGGAGCAGGAAGGGGTCGAGGCGCCGGCGGATCTGGCGGCGGAGGTGGCGCGCGCGGACGCGGAGATCTTCGCGGGCCTGCGCGCGATGCTCGGGCTCGACCAGGTCGAGGCGATCAACGTCGGCGCGGCGCCGACGCCGGTCGAGGTGCTCGAGTTCTTCCACGCGATCGGCCTGCCGCTGGCGGAGCTGTGGGGAATGAGCGAGACGTGCGGCGCGGGCTCGGTCAACCCGCGCGAGAAGATCAGGATCGGCACGGTCGGGCCGCCGGCGCCGGGCGTGCAGCTGAAGCTCGACTCAGACGGCGAGGTGCTGGTCAAGTCGGATGTCGTGATGTCGGGCTACCGCAACCTTCCGGAGAAGACGAAGGAGGCGTTCACCGACGACGGTTGGCTGCGCACGGGCGACATCGGCGAGTTCGACGAGGAGGGCTACCTGAAGATCGTCGACCGCAAGAAGGAGCTGATCATCGGCGCGGGCGGCAAGAACATGTCGCCGGCGAACATCGAGGCGACGCTGAAGAGCTCCTCGCCGCTGATCGGCCAGGCGTGCTGCATCGGCGACATGCGCGCATACAACACGGCGCTGCTCGTGCTCGACCCGGATTTCGCGCCGGCATGGGCGGCGGCGCAGGGGATCGAGGGTAAGACGCTCGAGCAGCTCGCGTACGACGAGCGCGTGCGCGAGGCCGTGCAGGAGGGGGTCGATCAGGCGAACGCGAAGCTCGCGCGCGTCGAACAGATCAAGCGCTTTGAGATCGTCGAGGGCGATTGGCTGCCGAGCGGTGACGAGCTGACGCCGACGATGAAGCTGAAGCGCAAGCCGATCGCCGAGAAGTACGCGGCGACGATTGACGCGATGTACTCGTAGATCGTCCGGCGCGCGACGCGGACCGGCTCGACGCCGGGCGAACGCGCCGGGTGCGTCGTCCTAGCGGGCGGCCTGCATGCGTTCGAGCGTGATCGCGTCGTGCGCGCAGAACAGCTCGACGCCGGCGTCGCCGCGCGCGGCGAGCTCGCGCAGGCGCTCGCTGTTGGCCTTGCGCGCGGCGTTGTCGACGGAGTTGACGTTTTGGAATACACGCAGCCCGGGCGGGCAGTACGGCGGAGTCTCGACCTCGCCGCGGTGGAAGTAAGCGTCGCCGCAGTGCAGCAGCCAGCCGTCGCCGCGCTTGACGGCGACGCCGGTGTGTCCGCGCGTGTGGCCGTACAGCGGCACGAGCACGACGTCGTCGGCGCCGGGCACGACGCGCACGCTCTCGAAGCCGAGCCAGTCCTCGCCGTCGGGCTCGTGGCGGACCCACTTCGGCCCGTGCGCCCAGTGCACCTGGACGTAGCGCTCGCGTTCGCGCAGGCTCGGGTGCATCGCGGCGTCGAGCTCGGGGCCGAGCACGTGCACGTCGGCATCGGGGAAGTCGGGCAGGCCGCCGGCGTGGTCGACGTCGAGGTGCGTGACGACGACGTTGCGCACGTCGTCGGGCTGGTAGCCGAGCGCGCGGACCTGTTCGATCGCGGTCTCGCGCGCCTGCGGCCGGGGGGCGACGAGCGCGTTGAACAGGGCGCCGAGCTGGCGCTTGTTGCGCGCGTCGTCGAGACCGAAGCCGGTATCGATCAGGACGAGCCCGTCGGCGGCCTCGAGCAGCAGGCAGTGGCAGATGAGGCGCGCCTTCTCGAAGACGCTGCCTTCGCCGTTGATCAGCTTGCGCCCGTGCGGGCACATCGTGCCGCAGCCGAGGTGGTGGACGTTCACGCCGGGGAGCCTACCGCGACAGGCGCGACGCCGAGCTCGCTCAGCTTCGCGTCGAGCTCGCCGATCCGCACGGTGTCGGCGTAGTAGTCCTCCTGACGCACGATCTTGCCCCAGCGCGAGCGCGCGAGCAGCAGCGTGCGGTTGCTGTAGATCAGCTCGCCGTCGGGGCCGCGCGCTTCGTCGTCGAAGCGGATCAGCAGCGACAGCCGCCACGGCGCGCCGTCGACGAACAGGTCGACGATCTCGCCGGTCAATCCGGCGGCGACG
>Ga0210386_10002367_pt1 | contig 16312 bp, 13 predicted proteins | sample IncBWH32OmetaG_FD_160091 | JGI IMG/M metagenome (GOLD analysis project Ga0210386, IMG submission 160091) | Forest soil microbial communities from Barre Woods Harvard Forest LTER site, Petersham, Massachusetts, United States - Inc-BW-H-32-O ... | reverse complement strand
TCTGGTAGACGCCGGCGATCACCTTGATCAGGGTGCTCTTGCCGCTACCGTTCTCGCCGGCGAGGCAATGCACCTCTCCGCGCCCGACCGAAAACGACACGTCGTCGAGCGCCCGCACGCCGCCGAAGCGGACCGACACGTGCTCGAAACGGATCGCCTCGGAGGCGGAAATGGAGGGTCTTGGCGATGGCGCCGTCATGGTTGTCACCGCGAGTTCCGGATTGTCGTCGAAAGCTTTCACCGGTGTGGTGTGAGCCTCTCCCGCTTTTGCGGGAGAGGCGGATCGGTCAGAGCCCGAGATCGGCGAGCTTATCGACCGTATCCTTGTTAATCTGAAGGAGGTTGTTGGTGATGATGTTCTTGCTCTTCGGATCGGGATGGACGACGCCGAGTCCTTCGATCGTGTCGCCGTCCTTGATCTCCTTGCCGTTGGCCTCCATCTTGCCAACGCGGACGAACACGCGGCCCGCTTCGGCCGGATTCCACATGAACCCGCCCAGGACTGCGCCTTCCTTGATGAGCTTGCGTCCCTGCCCAGGCGAAAGCGGCCCGACCACGAACACTTTGCCTATGTCGCCTTTCTCCTCGATCGCGCGGCCGGCGCCGATCGGGCCCTGGCTGCCGAACGCGAGGAAGCCTTTCAGGTCCGGATGCGCCGAGATCAGGTCGAGGGCGGTCTTGCGGCTGTCGTCGACGTTCTCGGCGACGCCGTACCGGTCGCCGACCGGCTTCATGTCCGGATATTTCTCCTTAAGGTAGGCGATCGCCGCATCCGCCCAGGCGTTGTGGAGCGGAACCGTAAGCGAGCCGACGAAGACCCCGTATTCCCCTTTGCCGCCTATCGTCTTCGCAAGCAGCTCCGCGTGCGCTTCGCCGAAACCCTTGGCCGAGGCGAGTTCGAAGTCCCAATCCTTGTTCTGGATGCCCGGGCCCTCGTGCGCGACAACCTTGATCCCGGCGTCCCGCGCCTTTTGCAGCACGGGCTCAAGCGCCTTTTCGTCGTTCGGAACGACGCCAATCACATTGACCTTCTTGGCGATGAGGTCCTCGATCGCGCGCACCTGCAACGACGGATCTGCGCTGGTTGGCCCGACCATGAAAGCGTCGACGCCGTCCTTTGCGCCCTGTTCCTTGATGCCCATCTCCATGGCGTTGAACCACGGAATCCCACCGATCTTCACGACGACGCCCATCGTGGGCTTGTCGGCTGCGAAGGCGCCCGTGGCGAACACGGTGGCGAAAGCGACGCCCACCAGCAGGGCACGTCTGGATGCAGAAAGTTTCATCATAGCCTCACCTTCCTCCCATCATCTGCCGCGTAGGCAAATTGCGGATCGATAGATCCGACTGCTCTGGATCAGACGGTGACCCAGAATTCTGTATGATTCGTCGTTAGCGGACTGCCATTCCGGCAGGCCGCGGAAACGCCTCCTGCGTGGGGTGTGTTGCGGGATGCGAATTGTGGACAGGGCCGGTCGACGCGCGAACCCTGATTTCGCACGGCAACAGGACATGTTTCGCCGGCGAGAGGTCACCCGTGATCCTCGCGCTCAGCGTGTCCCAAAGGGCCCGGCCCATGTCGCGCACAGGCTGAAAGATCGCCGTCAAGGGCGTGGCTCGCGCGCGCATCCAGGCGTAGTCGTCAAAGCCGATCAACGACATATCGCGCGGCATGCGAAGGCCGCGCTCGGCCAGCGTCGTCAGCACACTCAGCGTCGTGAAATTCGTTAGCGCCTGAATCGCGGTCGGCGGCGCATTTTCATCGAACCATTTCGAGAGCCTCGCAGACGCCTCGTCGATTGAGAAGCCGAGTTCGACGATTGCCGGTTCAGGCAGACCGCGCGACCGCATGGCCTCAGTGGCGCCACTGCAGCGTTGCCGAATGTTGGCGAGGCTCAGCGACGACGCCGCTATGAGTAGATCTTTGTGGCCCAGATCGATCAGATGGCGAGCGCCAATGGTGCCGGCGTCTTCGTTGTCTACCGACACAGTGTCCGCGCTCAGATTGCCAGTTACCCGATCGGCGATCACGTAGGGGGTCTCGAAGGACTCAATGAGGTCCCGGCCCGGAAAGGCGTCTGAGCACGGGATGACGATCAGGCCCGCCGGGCGCCACGCCAGGATCGCCTTCAGCCTGGACTTCTCAACCTCTTCCTCGCCGTGGGAACTAGCGACGATAACCTCGTAGGCCTCCGGCCCGAGACACTGTTCGACTGCCGAGACGATGGAGGTGAAAAAGGCATTGTCGAGGTCGGGAACGACGACCGCAATAATCTTGGCCTCTCCCGAGCGCAGCATCGAGGCGCGCGGATCGGCGCGATAATCGAGCGCTTTGACCGCGGCTTTGACCTTCTTGACGAGCTTGGCGCTGACCCGCTTCCGACCAGTCAGAACGTTCGAGACGGTAGCTGGGGAAACGCCAGCCATCCGCGCCACATCATTGATCGAATTAATTTTCTCGATCATGACCGTTAAGCTTTCACTCCCGTAAAACGATTTACTGTAAATCGTTTTACTTCGACCCGTGCCAATTGCAAGTGAAAAATCGCACCCTAAGAAAAAAGCGCCCACGGCCGGGTCACGCGGCGCCTCGACCTAAATCCCTCATGGGCTACGCTGAAATGAAGGGCGTGTTTGCGCTGGCGGACGAAGCGACGACTCCTTGCATCAAATATCCCCGACGGAGCGACGGCGATGGCTGAAGCAACGGCAGTCTGGGAACCATTGCGGTGAGGCCCGACGGCTAGGAGGCCAGATTATCGATCACGAAGTCGGGGGCTACTCCGTGGCGGCCGATTTCCGCGGAAAGCTCTTCATCGGAGAGGCCAGCGAGGATCCCCGTTCTCACAAGAGCAGCGAAGGCGCCGAACCGGTTGGCTCCCGCGATATCGTGTTCGACGCTATCGCCAACACAGAGAACATCGCGCGGGTTCTGAACTTGGGCCAACTCCACAGCCGCCCGATAAATCTCGGGGAACGGCTTGCCGACCCATGTCACGACGCCGCCCAATTCCTCATAAATCTCGGCAATGCGCCCAGCGCCGGGCGCATTGCCGGACGCTGCCAGCATAAGCTTGTCTGGGTTGGTGCAGATGCACGGCGTGCCGCGCTGCGCCGCCGGCGTCAGCATTGTGCCATAGTCTTCAAGCGACACCTTGTCCGCCTGGCTCCCGGCGATGATGACGAGATCGGCTGCGCCGCTATCGGCGGTCGAGGCAATGCCAAGGGCTGACGCCGACTCGTCATCTCCGCCGGTCGAAATGACGAAGCAGCGGGCCCCCGGCTCAAGCAGCGCCTGGAAGAGTCCACGCTTCAGCAGTGTTCGCGCCACATCGCCGGAAGTCACGAGGAAGTCGTAGAGCGTCGGCTCGAAGCCTAACGCCGCCATGCGCTCTGCGTTGGCGGCCCCGGAGCGGCCCGAGTTGGAGAGGATGACGAGTTTGACGCCGTGCGCCTTCAGCGCCGCGAGAGCATCCCTCGCGCCGGGATAAGGGTTTCGTCCATCGTGCAGCACGCCGTATTGGTCGAAGAACACCGCCTTGAAAGAGGACGCGATCGCGATGAAGCTAGAGAAACCGGTCATTGGGAATTGCGAAGGCTCTGCAATGCGAGGCGAGCCACTCCTGCGCATGCCTCTTGGGAATGCGCATGTTTGAAAGGCGCCGCCAACTTGCGCTCTCGGATTTTTGTCCAAGCGGAGTTCGCGGCTCCGCCGCCGACGGTTCGGACAGAGCGCAGCGGCGGCGCTCCAAGTTCTGCGAGTTTACAATAGGCCAGCGCTTCAATTTCAGCGATGCCCTCAAGGATCGCCTGAAGGAACGTCGTTTCGTCTTTGGGCCTGGGCTCGAGCCGCGGCGGAAGCTTGGGATCGTTGATCGGAAAGCGTTCTCCTGGCTTCAGAAGCGGATAATAATTCAATCCCGTAAGCTTCTCCGGATTCAACCCTGCGGAAAGCTCCGCAAGACGGTCGCGCAGAAAGAAGTGCTCGATGACCTTGCCGCCTGTGTTCGAGGCGCCGCCCGCGAGCCAGGTCGAGCCGATCCGATGGCTGTAAATGCCGAACTCGGGAGCGAAGATCCGGTGGTCGCACAGAAGCTTGACCACCAGCGTCGATCCGAGCGCGGTCACGCCGTCGCCCGCCTCCGAGGCGCCCGTTGCGAGGAACGAGGCGCAACCGTCCGTCGTTCCGGCATGGACAATCGCCAATTCCGATAGGCCAAGACTCACGGCCTCCGCGCTGACCCGACCAATGGCGGCGCCGGGCTCCAAAACGACGGGCAATTTTCCGAGATCGGCCCCGGTTCGTTCGATCCAGTCGGGCCACCGGGCGGCGACCGGGTCGTAGCCGGTCTTCAACGCGTTGTTCCAGTCGCTGCGGTCGAATCGCCCGCTGAGCCTGCCGCTGATCCAATCGGCCTGGTGCAGCATATGGCGAACATTCGGCCGATCCTGCATCATCAAAACGCGCGCCAAAGCAGAGGTGGTGCCTCGAGCTGCGCTGTCGGTAGGCGCATATTCCGCTATTGCTCGGATGATTGCGTCGTCGTCGCAGGGCTCATCGTACATGCGCGCCGGCCCGACTGGCTCTCCGAATCGGTCCGCGGCGAGCACGGTGCCGGAGGTGCCATCGACGGCGAGCGCGCACACTTGGCTCAGGTCGCAGGATGAAGCGAGTTCGGAGATGACAGCGCAAACGCAATGCCACCATGTCGAGGGACTGGTTGCGTCGCCGAAAGCGGTCATTGCAACGGCAGCTGAACCGACAGTCGTGCTATCACCGGCAAGCGCGGCCGCACGGACTCCCGACGTGCCGACATCAACTCCGATGACACGCGCGCCCCTCAAGCTCACGGCCCTATCTTCCGATCGACTGACGATAGGCTTCCGCTTCCCAGTTCATGAGCTCTACTTCTTGCGCGCCCGTCAGCACGCGTATCGGCGCTTCTTCCGGAATGCGGGCCGCAACGTCCGCAAGGCATCGCGCCATCGCTTCCGCGTTCTTCGATGTCGAGCGATGGAGAACGACACCGAGATCTGGCAACGGCATCATCAGGGGCCGGCGGCGACCTTCGGGCGGCGCGCGAAGGCGGCCTCCGTCGACGGAGGCTTCCACGAGACCCGGCCCGAGGAAGACCACGTGGTCGGGGTAGAGCGAGCCGCGTCGCGCGATCGCAAGGCCTTTCGGATCGAGCGCGACAGCATGCGTGGCGAGGTCGTGCGGCAGACGATAGTCCGAACCCCCGACAATCGCAGCAAGCTTTTCGGCGTCGACTTGAGGCGCTACGCGCGCCGGCACGGATAGCGTTTCGCACACACGCTCGATGCGATCAGCGACTTCCGCAACCGTCTCGCCGGCAACAACGAGCCCGTGATTGGCGAGGACGAGAACATTCGTGCCTTTCGACAACCGCTCCGCAATCGCATGGGCAAGCGGCAAGCCCGGCTTGCGATAGCGCACGAATGCGAGCGCGAGATCCGCGTGCGGCCTCAAGCGTTCGCGCGCAAGAGCCTCGCCGTCGTGTCGCACGGCGAGCGCGATTGTGTTCACGCAATGGATATGGACGACGACCGGCGCGGGGATGATCGCGTGCACACTTGTTTCGATCGAGGGCCGTAGGCCGCCGGCATTCCGCTGCGTATCCACGAAGTCGACTGCCGCCGCGGCGCGCGGATCTCCATCGGCGATGGCTCTGCGCAGAGGATCCAGACGCACAGGCGTGAAGATATCCTGCGCAAGCGCGTCGACGAGCCAGGTTCCCGACGCCTTGATCCACATGACGCCGTCTCGTTTGATCGACGTATTGCCGCCGGCGCCCTGAGTCCGCAAAGGATCGGCGCCGAGCGCTGCGGAGAGCTCCCGCAGCGCACGAAATTCACTGTCATCGATTTGCGAGGAGGTCATCACACTGCCTGCGGCGTCAGCTCTTGAAACCAGTTGGCAAAAGCTGCGCGTTCCTTCTCCGTAAGATGAAGGCCATGCTTCGTTCGCCGCTCAAGAATATCTTCGGCCTCGGTCGCCCATTCCTCTTGGCCAAGGAATCGAGCCTCGCGCTCGTAGAGCGTTCCGCCAAACGAACGTCCGAGATCGCTGACCGACTTGGCGCCGTTGAGCAAGCTCTCGACTCGCGTCCCGTATCGCCGGGCATAGCCACGCGCGACGTCCTGCGGGAGCCAAGGGCGCTGCCGGCGCAACTCCGTTAGAAAGAGCGAGAAATTGGCGTCAGGAATGTCTCCCCCTGGCAACGCCGTGCGCTCCGTCCAGGCGCCTGACATCTGCGGCAGGCAAGGGGCAAGCTTTTCAAGCGCGTGCTCGGCAAGCCTCCGGTAGGTGGTGAGCTTGCCGCCGAAGACGGACAGCATCGGCGCTTGGCCCGCCGGCGCCTCGACGTCGAAGACGTAGTCGCGCGTGACGGCGCTCGGGTTGGCTGATTTGTCGTCGAACAGGGGACGCACGCCCGAAAAGGAGTCGACGACCTCGCTGATTTTGGGAGCTTTGGTGAAATACCGGTCGACGACGGAGAGAAGATATTCGATCTCACTCCTCTCGATGCGCACGTCCTCGGCCCGTCCCTGGAACGGAATGTCCGTGGTGCCTATGAGGGCGAGGTCGCCTTCGTACGGGTTCACGAAAATCACGCGCTTGTCGCTGTTCTGAAGCAGATAGGCCTGATCGCCATTCCAGAATTTACGGGTGACGATATGGCTGCCCCTGACGAGCCGAACGCGGCTCGCGGCGTTGCGGCCCGCTTTATGCAGAATATCCTCGACCCAGGGGCCCGCTGCATTGACAAGAATCTTTCCGGTCGCCTGGAGCGTGAGTCCGTCTCTCGCGCTTCGCAAATCGACACGCCAGCTGTCGGCTACGCGCCGCGCGGACGTGAGTGGCGTCCTCGTTAGCACCCTGCCGCCACGTTTGCGGACGTCCACGGCGTTCAGGACAACCAGTCGCGCGTCGTCCACCCAGCAGTCCGAATATTCGAACGCGCGACTGAAATCCTTGCGCAGGGGCTCTCCCTCAGGCACCTTTGCGAGGTCGAGGCTTCGCGTCGGCGGAAGGATTTTTCGCCCGCCCAAGTGATCGTAGAGAAAAAGGCCTGCCCGAACCATCCAGGCCGGGCGTTGGTCTGGACTGTGAGGTAAGACGAACCGCATCGGCCAGATGATGTGCGGCGCCGCACGGAGCAGGACTTCGCGTTCGATCAGCGCCTCGCGAACGAGGCGAAACTCATAATATTCGAGATAGCGCAACCCGCCATGAACAAGCTTACCAGAGCGGGAGGAGGTTCCTTGCGCGAGATCGTCTTTCTCGCATAACAGCACTGAGAGGCCGCGGCCCACAGCGTCGCGAGCGATGCCGGCTCCGTTGACGCCGCCGCCAACGACAATCAGGTCGAACTGGCCAAGGTCTCGGGTCATTCCGTATGAGAGCGGCTCAACAAGGATTGAGGGGACCTTCCCCTGCTAGGTATCGGCGAACTTCCTCAGCGGCGGCAGCGGCGGCGATTTTTACGGTCTTTACCGATGCGCCTGCGATATGAGGAGTCAAAGTGACGTTATCGAGCTGAAGCAATTCCAAATTGGAGGGCGCTGGCTCGACCGCGAAGGTTTCTATGGCGGCGCCGCGCAAACGCCGCTTCTTGAGCGCGTCCGTGAGCGCGTCGTAGTCGACCATCGGCCCGCGCGCCGTGTTCACGAAATACGCGCCGGGCTTCATTTGCTCGAACTGTGCTCTTCCAATAAATCCGCGCGTCTCGTCGGTCACCCGCGCGTGCAACGTCACCACGTCGCTCTCGCGCAAGAGCCGTTCGAGGGAGACTTGAACGACCTCGTCCCGCAGGTCATCGGCTGAAAGCTGAACATAAGGATCGCAGACCAGAATGCGGCAGCCGAATGCCTTGAGGATGCGCACGACCTTGGTTCCTATATGGCCATACCCGATCACGCCGACCGTCATTTCAGACAGTTCCTCGCCGGTAAGATCAGCGCGATAGAGGTCGCCCCGCCATTCGCCGCGACGCAGGCTCTCATGTCCTCTCGTAATAAGCCTAGTCTCAGCCAGGATTGCGCCTATCGCGAATTCGGCGACTGCGGATGCGTTCCGACCCGGGGTATTGACGACACGAATCTTCCGTTTACTCGCCGCCGCCATGTCGATGTTGACAGGTCCCCCTCGGGAAACGGCAATCAGCTTCAACTCAGGCAGCCGTTCAATCACGCCGGCGGAAAAGGGCGCGAGATGGGTGACGGCGATCTCAGCGCCATCCATATGCGCCACCACCTCATCGGCTGTCCCCTGATATTCCTTTAGCCCCTCCATTCCCGGCTCAGCATAGCCGTGCTCCATCGGTTCGTCCGGCCACGGCATCTCGTACGATCGGATGTCGAGCATCTCTCCGCACTTCTCTCGGATCGCCTGTTCGAACATTGAGGGCAGCATAAAACGGTCGCCAATGATCGATATAATCGGTGCTCGGCGCTCGACGTCCTTGCTCACGCCGCGTACTCCTGTCTGAGCCGGCCCAAATGACCCCAAGCCGGCGACATGGCCGCTCTGATGGTTCGGTAGATCGGGTAGAGCTTCGCGTAATAGACGCTCAGCTGCGGGTCGGGGACCGTCAGCTTATCGAGAAATGGAGCGACCCATACGTCGGCGCAGGCATTCATGTCCGGATAGACGCCGATGTTGACGGCAGTCATCATCGCGGCGCCAGAAGCGCCAAGCTCCTCGCGCGTGAGCGTCCGCACATTCGCGTCGAGCGCCGCCGCGAGAATGGTGCGCATCGCCTTCGAGCGCGCGGCGCCTCCACCTAATCGGACTTCGCTCGGGATCGAGCCGGAAGCGAGGTAGCAGTCGCGTGTCGCAAAGGCGAGGCCTTCAAAAACCGCTCGCGCGAGCCCAGCGAAACTTGTCTGCGTCGAAAGGCCGCTGAACTGCGCTCGCGCGTCCGGATTGAGGAACGGGCCGCGCTCGCCAGCCTCGAAAATATAAGGGTGGTAGACGGCTTGGCCGGGATCAGCGCCAAGCACTCTCTCGTCCAGTCCAGAAAGAAGCGCAGCGCGCGTGGTCTTGGCGCCCGCCATCTCCGCGGCTTCCCGGGCCATGTCCATCAGCCAGTCGATGTTGAGGGTAGCCGCCATATTGGACTGCATCGAAGAGCAGGCGCGCTGGACCGGCACGCACATGGTGTAGCCGGACCGGTCTTCGTTGAGCCGCACGTCATCGGGCGTGGGGGCATAACGCATGTGCATGCCCGTCGAGCCGAGAACCGACACGCCAACCTCCGCGACGGGATCGCAAAGGCCGCCGCCAAGCGCTGTGCACACCACGTCGAGGTAGGCGAGCGAGATCGGCAGGCCCTCGGGCAGTAAGGTCTCGGCTGCGGCGGACGCCGTCAGCTTTCCTGCCTCGCTGACGCCGTCGATCATTGGCGTGAGCAGCCGAGCGCAGTCCGCGATTCCCATGCCTTCCAGGATCGACGGTTCGTATTCCCGGGTGCGATAATTGCCGAAGGTGAAATTGCCTTCGGCCGGACATGTAACGCGCGCGCCGGTCAACTTGAAATAGAGCCAGTCCTTGCAGTGAAAGCAGGTCGCGGCCCGCGCGATGCGATCAGGCTGCCATCGCTTCATCCACGCAAGCTGAGCTGAAGCCATGCAGGCGTTGAGACCTGAGCCGGTGCAGGCATAATGCTCTCGATACGCGTCGGTTTTCATGTAGTCCGACGCCAGGCTCGCTGCACGGGAATCGAGCCAAAGCAGCCCTCCGCCAACCGGCTCGCCGGCTGAATCGATCAGCCACGTCCCGTCGCCCTGCGCCGTCACGGCAAGCGCGGCGACGCGGCGTGTGAGGTCCGGAATGCGTTCGGCGAGCTCCCGTAATGTCGCGGCGCAATCGGCCCAGGTCCGATGCATGTCTTGCTCGACCTGACCCCCGCCAAGCGATTGATAGACATTGGGTCGCGCGGCAACCGCGATCTGCTCGCCCCCGAGCGAAAACGCGACCGCCTTGATGACGGAAGTGCCGGCGTCGATGCCGAGGAGGATATCGCGAGTCATGGACCGCGCTTCGCGCTTGCGACTCGGGCAGCGGAACTCATGCCGCCTCCAGCCCGTGCGATAAAGCCGCCGATGTGCCGACGTCGAACACGTGCAGATCCAACGCGGAGACGCCAAATTGCAACCGTTCGCCGACCTTGGCCGGGATTGGCGCATGCGAAACAGCGACCATAAGTTTGCCCGCCACTTCCATCGCCAAATGGCTCTGGTCGCCTAGCCATTGATTGGAGACGATACGGGCGTCGCCGGACCCGACGCCCAACCGGACGGCGTGGGGGCGAACCCCGATCACCACTTTCTCGCGTCTTCCAATCGCTGCGCGAACGCTTGGGGGAATATCGCTAGCGGCGAAATCGAAGGTCGGGCCGTTATCGATCGTGAAGCGGACGCGATCGGCGTTCACGACCTTGGATTCGAAAACATTCATCGGCGGCTCGCCCACGAAAGTGGCGACAAACAGATTGGCTGGCCTTTCGCGCAAATCCTTCTGGCTGGCGAATTGTTGGAGCACCCCGCCCTCCATGACCGCCACGCGATCGGCGAGCGCATTCGCCTCGGTCTGGTCGTGCGTGACAAAGATCGCGGTCATGCGGCGATCAACCAAAAGGCTCTTCAGTCGACCGCGCAAAATTGCGCGCAGCCGCGGCTCAAGCTGGCCCATGGGTTCGTCAAGCAGATAGAGATCCGCCTGGCGCACGAGGGCGCGAGCGAGACTTGCGCGCTGCTGCTCTCCGCCCGAAATGGAGCTTGGATATCGATCGAGGATCGGCTCGATCTCCAAAATGTGCGCGACGTCCGCCACCGATTTCTGCACATCCTTCGCGGACGTGCGCGCGCTTTTCAACGCGAACGCGATATTGTCGCGGACAGTGAGAGGCGGATAGAGCGAATAGCCTTCAAACGCCATCGCGACTTTTCGACGCGCCGGGGGCATCTGATTCACGCGCCGGCCTTCGAGGACGATGTCCCCGTGCGTAACTTCCTCGAAGCCTGCGATCATGCGCAAGGTCGAGGTCTTGCCGCACCCGGATGACCCCAGCAGCGCGACGATCTCGCCTCGTTGCACATCCATGTCGAGGTTCTTCACCGCATGGACGGGACCTTTCCCGCGTCCTTCGTAGATCTTGTCGACGCTTTTGATCGAGAGAGCGGCCTCAGACATGGCTCTCACGCCGATTGAGGAACGATGCGACGACCGCTGGCGGGGTCGAAGAGAAGGACGGCTTCGGCGTCAAATCGAGCGAAAGCGGGCCCGTGCCTGCGCGGGGCCTCGTTTGTCCCCGCTTCAGACGCCAGAATTTCGCGACCGTCATCGGTGCGGAGAAGAAGAAGGGTTCGCTCGTTCAGCGGCGTCACTGCGACGACCTCGACCGGAAGGCTCTCTGGCGACGCCATGTCTTCAACGAGAATGTTCTCCGCCCGCAACCCCAGAACGCAGGCGTTTCCAGCCATGTGGCCATAACCGGGGGGCAGTGACAATTCGGCGCCGCCGATGCCGATCTTCGGTCCGGCAGATGAGGTCCACGGCTCGACCGGCATCAGATTGATCGTCGGATCTCCGAACAGGCTCGCGACATTGAGCGTCGCGGGCGTTCTATAAATCTCCGCCGGCCGATCGATCTGCGCAAAGTTCCGGTCTGACAGGACCGCGATCCTGTCGCCAAGCGCCATCGCTTCCTTATAGTCCTGGGTAACGTAGAGAACTGTCGACCCGGAAGCCTTGAGCAGAGAAGGCAGTTCCAGACGCATCTCGTAACGCAATTTCGCGTCGACGTTGCGCAGCGGATCATCGAGCAGCAAGATTTTGGGCTCGGCCACCAAGGCCCTTGCCAGAGCCGTGCGTTGCTTCTGCCCGTTGGACAGTTCGCGCGGCGCGTGTTGGAGAACGTGATCAATCTTCAGAAGCGCGGCGACCTTCTCGACCTTTGCGCGGATCACGTCCCGTGGAACCTTGTGCGCCGTCAGCGCGCTCGCAACATTGTCGAACGCGGACATGTGGGGAAAGAGCGCGAAGTTTTGGAAAGCCATTCCCACGCCGCGCGTCTCCGGCGCCCGGTCGGTAACGTCGCGGCCGCCGAGCAGGATGGTCCCCTCGTCCGGTTGTTCGACCCCAGCGATGAGCCGAAGCAGTACTGTTTTGCCTGACCCAGACGGCCCGAAAACCGCGACGATCTCGCCATTGTCCGCGGCGAGAGAAATGCGATCGAGCACCTTGCCCGTTTTGAATTCCTTGCTGACCGAGCGGATCTCGAGATTGGCCATGACTAGCCCTTCACCGCGCCGAGCGAAAGACCCTCGACGAGATAGCGTTGGGCGTAAAGCGCGAGCGCAAGCGTCGGGGCCACGGAAAGCACGATTGCCGCGGCGATCTGTCCATATTGAATGCCGGAAGCGGTCACAAAGGCGAGCGCGCCGACCGTAACCGGCTGTTTCTCGGCGGACGCCAAAATGAGCGCGAAGACGAAGTTGTTCCAGCAGAAAATGAAAGCCAGAAGTCCGGCTGCGGCGATTCCAGGCCCCGCCAGCGGAATAGCGATTCGGGTAAATGTGCGCCACCATGAATGACCCGCAACGCGATAGGCGTATTCAATGTCAGGGGAGAGATCCTCGAAATAGCCGCGCACGATCCACAGGATGAGCGGCAGCGCGATCAGCTGATAGACCCAGATGAGACCGATGTAGGTGTCGGTCAGCCCCAGCTGCTGGAAATAAAGCGAGAGAGGCAGCAGCACCAGCAGCGGCGGCGCGAATCGAAACGACAACAGGGTGAACGCAATGTCCTCGCCGAGACGAAACTTGAAGCGCGCAAACGCATAAGCCGCGGGAACCCCGAGAATAAGCGCGATGAAGACGGAGGCAGTCGAGAGAAGGACGCTGTTCCAGAGATTTTTCATAAACGCGATGTCGAGCGTTCCCGCGGTTGAAACGAGTTTGCCCGTGATGAGCGCCGAATAGTTGGAGAGCGTCGGCGTGAAGAAAAGGCTGGGGGGGATGCGCAGGATGTCCTCGTTGGTCTGAAAGGACATGAGAAAGATCCAGAAGATTGGAAACAGGAAAAAGAGGACGATGAGGGCGATCAAGAAGCCCCGCACGACGCGCTCCGGGAGAGACACATGCTCCACAGCCGCCTCCTCCTACGCCATCCCGCGGGCGCGTTCGCGCAGTTTCAACCACTGTTTGATGAAGACGTTCGACAAGGCGTAAGTGATCGCCCACAGGATGATCAACAGCGCAGCCGACTTGCCCACGTTCGTGTACTGATAGAATTCGAGATAGGCGCGGACCTGGAAGACAAGCAGCGTGTTTCCGGGGCCACCTTGAGTCATCGGATAGATGATGTCGAATTGCTGGATGGAATCGAGCATCCGGAACAGCCCGGCTGTGATGATATAGGGCGTGAGCATGGGCAGCGTAATCCGAAAGAAGACGAACCGCCTTGGAACACCGTCGAGCGCCGCGGCTTCAAATGGCTGCGTCGGCAGGGAGCGCAACCCGGCCAGAAGCAAAATCATGATGAACGGCGTGTAGACCCAGACGTCGACGAGGACGACGGTGAACAGCGCGGTGCTTGGGTCGGACGCCCACTTGAAATTGTTGAACCCGAGAAGCTGCACAAAATAAGAGAGGACGCCGAAGTTCGGGTTGGTCATCAATTTCCACATGAGCGCGGCGATCGCCGGCGCTGTCATGAGAGGCAGAAGAAGCAGGATCGAGACGAGGTTGTTGATCCGGGTTTGCTTCTGCAGAAGCATAGCGATAGCCAGGCCGAACACGAGCTCGACCCCGACCGTCAGGACCGTATATTCGAGCGACACCTGAACGGTGTGCCAGAACTCGTTGTCCGTCAAAAAGTCGATGTAGTTCTGAAACCAGATGAACCCCCGCATCATCGGCAGGTTCAGACGATAACGCTGCAGGGAATAATAGACAGCGGTGACGAACGGAATCAGAATCCCGATGCAGACGAGCAGCGCCGGCAGGCTGAGCAAGTATGGCAGGTAATTGATCCGCCGCCGCGCTGGCGCGTCGGCGTGCTTGACTGCAGTGTCAGTCACCCAACCAACCCTACCTGCGATCCGTGACCCTGATCATCTCGGACGCGCCCTAAGCCTAAAGATCCGCGGCGCGCGGGCTGGAAATTTAGTCCGCGCGCTGTTTTGATCAAAGCTCAGCCGAGTCCCGCGTCCTTGAGCTGCTTATCGATGGAAACGGCCAACTGATCGAGCCCTTCGTCGATCGGCACTTCCTTGGCGACCATCTTCTGCAACGTCTCCGCCCATTGCGTGGTGACATCGAAGAACAAGGGTTGCGGCGTGAAGTAGATGCGGGCGCCTGGCGCCGACGCGTCGTATTGCGCGAGGTAGCCGCTGTAAGACTTGTCGATCCGGTTGCGGAACTCGTCGTCCTTCCAGACGGAGGTGCGAACTGGATTGACGAAGTCCATCTTGCGCGCGCCGAACAGGTCATGCTCGGTCGACGACGCCCACTGCATCCAATACCAGGCGGCATCCTTCTGTTTGCCCGCGGTGTTCATGGCCAATGACCAGATCCAGACGTTCGGAGTCGGAGCCTCCGCGGCCGGGTTGGCGGCGAAAGCGTGGAAGCCGAGATTGCCCTTCTCTTTGTTCTCGCCGCCATCCATGAAATAGCCGAGAATGTCGGCGTCAAAGATGGTGGCCGAGGCGCCGGCGCCGAGATCGGTTCCGACCTGGTACCAGGTGTAGGTCGCCCAGTTCTTTGGCCCTGACTCCTGAATCATCTGCACCCACATCTTATGGAACGCCTTGGATTCGGGCGTGTTCATCGCGGCTTTTAACTTGCCGTCGGTGACCGTGAAGTCCCGCTGCCCATAGTTTGAATAGCCGGACAGAAACCCCGGATGGATCGTCGCCCAGGAGCGCGAGCCACGGACGCCGATGCCGTACGGCCCGCCCAAATCCTTGGTGAGCTTGGCGGTGGTCTCGATGAGCTCCGGAAGATTGTTCGCAGGCTTGACCCCGACCTTGTCATACATTTTGCGGTTGTACGTGGTCGAGTTCAGTTCGAAGCCCCACGGTATGCACCATTGCTTGGCGTCGGCCGATCCGAGCGCCGCGCCAGGCACCCCGTTCCACGCGGTCGATGCCCTTAAGCCCGGCTGCACGTCTTCCCAATCATACTTCGGATTGGTCTTGGCGGGATCCTTGATCCACGTGTTGAGATCTTCGACCCAGCCCGCCGGCCCGTAAGTCCAGGTCATGTAGGCGCCGGTCATGAACGCGTCGTACTGGCTCGACTTCGACGAGAGAGCGGCCGTCACCTTGTCGAAGTACACGTCCTCCGGGAAGATGTCGTAGGTGACGTCCATGCCCGTCAGACTCTTGAAGTTGTCAAGGTCCGCGATCATCGCGTCGGCGTACGGATGTTTGTTCAGCAGCAGATGAAGCTTCGTACCGTGGAACTTCTTCCAGTCGAAATCGGCCGCGAGCGCCTGCGTTGCGGCGGCGTTGAACAAGAAATTGGCGGTCGCGGCGCTGACGCCTAGCTTCGCGGCGCCGCTCATCAGTTCGCGTCGGCTCATCTTGCCGGCCTTGAATGCCGCAAAGAACTCTTTCGCCTTGTCGTCCATCGCTTCCTCCTTGGTTTCCTTCTCTCATCGCGTTTTGCGATGATGGCTAGTCCACGAGACTTCTCGCGGTATTCTCGTCGGTGATCAGGCCATGCAGCAATCCGCTCGCAAGCACGCCTCTCATGGCATGAACCTTGGCTATTCCCCCCGCGACGGCGACTGTCGCGCGTTGCCGAATATCGGCCGCGGACATGGACAAAGCCCGCGCCGAGACGCCGCTCTCGATCAGGTCGCCGCGCGAGGAAAAGAGGTGGCCCAGCAACTCACCGACCGCGCCGAGAGCGCGCGCTTCCTCGAACTCATGTCTCTCGACCAAGCCTGTCGACAGAATCGACGCGTCATCGTCGATCGCGCCGATACCGACCAGGCGCAGAGTCGACTTCACGCCAAGCTCGAACACACCCGCGACGCCGCGCTGCTCGAGCAGAACTTTGCGATCTTCGGGCGTATTGGCCAGAAAGGGGAGCGGCAACACATAAGCGGCAGCGTTGGTTTTCTCAGCGAGCCGGTGGATCACGTCGAAAGGCGTCGTCACATAGCTTCGCGTCATTCCACCGAGAAGCGAAACCAGTTTGAGATCAGGAATGTCCATGCGCGAAAGATGGTTGACGCAAGCCGCGAGCGTGCGGCCGTGACCCACCCCGATTA
>Ga0210386_10002365_pt1 | contig 16314 bp, 15 predicted proteins | sample IncBWH32OmetaG_FD_160091 | JGI IMG/M metagenome (GOLD analysis project Ga0210386, IMG submission 160091) | Forest soil microbial communities from Barre Woods Harvard Forest LTER site, Petersham, Massachusetts, United States - Inc-BW-H-32-O ... | reverse complement strand
AACATGCTCACGCTGATGCACTCACCCGGACGCATCACCACCGGCGCCGCCGGGGATGGGGGCACCCTGGATGCGATCCTGTTCGGTACGGTGTGCGCCGGTGCGGTACTGGTTGCTCTGGCACCGTGGTGGTCAAGGCGCAAGGCCGCATGGCTGGGATGCGTCGCACCGTTTGCCTTGATGGCACTCAGTGGCGTGATTCTCTACCACGGGTTCAGCCAGGACCTGGTGCCGAACGAGGGCATGCTGGGCGACTCGGGTCTGCGCCTGAGCCACATCGCCAACGAACTCGCCAACAAGGTCGGCGCGGTGATCACCCGTCGCATCCATGTGGGGTGGGGCGGTTACCTGTCACTGGCCGCGAGCGCCTTCCTGGCCGTCAAGGGCCTGCGCGCCTACCGCAAGGCGACCTGAGATGAAGCCCCCGGCGCGGCTGATCGGTTTGGTTCTGGCCATTGCGCTGGCAGCGAGCTGCGCCACCACCCAGGTGGTGAAACAGAATGTCACCCGGGTGATCAACGGTCAGCCCATGGACAACTCGGGTTACCGTCAGGCGGTGGCCTCGGATACCCGCGACATCGAGGCGCAGCTGGTGCAGCTGCGCGCGAAGTTCGCCCAGGAGGTCAGTACCCTGCGCGCCAAGGCCCAGAAACGCTGGGGGCAGAATGCGCGGGTCGCCGACCGCACGGTGTACGTAAAGTACACACAGGGCTACAACACCCGCGTCATCACGGACTTCGATCACGGCATCCTGACGGTGGAGAGCCGTGATACCAAGGATCCCAAGGCCAGCCTGCACTCAGCCATCATCGCCGCCCTGCTGACCGGCAGTGATCCGGCTTCGGTGGACCTGTTCACAGACAAGGAAGTGGTGCTCGACACCTCCCGCCGGCCCTATCTGTACGGATTGATTCACGACAACCAGGGCCGCTCGATCACCACGCGCAAGGAGGCGGACGACTATGCGACCTTCCTGCTCGCCAACCGCGCGAAATCAAGGACCGTCCCGCCCAGTGAGGGTGGCGGGATCGCATGGTTCGTGACGCTGACCATGGTCAAGAACTTCGAGGCCAGGGGCGCGGAACGCTATCGCGGCAGTGTCGACAAATACGCGGCCCAGTACCAGGTGAGCCCGTCGCTGGTGCTCGCCATCATGCGTACCGAAAGCAATTTCAACCCCTTCGCGGTCAGTGGTGCGCCCGCCTATGGGTTGATGCAGCTGGTTCCAACCAGCGGCGGCCGGGCAGCCGAGCGCCGCGTCTCCGGTAGTGACCAGACACCGACGTCGGATTATCTGCTCGATCCGGAACACAACATCGAACTGGGCGTCGCCTATCTCTCGGTGCTCAACAACGACGAATTCAGTTCCGTGAGCAACCAGAGCTCGCGCGATTACTGCGTGATCGCCGCCTACAACACCGGCCCGCACAACGTGACGCGCGTGTTTGCCAGCGACCGGAGCGAAGCTTTCAAGAGCATCAACTCAGAACAGCCGGCGCAACTGTTCGAGCAATTGCGTAGCGGCCTGCCCATGCAGGAAACCCGCGACTATGTGGTCAAGGTCACGGGTTATCGAAAGGAGTTCGTGGCGGGCGCTACCGCGCCTGCCGGTCCCGTTGCCGCGCCCTCTTCGGCGCCCGTTTCCTCGGCGCCGGTCAAGCGCCCCGGGTAGGCGTCCCGATCCTGCCAATACGCAGCAGATCGCCTGCATCGCTGGCCCCGACCGGGGCACTGAAGTGGAACCCCTGCGCCTGAGTATTGGCGTTTGCCGCATCCAGAAGCGCCCGCTGCTGCTCGTTCTCGACCCCCTGGGCGATCACGTCGATGCCAACCTCACGGGCAAAATTGATGATGGCGCTGACCGTGGCCGCGCTTTGCGGATCGGTGGCCGAACGGGCGATGTAGGCGCGCGAGATCTTCAGGTGGTTGATGCGGTAGGCGCGCACGTAGTCGAACGAGGAGTATTCGCCCCCGAAGTTATCGATGGCGATCTGCACACCCATTTCGCGCAGCTTCGGCAGCACGTCGCTTTGGGTCCATTTGAGGTGCGCCAGGGTGCCTTCGGTGACATCCAACTCCAGGTCGGAGGGTGCCAGCTGCCATTTGCCCAAAGCTTCGGCCACGTCTTTCAGAAATTCAGGTCCGCGGTTGAGCTGGGTGAGCGAGACGTTGACGGCCATGATCGGCAGCTTCAGGCCGGCATCGCGCCAGGCGCGCATCTGGCGGCAGGCCTGCTCCAGCACCCAGCGTTCCAGTGGCACCACTGCCCCGATACGCTCCGCCAGAGAAATGAAGGACTCGGCAGTCAGCAGCCCGCGCGTCGGATGATTCCAGCGTACCAGCGCCTCCATGCCAAGGATTGCCCCCGACGCCAGGTCCACCTGCGGCTGGTACTGCAGTTCGAGCTGGTTATCCTTGATGGCCTGGCGCAGTTCCATGGCCAGGTTGGTGCGCTCCGAGACCTTGCGGTCAAGTTCGGCGGAATGGAAGCGGAACTGACTGCGGCCTTCTTCCTTGGCGCGATACAGGGCGATGTCCGCCTGGGACAGCAGTACGTCGCTCGAATCGATGTCAGGGGTGTACGGGCTGACGCCGATGCTCACGCCAATGCCTATGCCATGACCGTCTATCACAAAGGGCTTGCCGATGGCTTCCAGGAGTTTGGCCGCCAGATCGCTGGCGTTGGCGGCCTCGGCCAGGTCGCCTTGCAGTATTGCGAACTCATCTCCGCCCAGACGCGCCACCAGATCGGTCTCGCGGGTGCACTCGCGCAGCCGCTGCGCGACTTCCTGCAGCAGCCGGTCGCCCACGGGATGTCCGAGCGTGTCATTGACGGGCTTGAAGCGATCCAGGTCCAGGTACAGAACCGCGAAGGCCGACGCTCCGCGCTTGGCGGCGGCGAACATCTGGCGCAGTCGCTCCATGAAGGTTGCGCGATTGGCGAGCCCCGTCAGTGCATCGTTACGGGCCAGCCGCGAGATTTGTTCTTCTGCGGTCTTGCGTTCGGTGATGTCGATCAGTATGCCTTCGACCTCGACCAGGGCGCCGTCACGGTTTCGGATCGGGGTGTAGCGGTTCTCGACCCAGCGTACGCGCCCCTCGCCGGCCAGGATCCGGAACTCGATGCTGGCGCCCTCGGCGTCCTTCTCGAAGATACGGGCCATGGCCTTGAGGGCTTTTCCCAGGTCGTCCCGGTGGATCAGTCGATGGCCCCACATCGGATCTGCCATGAGGGCTTCGGGTTCATGGCCGAACTTGGTGATGTTGTGCGACACATAGATCACCGGCAGCGCGGGTTCCCCGCGCAGGCGGTACAGGACCACCGGGCTGTTGCGGACAATGATGTTGGCGTTGGTGAGTTCACGGGTACGCTCCTCGACCGACTGCTCCAGCAGGTTCATCTTGAAGGCGGCCTGACGCGCGAGGTTCCACTTGGTCGTCAGGGCATTCGCGAACTGGTAGACCTCGATGGGGTCGAAGGGCTTTTTCAGGATCAGCAGACGGTCACGTACGTCCAGGCGCGCAAGCAGCCCGCGCCAGGCGTGATCTGAATATGCCGTGCACAGCACGATCTGCAGGTTGGGATCTTCCTGCCACAACTTCTCGACAGTCTCGATTCCGTCCCACCCGGGGGGCATGCGCACATCGATGAAAGCCAAGGCATAGGGACGACCGTCCTGGCGTGCCTCCTTGAGCTTCTGTAATGCTTCATCGCCCTGGTAGGCCGAGTCCATCTCAAAGACAGTGATCATGCTGGGCTCGGGCGCGGTGGTCCCGGAGAGCACCGCTTCGAGCTCTGCAAGCGTCGAGACCGGGGCAGCCGCGCCCAGTATTTTGCGAAAGTCCCCGTGGATCGACGGCAGGTCGTCCACCAGCAGAATGCGTCGGTTCTGCGTCAGGTTCATGCGGGGTGCAGTGCGGCGAGCATGATGAGGAGTTCATAGTCCTCCTTTCCTGGCCCAGGTTTCTGGGACCCCCTTCGCGGTTCCCGGCCATAGTGCCACGCAGCAATTCCCAGCTCCGAGTGAACCCGGTCTCAAACCTTGAGCTTGTACGTGACCGTTAGAAAAGGACCCGCCGCGGGAACCCTGTTTGAGGGTTCCGGTCAGATCTGCAGACTTTGCAAATCGAGACGCCGGTATTTCAAGAACATGAAACGGCGAGTGGTCCCTCGGTGAAGTTCTTGCCCTTGGTCTGGTCCGCCATCTGGCGCCAGCGCACCGAATCCCTGTTGACGCTGTTCGCGCTGACCGTCGCCTTCACGCTGTTCGGCGCCATGCTCGCTCTCAACGTGGCCTATGAGAAGGCCATTGCGGATGCGCGTATGGACCGGCTGTTCGTGACGCGCCGCTTCGATGGTCCAGCCACTGTGCCCTTGGGCTACCGGGAACAGTTGGCACGCATCCCGGGAGTCACGGCCGTGGGCGGCCAGATCTGGTTCGGCGGCCACGAACAGGACGTACATCACCCGATCCTCATCATGTTCGTGGATGAGGGCATGCGCGCGGCCTGGCCCGAACTGCCGCTGTCGCAGGCGGACTGGCGTGCCCTGGATGCCAGGCCCGCGGGGATCTTTCTGACTAGAAAGGCGGCGGCGCGCCGCAACGCCAGAATAGGCGGCGTCGTGACCCTGAACACGGCGCCCGGCAGTCGCGCGGATGGCGGCACCACCTGGTACTTCACCGTCCTCGGCATTGTCCCGGATCCTCCGGGATGGGGCCAGTGGAACCCGGACCTGATCATCGCAAATCTGCGCTACTGGGAAGAGACGAGCGATCTGCAGGAGCGCAACGGGGTCAATACTCTGCGCCTCGCCATCGATCGCCCGGAACATGCGCGCGCCGTGTGCCGGGCGATCGAAACACAGTTCACCAACGCCAATCCCGCACTGTCGTGCGTTCCGGCGCGGGAGAACGCACAGGAGCTGGCCGAGGCCAACATCAATATGCGCAAGATCAGCCTCGGCATCGCCGCGGCCGGGTTGTTCATGATCCTGTTTCTGTGTGCCAACGGCATGGCCGAGTCGGTTCGCGAGCGGCTCTGGGAATTCGGGGTTCTGAAGACCTTTGGGTACAGCGATGCCGGTCTTGGCCTTCTGGTGGTGCTGGAAGCCGCCATCCCGACGCTGCTGGCGGCTGTGCTGGGCGCCGCGCTGGCACGCGCAGTCGATGCATTCATCGCGCATCTTGCGATGACGGGCGTGATCAATATGCCCGAGGTCTCTGCATCATCAGCGGCCTTTGGCTGGGCACTGGGCGTGGCGCTGATCGTGGCCCTGATAAGCTCCGTCGCACCGCTGCAACGGCTGCGACGCATGCAAGTCGGCGCGGTGGTGGCGGGTCGATGAGCGAGCTGCGGCAGATCGTGGCCGTGATACTGATCGGACTGGGCAGCCTGCGCAACCGGTGTGGCACCGCCATGGTCATCGTCATCGGCATGGCCAGCGTCGTCGGCGTATTAACGTCGATGCTGTCTCTCACCAGTGGAATGACGCGGGCCTATTACGCCCCGATGACGCGCGACGTGCCGTGGTCTGGGCGGGTACTGCCAACTTCGATCAGAGCCGCAGCCTCCATGCCGATGTCATCGGGACCATCCTGGATGCTCCCGGAATCGCCAGGGGAGCGGATGGCGCACCGCTGGCGGATGCGGAGTTCCTGATGCGGCTTCCGACGCTTGAGGGATTCGCCGACGGCTCGCTCAATCTGCGCGGACTCAGTGGCGCGGGACTGGCGATGAGGCCTGCTTTCAGGGTGATCGCCGGCCGTATGTTCCAGGCGGGCCGCCGCGAGCTGCTCGTCGGGACCGGCGCGCTGAGGAGGTTCGGCCTCGGTGTAGGCGGCAAGGTGCGCCTGATCGATGGCGACTGGCCCATCGTCGGGATATTTACCGACGGCGGCGACATCCTTGAAAGTTATCTGGTCGGGGATGCCGGCACCATCATGGGGGCGACTCGGCGCCGCGGCTATGCACAGGTCATGGCGCAGCTGAGCGATGCCGGCGCATACCCGAAGTTCGCCGCCTGGCTCACCGAAAACCCGGCCCTGGGGGTCAGCGTGGAGCGTAAGACTGACTATGATCTGCGCCAGCTCGGCAGCCAGAGCGCCTTTTTCACGCACATGGCCTATCTGATCGGCGTGATCATGGCCCTGGGTGCGATGTTCGGGGTCGTCAAGATCATGTACGCGACGGTGCGCGCGCGCACCCGCGAGATCGGTACCCTGCGGGCCATGGGATTTGGAGCAGCACCGGTCGCCGCCTCAGTGTTGGCGGAGGCAGCCCTGCTGGGTGTGGTCGGCGCGCTCCTCGGGACGGCGCTCGCCTGGCTGGTGTTCGACGGCCGTGAGATGTGGGTGTGGGGCGCGTTCAGACTCCACCTATCGACGGACCTTTGGGCCCTTGGACTGCTCTGGGCGCTCGTCACCTCGCTGGTGGGAGGCCTGACCCCCGCGCTTCGTGCCGCGCGCCTTCCCGCCTCGGAGGCCCTGCGAGCCGCGTAACACCCAGAAATCGAAGCCGTGGGCTCAGGATGGCTGCGCCGTGGGCGCTGCACTGGCGGGCGCCGGGGTTGATTCCACGGGCGCGTGATGCTTGGGAAAATGCACGCGGAAGCAGCTGCCGTGACCCGGTCGACTCTCGACGGTAATTTCGGCACCGTGACCCACGCAGATCGCCCGAACGATCGATAAACCCAAGCCTGCGCCCCCATCCTCGCGGGAACGGGCTTCGTCGACCCTGTAGAAACGATCGAATACGCGCGGCAGAGCGCCTGCCGGGATGCCCACGCCGGTGTCCCGGACCTCCAGGACGCTGCCGTCCTCGACGCTCAGCACGCGCAGGGATACCGTGCCCCCCGGCGGCGTGAAGCGGATGGCGTTGTCCAAGAGATTGACGATGACCTGCTTGATGCGCGCCGCCTCCCCACAGATGATGGCGGTTGCGGTGGCAATCTCGATGGTCAGGCCCCCGTCTTCTGCCATCAGGCGCATTTGTTCGGCCGTGGTACGCGCCACCTGTGCCAGGTCAAAGGCCCGCCATTCGCGGCGGGATTCACCGGCGTCCAGGCGCGACAGCGCCAGCAGGCCGGAGACCAGGTGTTCGAGCCGGTCCACTTCCTCCAGCACGCTGCCGACGCGCTCGCGCACTTCGTGACTCGTGAGCGTAGTCGTACGGGACACCTCCTGAAGCTCGCCCTTGATGACGGTCAAGGGAGTGCGCAGCTCATGCGAGGCGTCCGCCAGGAAACGGCGCGAGGTCAGCACCGAGTCCCGCAGCCGCGCCAACATATTGTTCAGCGCCAGCGACAGTCGTTCCAGCGCGTCCCCGCTCTGCAGTACCGGAAGCCTCAGCGTCAGGTTCTGCAGGCTCAGCTGCTCGGCGGTCCGGGACAGCCGATCAACCGGGCGCAGCGCCCGATTGACCAGGAAATAACCACCCGCGGCGGCACACACGATCAGCACCGGGATGAGCAGGACCAACAATATCAGCAGGTGCTCGAGGGCCTCCTGCATGGCTTGAGTTTCGACTCCGACCTCGATGAGGTAGTCACCGCTCGGAGCATGCACAGGCGTGCGCCGGATGAGCAGCTGCGGCGCTTCGAGCAACGTTCCGGTGAGGCCCTGCGGGACCCACTGCGGATCAAAGCCGCCGTCCGCAGGCGCGCCAGATGCATACCACACGCCCCCGGGACTACGGCTGACACGCACGAAGCGATTGTTGATTTCGGGTGCAATACGCGCCTCGATGGCGGCGGACAGCGACTGGGGAGTGAAATCGGTGTGCGATCCCAACAGGACCTGCTCGACCTGCAGCTCGCGACGCTGCAGCGTGTCGCCCAGATTGCCACGCAGGTAGTGCTGCAAGCCGTAGAAAGCGGCGGCCCCGACGCAGGCGAATGTGACGCTGATCAGCAGCGCATACCAGGCGCCCAGCCTGAATTCCAGGGAGCGGGTATTCACTCCACCGCCGGATGAGCGTCCGAACCAGCCTCGCGAACGCAATAGCCGACACCGCGAATGGTATGGATGAGCTTCAGCGGAAACGGCTCATCCACCTTCTTGCGCAGGTAGCGCACATATACGTCAACGATATTGGTGACGCCCTCAAAACTCTGGTCCCAAACGTGATTGAGGATCATGGTGCGCGAAAACACCCGGCCCGGAGAGCACAGCAGGTACTCGAACAGGGCGTACTCCTTCGCCGTGAGATCAATGCGCAGTCCGCCGCGTCGTACCTGCTGCGTGAGCCGGTTAAGCTCCAGGTCCGCAATGCGCAGAATATCCGCGCGCTCGACCGGCGTTCGCCGCAGCAGCGCCCTGATTCGCACCAGCAGCTCGGCAAAGTCAAACGGCTTGGTCAGATAGTCGTCGGCGCCGGCCTCGAAGTGGGCGACTTTGTCCTCCAGCGCATCGCGCGCGGTCAGCACCAGGATGGGCAAGGCAGGGTGCGCCAGGCGTACCCGCCGCAGCAGTTCGGTGCCGCTAAGCTGGGGCAGCAGCAGATCCAGAACCAGCAAATCGTACTCGTAGGCCTGGGTGTAGCGTTCCCCCTCGAGGCCATTCCCCGCAACATCCACCGCAAACCTTTCCCCCCGCAGTCCGCGTGCAACGAACTGCGCCAGCTTGGGATCATCTTCAACAATCAGGATTCGCATCGTGGGCTCAGACGGATTGAAGGATCGCCAGATTAGAGGGGCATTAAAACGCCATTAGAACCCGCTATACCAAGGGGCTATCAGGATTCTAAGGCCTCCGGGGTGACAATCCAGGCTACGGAATCACTGGAGGGCCGTCATGAAAACCCGGACATTGAGTCAGCTGGCAATTGCGGCGTTGGCGGTGTTTGCCCTTGCGGGCGCCGGGCCTGCGCTCGCACAGCGCGGTGGCGGCGGGGGCTCCCATGGGGGCGGAGGCGGCTTTCACGGCGGTGTCGGCAGCTTCCATAGTGGTGGCGCCTTCCGTGGCGGGGTCTCCGGCGTTCGCGGCGCAGGCGGATTTCGCGGTGGCGCCTATGGCGCCGGGCGCGGCCGCGGCTACGGATACGGATACGGATGGCACGGCGGCTACGGCGGCTACGGCGGCTACGGTTGGTACGGCGGCGCCGGATTTCTCGGCTATGGGCTGCTGTTTGCCGCGTTGCCCTTCGCCTATGACACTTACTGGTGGGACGGCGTGCCCTACTACTATGCCGATAACAATTACTACCTGTGGGACAGCGCGGCCAACGAATACGAGACCGTCCAGCCCCCCGCAGGCCTCGTGGATCAGGCCGCCGCGGCCGCCCCGGCGGATCCCTCCCAGATGGATTTGTTCGCCTATCCCATGAATGGGCAGTCGGCCACGCAGCAGGCCAAGGATCGGACCGATTGCCAGCAATGGGCCACCGCCCAGGCGAAGGCGCAGCCGGCCAGTCACGACGATTATCTGCGGGCGGAAAGTGCCTGCCTCACGGGCAAGGGATACAGCGTTCGCTGAAGGTGGCTGAAAATGGTGTCTATCAATGCGGAATTCGATGAGTCAGTACAGCCCGGTCCGGTGGGCTCGCACACGCTGATGCTCCAAACCCGGTATCCCGTCGTCGCGGCGTCGCGTTTGCGGCTGCGTCCATTTACGCTGCTGGACATTTCCCGGCTGGTCAGCGTAGTCATAACCCATAGGATTGCGGATGCCACCCTGGCGGTGCCCCAACCGTTCGACGCCCTTCAGGCGCGGCGGTGGATCGAGAGTCATCCGGTCGAATGGCGCCGGCGCTGCGCCATCCACTGGGCGGTCTCAGGCCTCGACAATGATCGGCTCGGAGGCTATGTCGGACTGCATGATATCCAGCTGGATCTTGGACAGGCGGAGCTCAGCTTCTGGATTGCTGATCGTCTCTCGCGCAAGGACCTGGGCATCGAAGCGGCCCAGGCGGCTTTGGCGTTCGCCTTTACTTCGCTGCACCTGGACACCGTAAGAGCACACCAAATGAGCGGCAATCCGCTCGTGGCTCGAATCCTTCGCCAGCTTGGCATGAAACCCGACGGCGCCGCGCCTCAGGCCGTGGCCCGATGGGGCCGGACTGAATGGGTACTCGGCTGGACCGTATCGAGAAGCGCCTGGATGACCTCGCTGCAGGATACCGCCGCGCACTGAGGTACGGTCAGTCGATGGCCCTGAACAGGTCGTCCCGACGACGCTCGGCAGACCATAGCCTCAGCCAGAGGTCTTCGAGTTCCGGTTCATTGGCCTCGGTCGCATCCAGCTGCTGCGAATATTCCAGGCGCAGATGTTCAGCGTGAACCAGCGCTGCGCGCCATTCGGCTTCGGGATCCTCATCCTCCGCGCAACTAGGCGTCGTTGGCATGTCAGGTACCTCCCATGTTGTTCTTTTAACAGATGATCATTAGAGGACGGTGAATGACACATTAAATTCGAGTGCGTGGGATTCGGTGGTTGCCAATTTTGGGCGTAGTCTCAAAGGCGATATGCGCCCGTTCGGTCGGACCGGACTGATCTTGTGCGGCGCATCGCACCCTCACAACCACAAGGCAGGAGCACGTGAAAGGCAAACTCTGCGTCATCACCGGTGCAACCGACGGTATCGGCAGGGCGGCCGCCCATGAACTCGCCGTTCAGGGAGCAGGACTGCTGATTCATGGCCGCGACCCGGACAAGGGGGCACGGACCGTCGCAGAACTCAAAGCGCGCAGCGGCAATTCCGCGATCGAATTCCTGCAGGCGGATTTCGGCTCACTTGCCGAAGTACGGCGACTCGCCGCTGCAATCAAGGAGCGGGCACCCCGTGTCGATGTGCTGATCAACAATGCCGGTGGCTTCTTCGCCCGCAGGGTCCTGTCAAAGGACGGCTATGAGATGACTTTCGCGGTCAATCATCTGGCCCCCTTTCTGCTCACCAACCTGCTGCTGGACACCTTGAAAAGCACACCGCAGTCGCGGGTCGTCACGACCGCCTCGGCTGCGCACAAGGGAGCGCAGATGCTATTCGATGATCTGCCGGCGGCCGGCAAATACTCCGGGTTGGGCTGCTATGGGCGCTCGAAGCTCGCGAACATCCTCTTCACACGCTCCCTTGCGAAGCGTCTGCAGGGAACAGCGGTCAGTGCGAATTGCCTGCATCCCGGATTCGTGCGCACGGAAATCGGGCGCGACATCGACGCGTCATTCGGCAAGCTGGTCTTCGGCCTGATGTCGCGCTTCGCGCGCTCGCCGGAAAAAGGGGCGCAAACCCTGGTCTATCTCGCAGCCTCGCCTGAGGTTCAGGGCCTATCCGGAGGGTACTATTTCGACTGCCGACAGATATCGCCCGCGCCGGCCGCCCAGGACGATGGCGTCGCCGAAAGGCTCTGGGAAGTGAGCGCGCGCATGGTCGGGATGTAGGCCATCGGTATGACTCTCGCAATTTGCATCAATTGACTCCAGATCGGTCTTGAGGCTAGATTCGGCGGATGATGCGCCAGTTGCGTTTGGCCATACTGTCGGTGTCCGCTCTGCTTCTGCTGCTCACGCAGCAGGGCGGAGTGCTGCACGAGCTCAGTCACGCGTATTACACGGCGCAACATTCAGGCTTTCAGCTGAGTGAAGACCGGCACCTGCCGGACGTGGAGCATTGCCCTCTGTGCCGTTCCTTTGCGCAGGTGGGCACGTCAATTTGTGGCTCCGATCATTCCCTCGACATACCGCGGCCTGCGCAGCTGCGCGTTCCCGATCGCGTCTACTCCATCATCGGTGCCAAAGCACCGACAGCCCGCAGCCGCGGGCCTCCCGAAGCAAACGTCTGAACCTGTTCCAGTGATGTGACGTTTCCGGTTCGCCGGGCGTCGCCCTGTTCTGACGCATTGCTTCCGCACGGAGTCATCCATGTTGCGTTCCCATTGCCCTGCGGCTGCACCCGCCGCCGCGACCGTATTCTTGCTCGCCCTGCCCTTGGCCTCCCACACTGTCCGCGCCGACACAGCGGCCGAATCAGCCACCGAATCAACCGATGCAGGGGGCAACGTGGAGACCGTAGTGGTCACCGCACGCCGCCTGAATGACCAGCGTTCCGCGATCGAGACCCAGACGGGCGCTTCGACCTATACCATCGACAGCCAGGCACTCGCCGCCATGCCGGGCGGGGACAATGTGCAACTCAACCAGGTGCTGCTACAGGCACCGGACGTCGTGCAGGACTCCTTCGGGCAGCTGCATGTACGTGGTGACCACAATGACCTGCAGTACCGCCTGAATGGCATCATCCTCCCTGAGGGCATCAGCGTCTTCAGCCAGACCTTGAGTCCAAGGCTGATCTCCTCACTGAGCCTGATCACGGGGGCGCTGCCAGCCGAGTACGGCCTGCGAACGGCGGGCATCATCGATCTGACGACCAACAGCGGATTGCTGCAGCCCGGCGGCTACGTATCACTCTATGGCGGCAGTCACGATACCTTCCAGCCCTCCGGCGAGTTCGGTGGCAGTTCCGGCAGCTTCAGTTACTACGTCACCGCGGACATGCTTCGCAACGATCTCGGCATCGAGTCTCCGGATGGCAGCACCGATCCCTTGCACGATCATTCCACCCAGGTCCATGGATTCAGCTACCTCGAGGATATCCTGGATCCGGCGAACCGCATCTCCCTGATCCTGGGGGCATCCGATGATGCCTATCAGATTCCGAACCAGCGCGGATTGCAGCCAGCGCTTGGCCTCGACGTCAACGGCATGACCGACTTCCTGAGTGATGATCTGAACGAGAATCAGCATGAGCTGGCCGAATACTCCATCCTCAGCTGGCAGCATTCGCAGGACAATCTCAACTGGCAGAGTTCCCTCTCCGCCCGCTTCACCAGTTTGCATTTTTCGCCGGACTGGAACGGCGATCTGCTCTATAACGGTCTTTCCCAGGATGCCTTCAAGGCCGATACGGCCATAGGCTGGCAGACGGATGCGGCCTACACCATCGATGCCGCCCACACCCTGAGGGCAGGCTTTTACTTCCAGCACGATGCCTCTTCGAGTACCACCAATACCCAAACGCTGTGCCAGGGCGTCGGCGTCCCCGGCATCTGTCTGGCGAGCGCGCCGCTGGACGTGCCGGTCACCGTCTTCGACAGCGGCAACCAGTCGCAGGAAATCGAGAGTGTCTATCTGCAGGATGAATGGAAGATCCTCACGCAGCTCACCTTGAACTACGGCCTGCGATTCGACAGTTACAGCGCCTACTCACATGGCGACCAGGTGAGCCCGCGGGTCAACTTCGTGTGGCAACTGCCGCAAGGGACCACGATTCACGGCGGTTATTCCAAGTACTTTACCCCGCCGCCATTCGAGCTGGTCAGCAGTGCGGACTACACCCGGTTTTATGGCACCAGCGCTCTACCGATTGGCTCGGTCACCGCAGATTCTGCGCCGATCGCCGAGAGCGCCAATTACTACGATCTGGGCGTTCAACAGAAGCTCTGGAACAGCCTCACCCTGGGAGTCGACAGCTTCTACGAGCAGGCGTCGAATCTGATCGATGAAGGTCAGTTTGGTGCACCGATCGTCCTCACCCCGTTCAACTACAAGTATGGGCATCTGGGCGGCATCGAGTTTACCGGCAACTATGCGGTCAGTGATCTGTCGATCTACGGCAATGTCGCCTTCCAGAGCGCCAAAGGAAAGGACGTCGAGTCCTCGCAATTCAGCTTTACCCAAGGCCAGCTTGCCTATCTCCAGAGCAACTACATCCATCTGGACCACGAGGAACGCGCCTCGGCATCCGGGGGTGTCGCCTACATGCTGTTCGGGACGCGGCTGAGCACGGACCTGCTCTTTGGCAGTGGTCTGCGCCAGGACGGGCCGCCCGGTGCACTTCCCGACGGGTCCGGTATCCCCAACGGAGATCACACGCCGAGCTACCTGACGGTAAATCTGGGCGCTTCACATGCCTTCCGGATGCCTGGCGGTCCCCTCACATTGCGCTTCGACATCATCAACGCCAGCGACAAGATGTATCAGATCCGCAGCGGCACGGGCGTCGGAGTGTTCGCCCCTCAATGGGGGGCCCGCCGCGGCTTGTTCGTGGGAATCTCCAAGGACTTCGGAGCCTGAGCGGCCATTGACCCAAGGCACTCACCGGACGGAAACTTCTGCAGGCCGCTGCATGCCGAGACAACAGGGAGGGTCGGGAACGTGCACAGGTCTGTCCTGGTGATCTTTCTGTTCTGGTTTCAATGCGCGCAGGCGCAGGCGCCCGCCGCCGTGGAAGTGCCGCTGTGGCCGGGTGCCGTGCCTGACGCGCAGGCCGCACCTGGCCCGCAGCAGGAGTGGACCAACATTGTGCGGCCCACCATGACCGTGTATCCGCCCAAGCAGGCAAATAGTGGAGTCGCGGTAGTGGTATTTCCCGGCGGCGGATTCGAAGGCCTGGCCATCAAGATAGAAGGCACGGACATCTGCGCCTGGTTGACATCAAAGGGCATCACCTGCGTGCTGCTGAAGTACCGCGTGCCGAGCCTTCCGTATGACTGGCACTGCAAGTGCCGCCCGGACAATCTTGTGACACCGACGCCGGCGCTCGAGGATGCGCAAAGGACGATGGGCCTGATGCGACAGCGGGCCGCCGAATGGCATGTCGATCCGCGCAAGATCGGGGTGCTGGGCTTTTCGGCGGGCGGCTATCTCGTGGCGGAAATCAGCACAAGATACGACCATCGTCTATACACACCGGTCGACGCCGCCGACACGGTGAGCGCTCGCCCGGATTTTGCGGTGGCAGTTTATCCGGGACATCTGTGGGTTCGCGGTAAGGGTTATGGACTCAATCCAAACGTCCCCGTCAGTCACCAAACCCCGCCGACGTTCCTGGTGCAGGCCGAAGATGACAACGTGGACGGCGTGAGCCAGTCGATCGCGTATTACATTGCGTTGAAAGACGTCGGCGTTCCCGTGGAGATGCATTTGTACGCGCAGGGTGGTCACGCCTTCGGGCTGCGCCCCTCAAAGCTGCCGATCAGCCGCTGGCCTGCGCTGGTGGAGCGCTGGCTGCACACCATCGGCGTGCTTGGTCCTTAGGAACGGAATTGCGAGCCGGCGCTTGGTATGGTGGCCTGGATTCGACCGCATACCCGCAGCGAGGGATATTCAGGGTCCGGAACCGGCACGAATGATATTATTTGAGGGCCTTTCCTAAGGGCCATAGCAAGAGGAATATCTCGCCATGGCTGTCAGAGGGCACTCCTGCTGCGGGAAATGACCACGAGGTTGTGATGTTGCATACCAGGTTATATCTGCTCGCCATATTGGCCATTGCCGCGGGCTGTGCAACGCATCCCGCTGCGGATCACGGCGCCATGGCCGCGAATGCCGCCGAACCGGACGTGCAGTGTCATCCGGTTCAAATCACCGGTTCGATGCTCAGCAAAAGCGTCTGCACCACCAAAGCTGAACGAGACGCTCAGCAACGCAACAAAGACGACCTCGAGCGCATAATGCAGGATCAACAGGGCAACAACAATCCAAGGACGGCCCCCACCGTACAATAGAGGGGCGAATGCGCAGGTCGATGTCGTTTGCCTTGTTGGTGTAGCGCTGCCGCGCACTCCATTGGGAGGCTGAGACTTCTTTGGGCGCTCAGTACAAGTCTGATTCTGGTCTGCTGGATGCCGCGCACAAAGAAAAACGCCCCTGAAGTCTTTCGACCTCAGGGGCGTTTTGTTTGAGAGCCTGGCAGTGACCTACTCTAGCATGGCATCAGGCCACACGACCATCGGCGCAGAACGTTTTCACTTCCGAGTTCGGAATGGGATCGGGTGGTTCCCGCTCGCTATTGCCGCCAGGCAAACCGTTTGAGATCGATGTGCCGGTCCTTGTTACGGGACCGGCTCACCGTTCTCGAATCCATCAAGTTCTTTGTATCGACGCCATGTCGCGTTCGAAATGGAATGGATTCCACTCCATACATTTGCATCGGTCGATAACCATCATCAGGTGTGGCCAACTCTTTTGGAGTCAACCAAACCCCTTGAGGTTATATGGTCAAGTCTCACGGGCAATTAGTACTGGTTAGCTGAGGCCATCACTGGCCGTACACACCCAGCCTATCAACCACGTAGTCTTCGTGGGCCCTTTAGGAGAGTCAAGCTCTCAGGGAGATCTAATCTTGGGGGGGGCTTCCCGCTTAGATGCTTTCAGCGGTTATCCCGTCCGTACATAGCTACCCGGCAGTGCCACTAGCGTGACAACCGGAACACCAGAGGTACGTCCATCCCGGTCCTCTCGTACTAAGGACAGCTCACCCTCAAATCTCCAACGGCTACGGAAGATAGGGACCAAACTGTCTCACGACGTTTTGAACCCA
>Ga0210386_10002364_pt1 | contig 16320 bp, 15 predicted proteins | sample IncBWH32OmetaG_FD_160091 | JGI IMG/M metagenome (GOLD analysis project Ga0210386, IMG submission 160091) | Forest soil microbial communities from Barre Woods Harvard Forest LTER site, Petersham, Massachusetts, United States - Inc-BW-H-32-O ... | reverse complement strand
GTCGGCTTCCAGGGCGCGCGCTTCCTGGTTCAGCAGGTCAGCGAAGGCCATCGCCATCGCGATCTTGTCGCCGTAATGCGCGTCCGCGATCGTATCCACGATCGTCATCGGCCCGGGCAGCGTGAACTTCAGCTTGTGCCGCGTGTGCTCGCGCGTCAGTTGCGCCTCGACCGCGTGCACCCGCCCGGTCAGCCGCAACGCGCCGGTCACCGTCGGCACCATTGCCTTGTACCGGTTGGCCCGGATGCCCATCTCCACCTTGTGCGCGAAATCGATCCCTTCGACGCATTCCAGGAACCCATGCACGAAATGCTGCCGCGATTGCTCGCCATCGGTGACAATGTCGATGCCGGCATCCTCCTGCAGCTTCAGCCACAGCAGGGTCGCGTCGCGCTTCGCCGCCGCCAGCGCCGCGCCCTCCGCTGCCCACGGCGCCCATAGTTTGTTTGGCTCGGCCAACCATTCCGGCTTCGGCAGGCTGCCGGCGATCGTGGTCTGCAACATTCCAAGTCCTCCCTTACGCCGCCGCCTTCAACCGTGCGTCCGCTGCCACCAGCAGCCGAGCCATGCGCGCCGCCCAAGCGGTTTCTCCCGCCGTATCGGCGATCAGGTCCTGCCGGATCTCGATCTCCACATGCGCCAGGTCGCGCCCCTCCGCGTGCACTGGCACGCCGTAATCCGTCAGGTCGCTGACCGCATAGGGCGCGTTGTCGCCCACCGTCAGATCGCCCTCCGCCCCCAGCAGTTCCAGCATAATATGCGCCAGCTTCGGATGTCGGTTGTACAGCACGCCCACTTCCATCGCCCGGCCCTCACCCTTGAACACCGGCGTGAAGCTGTGCATCGCGACATACACGGTGCGCCGTCCCGCCGCCGCCCGCGCGTCCAGCACGGCTCGGATCCGCGCGTGGTACGGGTCGAAGATCTCTCGCACCCGCGCCGCGCGATCGTCGTCACTCAGCCCGATATTGCCTGGGATCGGCGTCAGCTCGCTCACCTCCGGCGTCGAACTGGGCACCTGCGGGTTGCGGTTGCAGTCGATCACCAGCCGCGAATAGATCTGAAAGATCGCGGTTGCGTCGAGCGCGGCCGACACGCGTTCGGTCACCCCGCGGATCCCGATGTCCCATGCGATGTGACGCGTCAGTTCGTGCGCCGCCACGCCCAGCCGCCCCAGCCGGCGTGGGATGACCCGCCCGGCATGGTCCGCCGTCAGGAACAGGTCCGACGTCCCTGTCTCCCGCAGTACCTGCACGGGATCCGGCTCATCCGCCGCCAGCAGGTGGTTCCCCCTCTCGCTCATGTTCCGCTTGAAGCACGCCCACTGGCGTCGGCCAATGGGTAGTTGAGCGGCGCCCCGCCCGGTCGCACATTGGCCGCGTATGCCCAACGCTAACGCCCTGTCGCCCGCCGACCGTCCTGTCTGGGATCGCTTCCACGCCGGTGTCCGCCCAGCGCACGCGGACGGGCCGGCCGCGCCGCCCCTGAATGCCTATAGCGAAACCCTGTTCACCCTAGGCGCGCAGGCCTTCCTCGCCAATCAGGCCGCGCAGGCCGAGACGTTGCTGCGCATGTGCCTCGGCGCCGGTGGCAACGACTTCGCCGCCCTCGGCGTGCTGGCGCTGATCGCCATTGAGCGCAAGGATCACGCAGCCGCCGAAGGCTGGTTGTGCGCCGCCCTGGTGCTGCAGCCCGACGAGCCGACCACGTTGAACAACCTGGGCGAGGCGTTGCGCCAGCAGGATCGCTACGACGAGGCCATCGCCTGCTACGCCCGTGCCACCACGCTGGTCCCGGACTACGCCGAGGCGTACGACAATTGGGGCTGCGCCCTGGTCATGCGCGGCCAGCCCGAGGCAGCGCTGTCCTACCATCGCCGCGCCATCACGTTGAAACGCGACCTGTTGGTGGCACGCGAGCGGTTGGGCCTCGTCTTGGTCGGGCTGAACCGGCACGAGGAGGGGTTGCGCGCCCTGCGCCGCGGCCTGGCGCTGGATCCGGATGTCGCCAAGGCGCGGCTCAGCGAGGCCTGGGTGCTGCTGGCGCTCGGCCGCTTCGCGCTGGGATGGAAAGCGCTGGAGGCGCGCTGGGTTCCCCGCGCCGACGGGTCGCCCGTGGTCGACCGCCACGGCGATCACCCGCGCTGGCGGGGGCGAGGGCGGCTGGCGGGCCGCACCATCGTGTTGCACGCCGAACAAGGTAACGGCGACACCATCCAGTTCGTGCGCTACGCGCCACTGCTGGCGCGGCAGGGTGCGCGCGTCATTGTCGAGGTGCAGCAATCGCTGGTGACGTTGCTGCGCAGCCTGGCGGCCGTCGATACCGTAGTGCCGATGGATGCGGACCTGCCGCCCTTCGACCTGCACTGCCCGCTGATGAGCCTGCCGCTCGCCTGCCGCACCACACTGGAGACCATTCCCGCGGAGGTGCCGTACATTGCCACACCGCCGGATCGGCTTGCCGCATGGCAGCAGCGCCTGGGCCCAAGCCCTGTCGGCAAGCGGCGCATTGGTCTGGCTTGGTCCGGCAATGCGGACCACGCGCAGAACCGCGCTCGTTCGGTCCCACTGGAGCGGTTGGCGCCATTGCTGCACCGGACCGATTGCGAGTTCCATGTCGCGTTGACGCCGATGGCCCCGGCCGATCGCGCCGCGCTGGAGGCGTTGCCTCAGGTGATTGATCACAGCGCGGCATTGCGGGATTTCGCCGACACGGCGGCACTGCTGTCGCACATGGATCTCGTGCTCAGTGTCGATACCTCGGTCGCGCATCTGGCCGGTGCGCTGGCGCGGCCCACCTGGGTGCTGCTGCCGTTCAGTGCTGAATGGCGTTGGCTGATCGGCCGCGCCGACAGCCCGTGGTACCCCACGGCGCGGCTCTTTCGTCAGGCCAGGACGGGCGATTGGGACAGCGTGGTGCGCGCCGTGATGGAGGCGCTGAACGCATGAGCGATTACGCGGAACTGATGTTGCAATGGGCGCAGCAAGCCTATGAGCGCGGCCAGCATGCTGAGGCCGACACGCTGCTGCGCCTGCTGCAGGGCGATCCGGTCGAGGCCGAATTCCTGTTGCAGTCGGCGACCGAACTGGATGGACTGCATGCGCGCGCGCACGACGAGCTGGGCCAGGCGTTGGAGAAACCGGGGCGGCACGACGAGGCGCGCGAAAGCCGCATGTGCGCGATGGAGCTGGATCCGGAGCTGGCGAAGTTGCGCATGATCAAGTCGTTCGAGGCGTTGCACAAAGGCGATCATGCCACCTTGTGGGAGGAGTACGAGTCCCGCGTGATTGCCGCGCCTGATGTGATCCCCAAACGCAGATTCCCCCGCCCGCGTTGGTATGGCGACACCGACATCAGCGGCAAGACCATCCTGCTCCACGCCGAGCAAGGCCACGGCGACGCCATTCAGTTCCTGCGCTACATCCCTCTGGTGGCGGCGCGCGATGCGCGGATCGTGGTGGAGATCCATCGCCCTCTGCTTCCCTTCGTCGCGGCGATGTCCGAGGTGGCGGAGCTGCGGGAACTTGGTGAGCCGTTACCCGATTTTGATGTGCACCGTCCGCTGATGAGTCTACCGCCGGCCTTTCAGACCACGCTAGAGACGATTCCGGCGGATATTCCTTATCTGCAAGTGCCCAGCGACCGGATGGCGCGATGGCGGCGACGGTTCGGGTTGCGCCGGCGCGTGCGCGTGGGCATCGCCTGGTCGGGCAATCCGGATTTCGCCGACGATACGAAACGGTCGACCCCACTGGCCGATTTTGCCCGCATCCTGGACCGTCCGGATTGCGATCTGCACGTAATCCAGAACGACGTGCAGAAGCGCGACGAGGCACTGCTGGATGGGCTGACACATCTGTCGGATCACTCCACGCTGTTCGGCGATTTCGCCGATACTGCGGCGGTGATCTCGCTGTTGGATCTGGTGATCAGCGTTGATACCTCGGTGGCACAATTGGCGGGCGCGCTGGGCTGGCCGACCTGGCTGTTGCTCGCCGAGCCCGCGGAATGGCGCTGGATGGCGGACCGCGAGGACAGCCCGTGGTGTCCTACGATGTGGTTGTTCCGTCAGCAGGCCGAGGGCGATTGGGGCCCGGTGTTGGAACGGGTGGGCCGCGAGTTGACGATGTTGCTGGCCGAGGCGCATGACCCCGACGCTGCCTGAGGTCTTCGCGCACTGGTTCGCCGCGCGTGGCTGGACGCCGCGGCGGCATCAGCTCGCGATGCTGGAAGCGGCCGCGGCCGGTGAAAGCACACTGCTGATCGCGCCCACGGGTGGTGGCAAGACGCTGGCAGGATTCCTGCCCAGCCTGGTTGATCTGCATCGGCGGCCACGTGCGGGGTTGCACACGCTGTATGTCAGTCCGTTGAAAGCGCTTGCCACCGATATCGCACGCAATCTGATGACGCCGGTGCAAGAAATGGCGTTGGCCGTGCGGATCGAGACGCGCACCGGCGACACGCCGGCCAACCGTCGTGCGCGCCAGCGCGCGGCCCCGCCGCAGATTCTGCTGACGACGCCAGAGAGTTTGGCGGTGCTGCTGTCGCTGCCGGACTCGCCCGCAATGTTCTCCGGCCTGACGACCGTTGTGATGGACGAGGTCCATGCGCTGGCCGGGGGCAAGCGTGGCGATCAGTTGGCTCTGGGTGTGGCGCGGCTGACCACCCTGGCGCCGGGACTGCGCCGGGTCGGGTTGTCCGCGACTGTTGCGCATCCGGATGCGATCGCTGCCTATGTGGGCGCGGACCGCGTGATCGAGGAAGCGGGTGGTGCCACGCCGGATCTGTCCATCATGTTGCCCGATGGTCGGTTGTCCTGGTCGGGCCATATGGGCTTGGAAGCTGCGCCACAGGTCATGGCGCGCATCCGTACCGCCGGGCTGACGATCGTGTTCGTCAATACCCGCGCGCAGGCGGAGCTGATGTTCCAGGCATTGTGGAAGTTAAATGACCCCACATTGCCGATCGCGCTGCATCATGGGTCGCTGGAGGTGGAGCAGCGCCGCCGCGTCGAAGCGGCGATGGCCGAGGGCAAGTTGCGCGCGGTGGTGGCGACGTCGTCGCTGGATCTGGGTATCGACTGGGGCGGCGTGGACCAGGTGATCCAGGTTGGCGCGCCGAAAGGTGTCAGCCGACTGCTCCAACGCGTCGGCCGCGCCAATCACCGGATGGATGAGCCGAGCCGCGCCATTCTGGTGCCGGCGAACCGGTTCGAGGTGTTGGAGTGCGAAGCCGCCGTGCTGGGCGTCGGTGCCGGCGAACTGGATGGCGATCGTCCACGGCCGGGCGGATTGGATGTGCTGGCACAGCATCTCTTGGGTATGGCCTGCGGCGCACCATTTCTACCCGATGATGCGTATGCCGAGATCACGCGTGCGGCGCCCTATGCGGCGCTCACGCGGCCCGATTTCGATGATGTCCTGACATTCGTGGAGACGGGCGGCTACGCACTGGCGGCCTATGAGCGATGGCACAAGTTGTTCCGCGACGCGCAGGGCAGGGTGCATGTCCGCTCGGCCCGCATCGCCACGCAGCACCGGATGAACATCGGCACCATCGTCGAAGCGCCGATGCTGAAGGTGCGTCTGGTCGGCAAGAAGCGTTTTGGCCCCATCCTGGGCGAGATCGAGGAATACTTCGTCAACCTGCTGAGTCCCGGTGATACGTTCATGTTCGCGGGCCGCCTGCTGAAGTTCCTGCGCCTGCACGAGATGGCGGTAGAGTGTGCCGAGGGTGGCACCGGTGACCCGATGGTGCCGGCCTATGAAGGTGGCCGCATGCCATTGACCACCAATCTCGCCGATCGCGTGCGCGTGCTGCTGCAGGATCCGACGCGGTGGGGCCTGTTTCCCGAGCCGGTACAGGAATGGTTGCGGCTGCAGAGGGCCCGGTCACGCATGCCGGGGCGCAATGATCTGCTGGTGGAGACATTTCCGCGCGCCGACAAGTGGTATCTCGTCGCGTACTGTTTCGAGGGCCGCAACGCGCATCAGACGTTGGGTATCTTGCTGACCAAGCGCATGCAACGGGCCGGCACCATGCCGCTGGGCTTTGTGGCGACTGACTATGTGCTGGGTATCTGGTCCGCCGAACCGCCACGCGATATCGCCAAGCTGTTCGATGAGGACATGTTGGGCGACGATCTGGAAGCCTGGATGGCGGAAAGCTCGCTGATGAAGCGCAGCTTCCGCAATGTCGCGGTGATCGCCGGGCTGATCGACCGGCATCATCCGGGGCAGGAGAAGACGCGGCGGCAGGTGACGGTGAATTCCGATCTCATCTACGACGTGCTGCGCCGGCACCAGCCCGATCACATCCTGCTGCGCGCGACCCGTGCCGATGCCGCGGGTGGGCTGACCGATCTGGCGCGCATCGCGGCGATGCTGTGCCGCGTGAAAGGGAAGATCGTGCACATGGTGCTGTCACGCGTCTCGCCGCTCGCTGTGCCGGTGTTGCTGGAGATCGGCCGCGAGAGCGTGCGCACGAAGGATGATGAGGAAGCGATGCTGGCCGAGGCCGAGGCGATCATTGCGGAAGCGACGACCGACGCTGAACCGCCACGGTCGCGAAAACGCGCGAAGCAGCCGAGCCTGTTCGACGCATGAGGCTGACCGTCCCGTTCGCGTCATGGCCGGCGCAGGCCGGCCACCCACGGATTTGCTGGAATGCGAAGGCTGGCGTGCGTGGCCGGACCAGGTCCAGCCACGACACATGGGCGTGTGCATGACCGCCGCCCCCATCCACCTCGCCGGCGAACGCCTCATGCTCGACCCCGCAGGTACACTCCTCTGGCCCGCGACCTCCATGCTCGTCGTAGCCGACCTCCACCTGGAAAAAGGCTCCTCCTACGCGCGTCGCGGCTCCCTGCTGCCACCGTGGGACACCAAGGTCACGCTCGACCGCCTGTCCCTCCTGTTGCGGCGCTGGAAACCCGCCAAGGTCGTCGCGCTCGGTGACTCCTTCCACGATGCCGAAGGCTCCGGTCGCCTGCCGCGCGATGAAATCGAGCGCCTCTCAGCCATCACCAAATCCGTCGACTTCGTCTGGGTGCAAGGCAACCACGACCCCACCCCCCCGGACGGCATCGGCGGCACCTGGGTCGAAAGTTTCGTAACCGGTCCCCTGACCTTCCGCCACGAAGCCTTGCCGCACGCCAGCAATGAAATCAGCGGCCACTACCACCCGAAAACGACCATCCCCGCCCGCGCCGGTCACGTGACGCGCGCCTGCTTCGTCACCGACGCCCGCCGCGTGTTGTTGCCCGCCTTTGGCGCCTACACCGGAGGCCTCGACATCCGCGATCCCGCGATCGCGCGCCTGTTCCCGCGCGGCGGCCGCGCCTTCCTGCTCGGCAAGGATCGTCTGTTCAGCTTTCAGCTCGCCGGCGCATACCGCGCCGCGTCAGCCACGACCTCGCGCGCCAGAGGCAACATCGCGTAATCCACCATCGCACCGTCATACCGCACGGCGGCGATGCCCTCTTTTTCCGCCGCGGCAAACGCATCCAACATGCCTTGGTAATACGCGACTTCTTCCGCGGTCGGCTGGAACACCTTGTGCGCCACTGCCACGTGCGTCGGATGCAGCACGGCCACACCAGTATATCCCACATCCCGCGCGCGGCGGATCATCCGCTCCACCGTCTCCAGGTCATCCAGCCGCGTCCCGATGATGCCTGCAATCGGGTATATCGCGCCCGCGGAACGACTATCCAGCACCAGCTTTGAGTTGAGATAGATCTGCTCTAGCCCCTCATCGGTCGCACGGAACCCGAATGCCCGCGCAATATCTCCTGACACCGGCCCGCTGAACGCCCCAAAAATCCCCTTCACCCGCCGGCTCGCCTTCGCCAGCGCGTGCGCGTCCTGCATGCCCTCGGCCGTCTCCGGCAGCGGGAGAATCCCCACCGTCCCATGCGGCAGCCCTGCCTTGCCTTCGTGGTAGCTCAGCAGATCATGCAGTGCGAGGATCTCTCCCGCACTCGCCGCCTTCGGCAACGTCACCGCCGTCAGCCCCGCCATCACCGCCGAATCCAGCTCCTTCCCCGTCGCTTCCGACAACGGATTGAGCCGCACAAACGCCGCCGTGTTGGCCGCCTTCAGCTCGGCAATCTCGTCCTTTAGATTCGCCATCGCCTGTGGCTTCAGCTCATGCGGCACCGAATCCTCGATATCCAGGATCACCGCATGCGGTGCCACACGCAGCGCCTTGCCCACCCAATCACGCCGATGCGCGGGAACGAACAGCACGGACCGGATCGGCCACATCGCGCTTCCTCCATCAAGTTGCTCAGACGTTGCCTCGGACCTAGCATCAACCCTCAACGAATGCACGGGAGGCGCCCACCCATGGCCGGTTTGTACTATGAGGAATTCTCCATCGGCCAGGTGTTCACCCACCCCTGGACGCGCACGGTCACCGAGATGGACAACGTGCTGTTCAGCACGTTGACAATGAACGTGCAGCCGCTGCATCTGGATGAACACTTCGCCTCGCAGACCGAGTTCGGCCAGCGCATCGTCAATTCGCTGTTCACGTTGGGGCTGATGATCGGTATCAGCGTGAACGACACGACGATCGGCACCACGGTCGCCAATCTCGGCATGACCGACACGCGCTTTCCGAAACCGGTCTTCCACGGCGACACGCTGCGCGCCGAGACGAAGGTGCTGACCATGCGCGAGAGCAAATCGCGGAAGGACGTCGGTATCGTCGAGTTCGAGCACACGGCGTATAATCAACGCGGCGAGTTGGTGGCGATCTGTGTGCGCCAGGCGCTGATGCGTAGGAAGGGAGGCTGATATGCCGCTGGAACGTCTGCAGCACGCGCTGATCCAGACCACTGACCTCGCCGGCACAGTGCGTTGGTGGCACGAGGTGTTGGGTCTGCAACCCGGCCCGCATCCAGATTTCGGTTTTCCGGTGGAATGGTTGTATCTCGACGGCGAGGATGTGCTGCATCTAACCCAGGGTGGCACCAACATCTCCTCCAATCGTCAGGCCTATCTCGGCCAGCAATCGCAGGCGGAAACTGGCACGGGCGTGATCGACCATTTGGCGTTCCGCGCCTCCGGCCTGCCCGACATGATCGCGCGGCTGCAGCGCATGGGGGTTGAAGCCAAAGCGCGCCGTGTCAACGCCCAAGGGCTGTTTCAGCTATTCGTGTTCGATCCCAACGGCGTGAAAGTGGAGCTGAACTTCGAGGCAGCCGAAGCTGATGCGCATGGCATCACGCCGGAGCTGATGGCCAGCGAGCTGCCGCGCTAAGGACGGACCCATGTCGCTTGATCCCTCCACGATCCGTGTGCATCGCAAGGGTCGGGGCCCCACGCTGGTGATGCTGCATTGCCTTGGCATGACGCGTCATCTTTGGGACTGCCTGGACGCGTTATCGGACCGTTTCGAACTGATTTCCTACGACCTACCTGGGCATGGCGAGACCGCATTGCCCGCCGTGCCGTACGGCGTCGCCGATCTTTCGGTGCAACTCGCCGCGGTGTTTGCCCGTGAAGGCATTGCCCGCGCCCATGTCATGGGGATTTCGCTGGGCGGCCTAGTGGCTCAGCATTTCGCCGCTACGCAGCCGTCGATGGTCGACAAGCTTGTGCTGTTGGACACCACGCCGCGCTACACTGATGAGGCGCGCGCCAATTGGTCAGTGCGCGCCGCGGCGGCGCGCCGAGATGGCCCGGCCTCGCTGTTGCCGATGATCCTGAAGATCTGGTTCACCGACGCCTTTGTTGCGACCAATCCAGCGCCAGTGCACCTGGTGCGGGATACCTTCGCCGCGTGCAGCGGGGAGGGCTATGCGTTGGCCTGCGAGGCACTCGGCGCGGCCAATCTGCTGTCCGTGACGCCGCGTATCATCGCGCCCACATTGGTGATCTGTGGGGCTGATGAAAGCCAGGCCTTCCGCGATGCGGCAACCTGGTTGCACACGAACGTGGCCGGCTCGCGTCTGGAGTTTATTCCGTCTGCAGCACATGCATCCATGCTCGAGCAGCCAGTCCGGATCGAGGCGCTGCTACGCATATTCCTCTGATGCATACCGCCAATTTTCATCGCGAGTAGCCTAGGCACGTCGCAGCCGATCGACGCTCCACATACCGCCGCCCGCGACGAAGATGTAGAAGAACACGAAACAATACAGCACCGCGGCGTCGCCACCATTCAGCAATGGGAAGAAGCCGCGTGGGAAGTGCGACATGAAGTAACCGATCGCCATCTCGCCCGACATGATGAACGCAACCGGCCGGGTGAACAGACCCAGTGCCAGCAGCAAGCCGCCCACCGATTCAATAACACCGGCGAACCAGGTTAACGTGAAGAGGGCCGGCCCTCCATGCGGCGTCGGCCAGGCCGGAAAGCCGCACAGCTTGCCCAGCCCATGCTCCATGAACAACAGCGCGACCATGATGCGCAGCACGCTCAGCATGCGCGGGGCCCAGACCGTGGCGAGGGAATCGTTCACGCGCGTCTCCTGCACTGATCTCAACACCTTGGCCCGCACCATATAGGATTGCCGCCGCGGCGATGCCATCGCAGCCACCGGGGGAGGCAACCATGCAGTTTGGCTTCTGTGTCATGGCCGACATCGACGAGGTCGGCTTCTTCAACCACGTCGAGACACTCGGCTACCATTCGGTCTGGGTCGCCGACAGCCAGATGCTGTTCTCCGACTGCTACGCCGTGCTGGCCCTTGCCGCGCGTCAGACGCGCCGATTGCACATCGGCCCCGGCACCGCGATCTGCGGCACGCGCATCCCGCCAGTGCATGTCGCCGCGATGGCGACGTTGAACCGCCTGGCACCCGGACGCGTGTTCCTGGGCATTGGAACTGGCAACACGGCGCTGCGCAGCATGGGCCAGAAGCCCATGCGCATCGCCACCTTCGACGATTATCTGCGCGTGCTTGCCGCGCTGCTACGCGGTGAGGTGGTGGACTACACGCAGAATGGCGTCACGCAACCGATCCGTATGCTGCTGGGCAAGCACGGCGACCTATTGCCGAAAATCCCGCTGCATGTGTCGGGCTTTGGTCCACGCGCGATGGCGTTGGCAGGCGTGCACGGTGACGGTTTGGTGTTTGCGATCCCGCCGCGTGGCGTGCCCGTGGCCGAGGCGCTGGGCCATGTACGCCAGGGCGCGGCGCGAGCGGGCAGGGACCTGAACGGTTTCCACACCTGTGCCCTGACTAATGTCGCCCTGTTGCGCCCGGGTGAGGCCGCTGATGCGGATCGCATCAAGGCGATGGTCGGCCCGAACGTGATGGCCAGCGTCTATTATTTCTATGATGAAGTGCATGAACGCGGCATTGATCCGCCGCCCTTCCTGCAACGCATCTGGAAGCCCTACTGCGCGCTGGTCGAGCAGACACCGCGCGAACACCGCCACTTCCGCACGCACGAATCCCACTACACCGCGCTGCATCCGGGTGAGGCGGCACTGATCGACGCGCAGTTGGTCCGAGACACCTGCCTGGTCGGCACGGCGGAGGAATTGATCGAACGCATCCGAGGGCTGGAACAGGACGGATTGAGGGAACTCATTTTTGCCACTGGAACGCCCTCGAAATGGCAGCTCGCGGAGGAGTTCGCGCGACAGGTAATGGAACGCCTCTAGTACATCTCTCCCGCAACGCGCGAGAGGTGTACGCCCTACAATTCCTGCCGTGATGACGCCAGCAGCTTTTGGATCGGATCCCACACGAACGCGGTCTGGGTCAGCGAATGTCCCGCCACGCGAATTGGTGCCTCCGCCGCGTACGTGCCCCCCAACCGCTGGTAGAACCACCGTGACGGATTATCCCGCAGCACCCACAGATACAGCGACCGGCACCCCGCCTCGGCCAGATGCGCCGCCGCTGCGCGCAACAGGCGCCGCCCCAAGCCGCGGTCACGCCAATCGTCCAGCACGTACAGCGTCTCGACCTCGCCTTCGCCCAGCCGGTGCCCGCCGATCACTCCGCCGCGCGCCTGCCCCGCCGTGGTGAACCCCACCACCCGCGGATTGCTGCCCGGCGGCACATCCGCCCCCGACGCGATCGCGACGAACACGCCGCCCGCGCCACGGATCGCCGCGTCGTAATGCGCCGCCTGGCGCGCCACTGATAACCGCGCCAGATAGAAGTCGGGTAGGATCCCCGGGTACGTGCTGCGCCACGCCGCCACATGCACCGCGCCAATCGCAACGGCATCGGCCGGACGCGCGGCCCGCACGCTGATCACGCCGCCCGCTCCAGCACGACGCAGAAGAACCCGTCGGTGCCGTGTTGGCGCGGCGTCAGCACCAGCAGCTCGCCCCCGCACGGCGCCGGCGCGTCCAGCGTCCAGGCGCGTGCCAGCGGCACCACCGCGAACTCGGCATGGCGAGCGACGAACGCGTGCACCTGCTCCTCGTTCTCCTCAGGCAACAACGAGCAGGTAGCATAGACCAACCACCCGCCTTTGCGCACCAGGGGTGCGGCATCGTCCAGTAGCGCCGCCTGGCGCACCACGAGCTCCGCCAGATCGGTCTCGGTCAGCCGGGTGCGCGCGTCCGGGTTTCGCCGCCAAGTGCCCGTGCCGGTGCATGGCGCATCCACCAACACCCGGTCAAAGCCCGCAACGCGTCGCTTCAGCCACCGGTCGCCCACGTCGATCTTGTGGCGCTCGACATTGTGCACCCCGGCGCGGCGGAACCGGCGCACCGCCGCATCCAGCCGAGGCGTCGACACGTCGCACGCCGCGATATGCCCGCGGTTCTCCATCATCGCTGCCAGCGCCAGTGTCTTGCCGCCCGCCCCGGCGCACAGATCCAGCACCCGCATCCCCGGCTTCGCCCCGCTCAGCAGCGCGACCAATTGGCTGCCCTCGTCCTGGATCTCCACCAATCCCGACTGGAATGCCTTGCCCGCGGTGACCGGCCGCCGCCCAGGCAACCGCAACCCCCAGGGCGAGAGCCGCGTCGGCTCCGCCTCATACCCCTCAACCGCCAACGCCGTCCGGGCGTCCTCGCGCGTGCCCTTCAACAGATTGGCCCGCATATCCAGCGGCGCCGGCTCCAGCATCGCCGTCAACTCCGCCCCCAGCGAGGCCCCAAACCGCGCCTCCAGCTTCGGTAGAATCCAATCCGGCAGCTCCAGCCGCACCGCCACCGGCATGGACGGGTGGTCCAGCGTCCGCCCGATCAGCTCGCCCAGCGCCGCCTGTTCCTCCGCATCGAGCCGCTCAGCCGCGAAACGTCCACCGGAGAACGCCTGTCCCAGCCCCTGCGCCGACCAGCCCTCGCACAGCAGGGCCGCGGCAACCAACAGCCGCGGTGTCGGCGGCGCGCCCGCTCGCGCTAACCACCAGGCCAGCCGCCGGCGCGCCCGCAACACGCCCCAGGCGCGCTCCGACACCGCGCGTCGATCGCCCGCGCCGATGAACCGTCGTGTTCGGAAATAATCGTTCGCCACTGCGTCGGCAGGCCGTGTTAACGCGCCCTCGACCGCGCGCAGCAGGTCGATTGCGGCGGCAATGCGGGCGGCCGGCGTCACGCCAGCAGGGCAGACAGCTCGGCCAGGCTCTTCAGTTCCGGCACATGCCCGCGCAGGCCATACTCGTCCGGCGCGCCCGTCCGGTTAACGCGGATCGCCCGGAACCCGAGCTCATACGCGCCAAACGCGTCCCAGGGATTGGACGACACGAAACCCATCTCGCGCGGCGCCAAGTGGAACCGCCGCGCCGCCAGCCGATAGACGCGCGGATCGGGCTTGAACACGCGCACCGATTCCACGCTCAGCACCGCGTCCAGCAGTTTGTCGATCCCAGCTGCCACCACCGCCTCATGCAGCATGTCCGGCTCGCCGTTCGATAGGATGGCGCAATGCGTGCCACGTGTCTTCAAGGCTTGCAGCATCTCCGGCACTTCGGGATAGGCGTCCAGCTTGCGATAGGCCGCCAGGATATCGGCCTTCAGCGCGGCGTCGGCGATGCCGTGCTGCTCCGTCACCACTTCCAGTGCCTCCTGCGTCAGGCGCCAGAAGTCGCGGTGCTGCGACGGGCCGACCAGGCTGCGCACCCAGGCGTATTCCACCTGCTTGGCCCGCCAGTCGGCGCTGATCTGCCGCCAGTTCGGTCCCAGCCGGTCAGCGTGCTTGGCCATAGCCGCATGCACATCCAGCAGCGTGCCATAGGCGTCGAAAATGACGGCGCGGATCCGGTGCATGGGCTTGGTCAGTCCTGGCGGTAGTTGGGGGCTTCGCGCGTGATCGCCACGTCGTGGACGTGGCTCTCTCTCAGGCCGGCGCCGGTGACGCGCCGGAAGCGGGCATTTTGCTGCATGTCGCCGATGTTGGCGCTGCCGGTGTAGCCCATGCCCGCCTTCAGCCCGCCGACCAGTTGGTGCACCACGTTGCCGACCGGGCCCTTGTAGCCCACGCGGCCTTCCACGCCTTCCGGCACCAGCTTGAGCTGATCCTTGATGTCCTGCTGGAAATAGCGGTCGGCCGAGCCGCGGGCCATCGCGCCCAGGCTTCCCATCCCGCGATAGGATTTGTACGAACGGCCTTGATACAAAAAGACTTCTCCCGGGGCTTCGTCCGCGCCGGCGAGCAGGCTGCCGATCATCACCGAGTCGGCTCCGGCCGCGATCGCCTTGACGATGTCGCCCGACGTGCGCATCCCGCCATCCGCGATGGCCGGCACCCCACGCGAGCGACAGGCCGCCGCCGTCTCCAGCACGGCCGAGAACTGAGGCACGCCGACGCCGGCAACAACGCGGGTGGTGCAGATGCTGCCCGGCCCGATGCCGATCTTTACCGCGTCCGCCCCGGCCTCGATCAGCGCCAGCGCACCCTCCGGTGTCGCCACGTTGCCTGCGATGACCTGGGTCGCGTTCGACAGTTTCTTGATCGTCGCCACAGCCGACAACACGCCGGCCGAATGCCCGTGCGCGGTATCGACCACGATCACATCGGCCTCGGCGGCGACCAGGGCGCGGGCGCGAGCCTCGCCATCGGCCCCCACGCCAGTCGCAGCCGCCACGCGCAGCCGGCCGAGCTCATCCTTGTTGGCCAGCGGGTGCGCCTGCGCTTTGTCCATGTCCTTCACGGTGATCAGGCCAATGCAGCGATACGCCTCATCCACCACCAACAGTTTTTCGATCCGGTGCCGGTGCAGCAGGTGGCGCGCTTCTTCCGGGTCCAGCCCGGCTTGCACGGTCACCAGATTGTCGCGCGTCATCAGCTCGTAGACGCGGGAATTGGGGTCGGTGGCGAAGCGGACATCGCGATTGGTCAGGATGCCGACCAGCCGGCCGGTCTCGCGCTCCACCACCGGAATGCCGCTGATGTGGTGCTGCGCCTTCAGCGCGCGCACATCGGCCAGCGTCTGATCGGGATGGATGGTGATCGGGTTGATCACCATGCCGGATTCGAACTTCTTCACCTGCCGGACCTGGGTGGCCTGTTCGTCGGGCGTCAGGTTCTTGTGGATCACGCCGATGCCGCCGAGCTGGGCCATGGCGATTGCCATCGCGCTTTCAGTGACGGTGTCCATCGCGGCGGAAATGATGGGGATGTTCAGGCGGATTTGCCGCGTCAGGCGCGTACGCGTGTCCGCGGAAGTTGGCAGGATCTGCGAATAGCCCGGCACCAGCAGGACATCGTCGAAGGCCAGGGCCTCCTCGACGCGCGCGCCAGGGGAAGAGGATCCATTGCTGGGGATGTCGAGCGCCATGGGCGTGGGAGACCTTTCCCTGACCTTGGCGGCTCCACATACGGACAAGCCGGCGAGTCCGCAAGCGCGACCGAGGGCGGCCCAGCCCTGCGTGCCCGGCGGGGACAGCCTGGAACACCTCTGCCGCGTGCAGGGGAGGTCGCGAAGCGCAGCGAGGTAGGTGAGGGTGCTGCCCGCGGCCTGCAGACCTGGCTCACGCCGCCGGCCGGTGCAACGCCACGCCCACCACCACCAACCCGATTCCCACCAGTTCCACTGCCGAGGGGATCTGCCGCAACACCACAACGCCCACCGCCGCCGCCGTGGCCGGCAGCAGCGACAGCAGCAGCGCAAACGTCGCGCGCGGCAGCCGCGCCATGGCCAACTGATCGCACACATAGGGGATGACCGAGGAAGACACGCCAACGCCGATCCCCGCCGCCAGCAACAGTGGATCGAGCAGGGCCGGGACGGCGTCGCCAATCCCGATCGGCATGGCGGCCACCATCGCGACCAGCATTGCCGCGCCGAGCCGGTCGATCCCGCCGCCATCGCGCGCGGCGATGCGATAACCCAACAGCACGTAGACGATAAACAGCCCGCAATTGGCGAAGGCGAACAGGTAGCCGATCGTCTCGTG
>Ga0210386_10002363_pt1 | contig 16322 bp, 18 predicted proteins | sample IncBWH32OmetaG_FD_160091 | JGI IMG/M metagenome (GOLD analysis project Ga0210386, IMG submission 160091) | Forest soil microbial communities from Barre Woods Harvard Forest LTER site, Petersham, Massachusetts, United States - Inc-BW-H-32-O ... | reverse complement strand
TGCCATCCGCTCTGCCCGTCGCGCCCCTTTGCTGACCTTGATCGTCGTTGTGGCGCTGTCGGTCGGCATCGGGTTGAACGCCGGAGTCTTCACCATCCTCAACTATCTGTTCCTTCAGTCCCCGACCAAGAAAGACGTTTCCAGCTTTGTGCAAGCCTATCCGCGCTACGAAGGCTGGCTTACCAGCGCCGGTCAGTTTTCGTCTTTCACTACCGAAGATTACGACGCGATTCGCACACAATCACTTACGCTGTCTGAAGTCGCAGCCTCGGAGCCCACGGGAGCTATGCTCGATGATGCACACAAGCGGAGTCCGGCTCTACTTGTCACCTGCAATTATTTCCGTGTCTACGGCATCGAACGCCCGCTGATGGGCCGTTTCTTCAGGGCGGATGAATGCAAACCCGGAACCACAGAGCGGATTGTCGTATTAAGCGAGCATGTCTGGAAAAATCACTTTGCTGCCAACCCGCAGATCATCGGCAAGGTCATCCATCTGAATCGCGAGCCCTTCATCGTGGTGGGCATCGCGTCAGACAATTCTGCCAACTTCATTTCGGGAGGACTCTGGGTTCCTTATACTCTGCAACCCGTCTTTGACCATGGCAGTAACCTGATACAGAATCCAGACACACCCTGGCTTACGGTAGTGGGGCGTCTCAAGCAAGGCTATTTCCGGATGGACGCCAAATCCGAGTTGGAAACAATCCTGCATCAACAGGACCGTCTCTATCTCCAGCGAAATATCACCACGCTCGACCGCAAGACATCGCTGACGCTAACCAACGGATCGTTTATTCGCAATCCGGCCGTGCAATCGATGGTGATGATGCTCATGGCCTTACGTGCCGAAGCATAGCAGCCAGGCAACATAACCGAGCACGAGGTCCAACGGAAAAATGATCTGCGGTGTCATCGTGTCTCTCTTTCATCGAAGAGGCTGATCCAGGCAGCCCTTGGTTTAGTTCTTTGCGACCGCAAAGGCCTCGGCATTGCTCCGGAAGAAATCCTCCAGCATTTGGGGAGCCCAGCCCGTTACCTCACGAACAGTATTCGTAGCCTTGCGGCGCTCTTTCAGGTTTCGGAAGTATTGCCAAAGATGAGAGAGATGATCCACGGCATGGGCATTGATGCGTTGCTTCACGGCTTCCACCCACTGTTCATCCGTAATGGGCACATAGCGAATCGGCCGCCCTATCGCTTTGCTCAGGGTGTCCACAATCTGCTGCGCGGTCAGCGCTTCACTCACAATCGGATACACCTTTATCGTCGGAACGCTCGATCCCGTCAGGAGAGTAGCGGCGACCAGAGCTACATCCTCGGCACCTGCCAACGGAATGATCGCATCGCCATCTCCCCATGGAAGGAACGCAGTATCCTGCGCGGCTACACTGCCACGCACCAACGCACGCACGTTTTCGTAATAAGGCGGAGCCTGAACATGTACGGTCTCCACCCTTGCCCAATCGAAGATGCGATCTGCGAGCCGATGCTGCAGGTTTCGAAACGACCCGACGCCGCGAAGATCGCGAAATGTTGGCATGTCTGGCGTGTCCTGATACTGCGAGTTGTTCACCACGAACTCAAGTCCTTCTTCGGAGGCAGAGTCGGCGAAGATCGTCGTTGCTTCCAGCAGTCCATCCTGCACTGGATAGGAAAAGTAGGCGCGATTCACACCCCTCAACGCCGCCTGTACAGAGGCGGGGTCAAGAAGATCGCCTTCCACAACCTCAGCACCATACTTGAGAAGTTCATCGCAGCGTGCGTCGAGCTTGTGGACAAACGCGCGAACAGGAAGGCCTTGCTTGAGCAGCCGCATGGCGATGAGGCGGCCCGTAGACCCCTGCTGTCCGCCGGCTGCCCCTGTTATCAGAGTTGTTTGAGACACGGGTAGTTCTCCTTGTGAGCATAGGATTATGTACATCATCCCATCGATGCAAAGTTTTATTGTTCGTGATTCCATTACCTTTTTTGCATCATTGGATGATCGCTGGCATCCTATAAGGAACAGATGCGCTACTCAGCGGATCACAAAGCGGAAGTTCGTCAGAGGATTGTGCAGGATGCAGCCCTTCGCGTACGTGGAGAGGGATTGAACGGAGCTGCGGTTGCGGCTGTCATGCGTGACACAGGCTTGACCCACGGAGGCTTTTACAAGCACTTCACGAGTAAAGACGACCTACTCGTCGAGTCGGTCCGAGAAGCTTTTCGCGATTTTGCAGAGAAGCTGGTTCGTGCAGCGGAACAATCGCAATCAGGAGAGCCATGGAAGGCGATTGTGCAGTTCTACCTCAGCGTGAAGCATTGCGATGATCCCAGCCACGGATGTCCCATAACGGCCCTCGGCCCTGAACTGGCGCGGGTCGAAGCAGGGATGAGAGGCCAGTTCTTTGCGGATATTGTGAACTATAAGAACACCATGGTTCCCTTTATGCCGGGGCGTCGAGCCATCGATAAAGAGAGTGCCTTCTTTGCGATCTTTTCCACGATGATCGGTGCCATGCAATTGGCTCGTGCGTTGCCTCATCGTGCCGCACAGGAAAAGGTACTGACCAGTGCGAGAGATTTTCTCCTGCGCAGTTTTTGAGATTGGAAACAGTAGCGCTGGAACATTCCAGCCTTTAACGACCCGCACCTTAAGGAAGAAATATGTCATCTGTCTTGACTGATCATTCGCCGCGCGCCGCTATCCTCTCGAAGAACAGAGTACGGACACTTATTGCAGTCTTGGCAATCGCTGTATGTGGCATTGTTCACCAAGCAATTGGCCAAAGCGGTCAGGCTTCGAATACAGCTATAGCCGGCACGGGGACTCAGCATCAGAGCGACGTAACCTTCAGCAATTACAAGTTCCGCAATGGGGAAACGCTACAGCAGTTGCGGATCCACTACACAGCGCTCGGAAATCCGCATAAGAATGCTGAAGGAGTGGTTGATAATGCCATTCTGCTTCTCCATTGGACGAGCGCCAGCAGCCAGTCATTACTCGTCCCTGAATATCAGGGTGCCCTCTTCTCTCCCGGAGCACCTCTTGATACGACGCGATTCTTTGTCATTATTCCGGATGATATCGGTCACGGAAAATCCAGCAAACCAAGTGATGGACTGAAGGCCGCATTTCCGCGCTATGGATATTGCGACATGGTCGACCTGCAACACAAGCTGGTCACGGAGTCATTAGGCATTCAACATCTTCATGCAGTCATCGGCATGTCGATGGGTTGCATGAACGCGTGGCAATGGGCTGAGAACTACCCTGATGCGATCGATGGCATCATGCCAATTGCATGCTTTCCAGCTCCGATCAGCGGGCACAATTTGCTGTGGAGAAGAATGCTCATCGACGGAATCCGGTCAGATCCGCTCTGGGAAAATGGCAACTATCAGAAACAACCACCCTCTGCGTTGCAAGGGTTCTTACTGGCGCGGATGATGATCGATGGCGTTCCCGCGCTTCAACATGAGGTTCCCACTACGGAGGCTGCTGATGCACTCATTCGCGGCATTGGGGGCCAATCCAGCGGCGGAGATGCGAACGATCTTCTCTACGCCTTTGAGTCGTCGCGGGATTTCAATGCCGAGCCAGGTCTGAATCTAATCAAAACGAAGGTTTATGCGCTCAATTTCGCGGACGACGAGTTCTATCGAGACAGCCTCCAGATTCTCCAACGTGACAGTAAGCTGGTCGGTCAAGCAAAGATCGCGTTACGCCCTGTCTCTGACGGATCGGTCGGTCATCTTTCCATGGCTCATCCAAACCTCTGGAAGGACCACGTTGGCGCATTCATGAATTGGCTCGAGACGAAGTGATGGGCTGTGAATTAGAGCTTTCCGATCCCTAAGAACCCGCCGAGTAGTGTTAGTACCATAAACGCGCGTCTCGCTAGCGAGCCATTCACTATCCTCAGTTAACGCCAAATCGCCAATGCGCTCATTGACCGCCAGAGTCATGGGCCTGAATACTTCCGACATGCCCAATTCGCGTTACTAATCTCCAACGGCAGTCTAAACCAGCTGCTTCGCGTAGTCGTTGCCCAAATCGCGCATCACGGTGTGAACGTGTAGCTTGTATCCACCCTGATTGTCTTGTGGGGCGTGCTCAATGAGGAGGCTGGGACCATGGAGACGGAAGTATGACTCGCCATTCATGTCCGGTTCGTGTGTCGTCGGCCCGCTCCACGCAAATCGAGTGTCGGGCAGCGACCGTCGAATCTCTTCGAGGCGCTGAGCGGAATGGGAATCGTTGAGTATGCCAACCCACTCGCTGGCCAGACTGAGCATGATGGTCCGCTGCCGTTCGGACATGGCAGAGCCGAGCAGTCCCTCAGGCGCGAGCTTCGCGTCCGGATGGCCAGGGCCGAACACTAGGTCGCTCACATCATGATCGATCCTGACGGCCTTCAGTTGATCGGGCGTGAGCGTGGTCACCAGATCGAACGCCTTGTCATTCTCGCGGCCCAGCCCACGAATCGTCTTGCCGTCCTTCACAAACTTCGAGGGCAGGATGCCAGTGTGAAGCGGAGCGCAAACGGCCTTGTCACCGACGAATGTGACGTTCAGCCCCAGGTGGTGACCCCCGAATTGAAGCATCCACGGCGAGGATGCAACGGGCTGGCCGAGCAGCGCGAAGTTGTAAGCATCATAGCCGGAGGCGTATGGAGTGCCCTCATCGGCCAGCGTCTGGTCTGCGGCCATGATGTCCAGCACTTTCTGATAGCCCATCGGGCTGAGGACGGCTTTTAGCAGCCCGTGAGCAGCATCCCGCTCGGCGACGGTCAACTCGCCCATCCGGAGTCCCGGTCGAGGAACATCGCTGACCGGGAAGTTTGTCCACATAGACTGTCCGTACTTCTCACCAACAAAGCCAAAGCCGCCCGGCCCACTGGGTCCGACATGACTTCCGGGATCCCCGGGGCCGCCAGACCCGTCGGGCCTACCCGGGCCACCAGGGCCGCCTGGACCACCTTTTCTGGCGAACTTAGCCATGGTCGGCGTCTCATGTGAGGGGTACGGATAAATAATCCGAGCTTGACGCTCCGAAGCGAGGGTCCGCACAAACAACGATGCGGCGGTGCGAATCGTCTCCGATTGCTTCGACGCGAGGGAAGATTGCCTAGCGGGCGATAAACTCTGGCCCGCCGCTGAATACCGCAATATCAACGAACCCCCTACGGCAGCTGTCGAAGTAAGAAACGAACGACGATTCAATGGAGCACCTTTGCGTAAGAGGAGTGGGTGGTATAACTCAGCACCTCAGTGCCCAATGGCATAGGCAATGAGGCTGGCGCGACTGTCTCGGAGGCTACTGTCGTCTTCATGATAGACGTGGATTCAGGAGTTTTAGCCTACGTGGATGCGATTGAATTGAACGTCCATGTCAGTTCCTCATGGGCACGGGATAAAGAGGTTGTACGTCTGGTGAGTGGTTCCCATCGGGGCAGGGCGCGACCAACTCGGTCCGATGTCAGCCGCCAGTGAACGGAAACTGTGTAATTGCTAAGCGAGAGATTGATCCCGCCGCTGGCCGGGCTGATGCTGTAAGAGTAGCCCCTAACGAACTGAGCCACGATATTGTTCCCCGCAGCAAAAGCTCCTGACAGGCCAAAACTATAGTCGCCGCTCGTCTTCCCGAAGATGTTGTACCCGTTGATAGCGTCTTGCACACCGGGAGATTGAGCCATTACCTGCGACACCGCTGACCCTGAACCGAATGTATTGTTGGTCGGTCCTAGGCCGGAAAAGAATTGCGCAGTCATAGCCGCAACTGACCCGAAAGCCGAAGCATATTGCGAGTGGCTCGGCGTTCCGCCTACTCGACATGTACCCAGCGTTTTACTTGGGGCATCAAAAGTTTCTGAGCGTCGTACACATATCATCGCTTTCCGCGCCTATCGAGACGAGTTCACCTTTCCTATTTTCGATGCAGCATCACATCCATCGCATAGAAGTGTGTGGAACTCCTCGGGAACAGGGCCGCCTGGGTATACAAAGGCCGAATTGGTGAAACGCGAGACTCTTCCTGAGCTAAACGACACTTCGATCACTCGTGGCCCCTGCCATTTCACGGACAGTCCGTCGAAGTCATAGCCGCTCAGGAAGCACTGAACCTTCTTATCGGGAAAGCCAGAGCTGGAAGTATTCGCCACACAGACATCGACATTCCGGGTGCCTGAGTGACTGATTTCTTGAGTACGAACGACCACCTTAAAAGCACCATCGATCGTTTCAGAAAGACTTTGCTCCGTGACCCTCTTGCACGATTGCAAGAGGATCAACGAGCAATAAGTAATGAAGATTAGAAGTTTTGGCATCCTGCACCGTACCCCGCTGGAACTTGTGCTGTGGCGCTGGCATCCATGAAATACGGCCCGTTGGCGTCCGAGTGGCCAGCCAATAAGGCGTACCCTCCAGCCACCATCTCCGTCACAGACAACGGAACTCCGATGTTTCCTGAGACTGCTGAATAAGCGAAATTACCAGCATCTCCGAGGAAGGCAGCATTTCCTTGACCACGGAACATGATCTTAAAATTGGTACCCGAATACACCTGATTGGCGACTGTAAGAGGACCGGGGACACTGGGATTTGGGCCGGGGCCATACGGTGTAGATGTCGGATTGCCCGCCGATCCATTAATGCTGTTGCTCAGCTGATTTACGTAACTTCCGACCGTCCTGCCATTGGGAAGAACAGTGCCGCAAGTGATCTTGTTCGGTGTACGGTTACTTGGGGCAAATGGATGGAGTTGAAACCGCTGTTGCTGCTTAATAAAGCCGGTGTAGTTGCCCGTCCCATCATCGAAAACGTTGCATCGATCTGGAAAGCCGGTGACCTGAACGCCGCCGCCGTAGCCACTTGATGGATTTCCCAAAGAACTCGTTTGGTCCGGGACGGAGGTACAGTTGATCTGTAAGGCTAAACCCGTGGGATCGGTAAATGTCAGGGGATTGTTCCGCACATATTGATAAAGATTCAAGCTTTGCGGATTGGTGATATCTGCGTATACCAAGTCTGAAGGGTCGGGAGATGTGAAGCGGGCCTGGGTAGAGGCGTAGTACCTGGCGCCGAAGTTGTCGAGTCCGGAAGCGGGATCTCGTTCTTTGCAGGTACAACGTGATCGGTTTCGAGGCACTCTGCTGAACGCACATGTGGAGGAAAGCGTCATAGTAATGGAGACTGCATCGTAGATGTCGACCCAAGCCTCAAAGTCGAGACTTGGGCACGCCGAGCGAGATGAGCGTTAGTCATGCTGAAGACCTTTCTCTGTAATGTTGATTGCTTCTCCGGTCTCTCCTTCGGGCCCAACCATCAAGCCCGCAACGTTGACGCCAATATTGCTGACTGTCCCTGTCCAGTCACTCGACAATTGATCATTCTGATAGGCTCGTAAACCAGTGAGTCCCGCAAAATAATCGTTAGCCATATTACTGAGAGCCATCAGACCGTTTAGAGCGAGAGAGCCAACAGCATTTCCGGGAGTTCCATTCACGACGACGTTTGCTTGATGTTGAGCATTAGCAGCTCGACCTGCTCACAACTCTCACCGCCGCTGTCGTCATCTGTCCGCGAACCATTGGCACTTACGACACAAGCCTCTCCGTCCGGGTCAATGTTCTTGAGCGGGTTGTTCCGCCCATATGTATACAGATTTAAACTTTGCGGGTCACCAAGATGCCGATCATTGTCGGGATCGTCTGGGCTCATGAATCGGCCCATCGTAGACGCATAGTACCTGGCGCCGAAATTATCGAGTCCGGAAGTGGGGTCGCGTTCCTTGCCGGTGTAACTGGCAACTTTGAGAGACGCTACGCGGAGTGAACATGCGGTGAAGTACGTCGTACAAACAAGCGTCGCGTCATAATCATAGACCCGGGGCGTTAAGAGCGAGACTTGCTCGGAGTCTTGGCTAAGAAACGTAGTCGCCACCAGCTTCGAGCCTGTGTCGTAGCTTTGCAGTGCAATCGTCCTCGATTGCCATTTTTTTATGTAGTACCTCAATTTGGTCTACGACGGATGCACTAATTGGAGTCGTTGAAGACTCCAGCAGAAAATCGCAAACGGCATGAAGTGCGACTTCCAATTCATTAGCGTCAAGCTCTTCACTAAAAAAGCTACGGTATTTTTGCCCTTCAGGGCCTTCATCGAAGACCCTTTCCAAGGGAAACAGCAAGTTGTGAACTTCACGATAATGTTGTTCTAGTTTATGCATTGTGCACTCGATGAGCTATGGATTTCTGCGTTCACGCTCTCGGTTCCGCTGTGCCACGGACCTGGAACTTGCGGCGATCGAATGCAAAGACTTGTGAGAAGACTTCATGGCGATGTTCAAGGCCGCGGAAGAGAGGCACAGCGAAGCTGTATTGGATTTGCGGGCGGCCCATGTCGATTCCGAGCACGGCCAGGCGGTTGCTTTCCGGGACGGCGAGTGGCCGCAGCAGGAGCCCGTTGATCATGGAGAAGACGGTGGTGTTTGCGCCGACCCCGAGGGCCAGCGTGAGCAGGGAGACGAACGTGAAGCCGGGCGACTTACGCAGGACGCGGAGGGAGAAGCTTACGTCGCGGCCGAAATTCTCAAGGCTGTGAAACTGCCACAGTTCGCGCAGGCGCTCGTGCCAGCGGCTCTCATTGCCAAAGGCGCGGCGGGTTTGCGCGTCTGCGTCGGCCTGCGGAACGCCCTGCCGCAGCAGCTTGTTTTGAATCATTGCCTGATGAAAGGCAAGCTCGTCGGCCAGGTCGCGGTCGAGGCGGCGCTTTTGGAAGAGCGCTTTTAGGCGGAATAGAAATTCGTGGAGATTCTGAGCCATGGGTGTCCTCGTATCGCGGACTTCAGGATGCTTGCATGACAAATGCGACGGCCGAAGAGAGGCGCGCCCAGCGCTGTGCCTCCGCGTTGAGCTTTTTCTGACCTTCGGTGGTGAGTTCGTAGAATTTTGCACGGCGGTTGTTGTCGGAGGTGCCCCACTTGGACTTGAGCAGGCCGCGCAACTCCATGCGGTGGAGGGCGGGATAGAGCGCTCCCTCTTCGACTTTGAGCATCTGCTGCGATGTTTGCTGGATCCACTCGGCCACGCTGTAACCGTGGAGAGGGCCGCGCAGGAGAGCTTTCAGGATGAGCATCTCTAGCGTGCCTGGGATCAATTCGCCGGGATCGGTTATTTGTCCCATAAGTAGATTATGGGACAGCCTAGCCGTGAATCATCCAATTTGTCAACTGCCACAAGAATCCCAGCCTTTCAAAAGAGGCACTATCCCGGCGCGCTCTCATCGGGGCAGCGAGCGTAGAAAACAGCGAGGCCCTCTAGGTTCCGGGTGTGTTACCGGCCACTCGTCAATAACCAGTTGATTAATAGTTGATCGGGGTCAGCTTTGATTCCGGGCATGTGCACCATTCGTTTGATGCTTGGCCCACTCTTGCCCCTGAAGACCTCAGTCTGACTATGCCGAACAAAATGACGCCTAACGCGATTTCTCAGTCGCGTTCGCTGCCAGCCGGATATGTGCTTCGCGCCTGGCGCGTCCTAACCTTGCATCTCCAGTCTTAGAGCCGAGTCACCGGCAATCCGGGAAGTTTCGGCTCGCCCAATGGCCTTCAAATCGGCCAAGTTGAAGCTAAGCATTCGATCTCGTTGTGATCTGCATTGCCGTCGACGTGGGCACTGCCGAGATGCACCCATCCGGTTTGAGAGCTGAGCATAGCCGAATAAAATTCAGATTTGAAGCCCCATAAGTAACTGGTTGCAATTACGAGATTGCACTCTCGCTAAACCAAAGAGTGGCTAGGCAACACCGCGCAGCCATCGTACAGTTCAATCATTGAGTAGCACTTGGGGGAGGGCTACTGAATTGTGGCGCCAGTGAACCGACCGTTCACTGGCGTTTTGCATTTAAGCAAATGCACGATTCTCTTCCCTGCAAATGTGAGGCTGCCATGGAGCTAAACGCAACGATTGTGCTCGAGAAGGAACTTCACTTCTGTGAAACCGGAAATCGTCTGGCGTTGGAATATCTTAAGATTTCGCGCGATGTACTAAATGATGTCGAAGCCGATGAGAGCGCGGATTACATGAAATGTCGGATCACGAACTCATTCGACGCCCTCATCAACCATACATGTCGCTGCCCGAATTGTCGGGATCACTGACAAGAAAGCGAAAGGGCGAAATCTCTTTCGAGACCCCGCCCTCTGCCTGTCCGATTCTCGAAGATCCGATTCGGCCACCGGATCACAGCATCGTCATGCCGGAACTAATCGGGATCGCGAGAGTGAACCCGCTTCCCGTGCCGTTCCGTCACCACATCCGCTGTAAGAGCTTTCTCAGGCTGTCCGTCAGGATCCAGTTTCCTGAATCCCTCCCTGGGTCACGTTGCCGGTTCCCTCGACAGCCCTTGTCAGCTCTCTTCTCCTGGAAGATCGCTCTTCCGTTGAGTTGAATAATACCCCTTCTGTTCCAAGCTGCAACGCTCTGTGGAGATTTTCCGGTGTGGAAATGAAGTATCGATTGTGGAAACCCAGACAAGTACCTTTTGTGCGCGGTGGATAAGACATACGATGATTGCCCAATGAGCCCCCCAACTTCAACCAGCCGCCATGGTCAGGTCAGCCCGACACGGCGGACTATGTCCTTGAAGCGAGGGTCGCCGCGTAGAGGATCAAACAGCGGGTACACCGACACCCTGGCAACCGCCTTCGTCAAAGAGATTACGCAGCGGGTAGGCGTGCAGGTCTTTGGCGACCCACATGCGCTGGAGCAGGAAAGACCGGGCCGGAATCGCTTCTTCGACACGTCCGGTGGCGAGAACTTCGACATTCAGCTGCGGATCTGCAAGGTAAACGGCCTTCGCACAAACGAATTTTCGCCTGCCCTCAATCCTGGAGACTACCTGCCATCAGAACTCGAGCAGCACTGTGTTCCCATCGTGGTGAAGGGTGCGCCGCAGCTCGATTGTGAGATCCAAAAGGGGAACTGTGCCGGAAACTTCCTGGAGGATACCACCTGCCTTCGCGTTCCCAATGTGCTCGCCGGAGAGGGGGTCGTACTCGAAGGAGTCAACTTCATCAGCATCGACTCCAAGGTTCGGCTCACAGGACAGGCGCCGAGCACCGTATCGCGTGCGGTTGACGCGTTCGTTTTCGGCGATCTCGATACGCCGCTTACCGACAGTCAAAACCAGCCCATTAGAGACTGCCGCGTAAACGATCGCATTACCTTCGTCGTGCCTGCCGATCTGCCACCCGCCGTCTACTCGGTTCAGGTTGCCGTGCCCAACGTGAGCGGCTTTCCTATTTTGGGCGATCCCATCGTCTCGAATTCGCAATTCATCCGTGTGGCCCCCTCGCCCACCTCCAGGTTCCGTATTGCGAGCGAGACCCTGGCCGCCAGACAAGAAACCTCTCCGGCCTCCTTCGGCTCGGATGAGGTGCGCGTCCGCATCCGCGCTTATCCGATCATAGCCAGTCTGATGGATCTCACCCTGGGGGATGAGCAGGCCTTCCATTCGCCGGAGTTCGAAGATGTTGACTCAGGCGACGTCCGCCAGATGCAAGCCGTGCTCTTCGAACAAAGCAGTCCCATTGACGGCCTAGTGATGACCATCATGGGCTTTGAGATCGATAGCGAGAAGGCTTACCGGGAGCAGATCAATTCGTTCACGGACGCGTTCCTGCACTATCTCAAGATCACGCTCGCGGGAATTGCCGCGGCGATCAGCGCCGGTGCGTTCACAGTGGGAGTCAAGGATCTGTTGAAGTTCGCGCTTTCCCATCCTATTATCCTGGCCATCGCCGCCGCCGTCGTGCTTGTGGTGATCCTGATACTAGCGGCTTGGGCCCCCGCTCAAGAAGCCTGCGCCCCTGAGCACATGTCAGCCAGTTTCCGAGCCGCACACCGAGCTTCTTTGCTCCCAGACAACGGCCCTTCAGCGTATTTGATTGAATCGAATACACAAAGAACCGTGTCAAACCGCTCGTCGATTTGGAAATCGACCATATCCCGACGCCAGAGTTTTGCCCGAGGGACCTTCTTGCGGGCAATCGAGAGCATCTTGCTAGAGAGATCCAGGCCAGATACTTCGTAACTGTCCTGTAAATGCTTAAGTATTGATCCAGTTCCGCAACCGAGTTCGAGGACCTTCCTCGCGTCCGGATTCGACACTCGAAGAAGCCCTGAAACGCGTTTTGCCGATTCTGCCCCGTCTCCCATTACGGCGTCATAGAACTTGCCGAAGATCTCATACGATTGCATGCCCTTCAGTTTAACAACTGACTTCCGTCGCCTTGCGTAATGAAAGCCTGGAGTTAAATATTCCGCACCCAGTCAAGAGGTAAGCTTCGGACGCTTACGATGAACTCTGGGCTGCCAATGAAATTGCAGCGCCCACCACGGCAGAGCCAATTATGGACGCAAATATGCAGAGAAAAGGGTCCTTGCTCATAATCGCGAAACCTTGAGCGCTGAGCGAGTTACTTCCTACGATCTCTTACTGACTCTCGGCAAACCGCCCACTCAAGCCAAAATCGGGCTTGAATGGGCCACCCGACCAACGATTGTGTCCCCATCTTGTTTCTGAGCGATTCTTACTGTGGAGGGCCGCTTCATAAGGATTCTCACTTTTGCAAGAAGGATTTTGAGGGCTGTAGCTTAACGTTGAGGTCAAGAACTTCATGTGGTTTCAAACTGATTTTACCGGCCTTTGCCCTTTCTGCCTCTGGCGGCCAAGGCTCATAACCTTTTGCGGATATCTCAACCAGTACGTCAGTGAGAGAAGGCACCAAGAGTTGCTTTGATATATTTGAGCCGCTAATAAAGAGGTTTGGATTTGATGCTCTGCGCAAGGTGACACCCGCGTCAAGCGTGCGCCCAGTGGATGCATCCATAGCGGAGTAATGAAACACTCCACAAGGTGGCCCGATTCGTATGATAACCACCGCCTTAGGCGATTCCTGGCTGAGCGATGCGGTTTGAACACATTATCGCTGTAAAAGGCCCAAGTACTATCTGGGTATCCTTCTGATTCTTTTTGGGCAAATACCTTGTACTTTCCCCACGCCAAATGGTCGATTACGAAATGGCCTTTCTTGTCAGTACGAAAATATCGTATCGCCCCTATGGTTGGCTTGCCGTTGTCTACATTTACTGCAGCATCAACAACAGGTTTCCCCTTTTCATTTAGCATCGTGCCCTCCACGGTTCCTGATGCGCTCGCGACAGTGAACTGAGTTTGTGCCACCACCAAGGACCACTGTAGAGATATCACCACACTAAGCGCAGCCGTCCATATCTTGCTCATTTGCTTCTCCAACATCATGGGTTAATTCGCATTCAAGTTTGCATTTGGTTCGACTGTGGCGGCATTATGGAGCCCTCAATATTTATTGAGTTGCTGTGAACATAACCGTTGAGGGTCCCGAAGGTTATCGGATTGTCATTGAAACACATCTGCCAGTGATCGTAGTTAACAGTAAATCCGCAACCAACTGGGCTCACATTATCTGTGGCTAGTGTCCACTGATCAGAAAATGTACCCGAACCGCTCGTACCCCCGGGTCGGACGCGCAGAGATCGGGTGCAGGACTTCCTGGTGGGGTGCAATTTGGGGTTGACCATGACGCTGTTTCTCCAATTGCCTGATTGCCAAGATTCGTTGCGGAGCCACTGGTATAGACGTTAAAGGCATAGCGGCCGGATCCATAAACATCGAAGGCGATGTCATAGACCAATACGGCTGCGGGAATCTCCAATTTGTGCCGGTGACAGTACAGAAATGCCCCTCTACTCTTACCCATGCTTCTTCACTTGCTCAGCCGCTGTCTCCCTATGTTCCCACCTTGTTGTCAGGAGTTGGCATCATCGCCACAATGCAGGTGGGACCAAGCGCGACAAATTGGAACAACACCCAAATCCTTGAGTCTGTGACCCAGGTGTCAAACACGTGTCCGACGAGTTTTCCGGTTCAGTGTTCTGGAAGCACCACTTTCATCGTTGGAGAAAACGATGACGATAACAACAGCGTGGATGGGGCTTCAACTCCAGCGACGCAAAACCAGTTCTATGACAACCACACCACGACGTCTGCCAGTAATCTACTTGTAGCAGGTGGGAAAGACTCGTGCTCATCCTCATGTCAGCAAACGTATTGGTGTGGTGGTCAACAGATTGGTCCGACATTTACTATTACGCGGTCCTACACGAAAGGCACGGTTGGTCCCACAGCAGTTACAAATATTGGGGTTTCAAAGACGCCATAAAGGAGGCCCAACAAAAATGTGCTACAACCGTAAATTACATGTACTTGAAATCATCATGATCTGTTGCCTCTCCGCAGCCTTCTCCGTGGCCGTGGCTCAGAATAGCGATACGTCTATCAACTCTCGTGGCAGGACCTCTGCGGAGGTACTGCGCTCCTATGGCATAGAGTTATCCGAGCCATCCCTACTTAACGCTCTGAACAATTCAAATCCCAAAATCAGAATGCATGCTGCCATGCAGTTGGCGGCTGACCATGATTCCGACACAATGCCCGCCATCGAACGAGCGCTATCAAATGAAAAAGACTTTATGACGCGAGTGGGAATCGCCGCCGCATTGGGGAGCTTACAGGATCATTATGGGATTGAAACTCTCCAGAGCACATGCGCCGCCGCTACCACACCCATAAGGGCAGTAATCTACGCGACACAGATGCTTCAGCTGCTTAGCGTATCAAGAGCCGGGTGCGCAGAGAATATTATAAATTCGTTAAGTAGAGCTGAGGATCACGATTATCTCGATGTTACAGTTACGCTCCTGCCTCCTATCTATGGCGAGGTTTCTCGCGACCAGGCGAACCGGATTTCAAGCAGCATCCAAAAGCTGCTCAGTGACGGCACACAACAACCGTCAGTGCATATTGCTGCAGGTCAGGCTCTGGCAGAAATAGGTTCTGCCTCGTCCATCGAAGTCGTACGCAGCGCATTGTCGCGAGAAAGTGATCCCGTCGTACGATCAACTCTGCATGCAGATCTGACGGCTTTAGAGAAGAAACAGTAGATTCCAACAACGGGCGCTCAGCCTGTCAGAGATCCAAATGGCAACATAAAAGGCTGGCCTCTTCCCGGAAGGGGGAACAAGACGGGAAAGCAGATACCGAAAACTCTGCAATGGGGAACGGAAAATGGTCTTAACCCTAACGATCCCAAGTGGGCACAGATGGCTGCTGGCGCAGGTGCCGCCGCAGCAACCAGCCTTACGATAATGCAGATTCTTGAGTATGTGGGTGCCGCTGCTCTTGCGTTCTGACGACCGCGTTTAGGAGAACTGAATATGAAAAAAGTACAAACCGATTCCGAGAACTCAGAAGGGTTGTTTGAAGATGCTGAGTTCAGGGAGGAAAAGGGCGATTTAGCCGGGGCATTCAAAAGTCATCTGCTTGCGGCTCAACTAGGAAATGTCCTTAGCCAGCTCGCTGTCGGAAATTTTTATGCCAATGGTACTGGAGTACCACCGAGCCTGGAGCAAGCAGCGCAATGGTACAGAAAGGCGTATCGCAATGGAGTGTCTGCCGCAGCAATAAATCTTTCTGTTGAGTTGCAGGACCGGGGAAAGATGCGCGGAGCTATTGCATGGCTCAAACGAGCAGTAGACATGAACGACGGCGAGGCGGTTTTGCAACTCGCAAGAATCTATCTTGATAAACCTAGGAGTAAGAAGAAGGGGATAGAACTTCTTCGGAAAACGCAAACCATGAAACGCTATGCGGAGATCAGCGAACAGTCTCAAGAGGATGCCGCGGAGTTGTTGTCGTCCATAGCGAAAGGTTAGAGTGGACACACATATCCAACAACAGGTGGCCCTGAGAGGCGGTCTTGCTGCGTCTGCGAGGGATGCCACGCTTCGCATGGGATGGAGGGGTGACACGGCAGCGTCCGTCGGCAAACCAGACAAGTGCAAGTGTTCTCACGACCACGACCACGCAATACGATGCGGTCGGCCCGTTCGAAGGATGCGCGAAAGGTAAACGGTGACGATGTATTCGGGATCATCTCATGCATACGGCATGTTGGGTGAAGCCTATCGGAGATCCGGGAAGAAAGGGTTGGCTTTAGAAAATTTCAGACAAGCGTTCAAACTGGATCGTGAAAACTACTACGCAGAGTATGAAATTAAGCAACTGCAGATCGAGTCCAAACCATAACAACACAACCACGAGATCAGATTGCCCCTGGTGACAGCAATGTTGGGTCTACCGGATGTGTTGCCCCTTTCAGGGCTGCTGGCTGGTGACGTGAAAGAATCGCGAAATGGGAACCCGACCCGCGATCTTCAAATGGCGGCAGACCGAAGCCG
>Ga0210386_10002360_pt1 | contig 16328 bp, 15 predicted proteins | sample IncBWH32OmetaG_FD_160091 | JGI IMG/M metagenome (GOLD analysis project Ga0210386, IMG submission 160091) | Forest soil microbial communities from Barre Woods Harvard Forest LTER site, Petersham, Massachusetts, United States - Inc-BW-H-32-O ... | reverse complement strand
AACCTCCTTGCGCTGGGCGTTCATCACGTCGTCGTATTTCAGCACGTTCTTGCGTGTGTCGAAGTTGCGCGCCTCGACCTTCTTCTGCGCCTTCTCCAGTGCCTTGTTGATCCAGGGATGGACGATCGCCTCGCCGTCCTTCAGGCCCAGGCGCTGCAGCATCCCGCCCATGCGGTCGGACCCGAAGATGCGCATCAGGTCATCTTCCAGTGACAGGAAAAAGCGTGATCCGCCTGGGTCGCCCTGGCGGCCCGATCGGCCCCGTAACTGGTTGTCAATGCGCCGGCTCTCGTGGCGTTCCGTGCCGACAACAAACAGGCCACCGGACTGCTTCACCGCCTCGTGCGCCTTGGCAAGCTCGTCGCGAATCTCGGCTTCCTTCACCGCGCGCAGTTCGGGTTCCTCGATGCCGGCAACTTCCTTCTTCAGCCGCATCTCGAGGTTGCCACCGAGTTTGATGTCGGTGCCGCGCCCCGCCATGTTGGTGGCGATTGTCACGGCGCCAGGGGCGCCCGCATCGGCAACGATCTCCGCCTCCTGCTCGTGGAAGCGTGCGTTCAACACCGCGTGCGGTACCCGCTTCTTCTTCAGGATCCCGCTGATGAGTTCGCTCTTCTCGATGCTGGTCGTGCCGACGAGGACCGGCTGGCCACGCTTGCGGGTTTCCTCGATCAGCTTGGCAACCGCTTCGTATTTCTCCTCTGCCGAGCGGTAGACCTCGTCGTCCTCGTCCTTGCGGATCACCGCGACGTTGGTCGGCACCTCGACCACATCGAGCTTGTAGATCTCAGCGAATTCGTCCGCCTCGGTCATCGCCGTGCCGGTCATGCCGCCAAGCTTGGGGTAGAGGCGGAAATAGTTTTGGAAGGTAATGGAGGCGAGCGTCTGGTTCTCCGCCTGGACGGTGACACCTTCCTTGGCTTCCAGCGCCTGGTGCAATCCATCCGAATAGCGCCGGCCTTCCATCATGCGGCCGGTGAATTCGTCGATCAGCACCACCTTGTCCTGGCGCACAATGTAGTCGACATCGCGCGCGAACAGCGTGTGCGCGCGCAGGCTTTGGTGCACGTGGTGCACTGCACTGACATTGAAGATGTCGTAGAGGTTGCCTTCGGTCAGCACGCCGGCCTCGCGCAGCATGTCCTCGACACGCTCGGACCCCGCCTCCGTCAGCGTAACGGTCTTGAACTTCTCGTCCTTCTCGTAGGTCTCCGGGTCGGTCACCAGATCGCGCACCACCGCGTTGACCCGGCGATACAGGTCCGAGCTGTCCTCAGCCGGGCCGGAGATGATCAGCGGCGTGCGCGCCTCATCGATCAGGATGCTGTCAACCTCATCGACGATGGCGAAATTGAAGTCCCGCTGGACCATGTCCTCCAGCCGGTACTTCATGTTGTCGCGCAGATAGTCGAAGCCGAATTCGTTGTTGGTGCCGTAGGTGATATCGGCGGCGTAGGAGGCGCGGCGCTGGCTGTCGTCCAGCCCGTGCACGATCACGCCGACCTCAAGGCCGAGAAACCGGTAGATCTCGCCCATCCACTCGGCGTCGCGTCGCGCCAGATAATCGTTCACCGTGACGACGTGCACGCCCTTGCCGGACAAGGCGTTGAGGTAGACCGGCAGGGTGGCGACCAGCGTCTTGCCTTCGCCGGTCTTCATCTCCGCGATTTTGCCGTCGTGCAACACCATGCCGCCGACGAGCTGCACATCGAAGTGGCGCTGTCCCAGGGTACGCTTGCCGGCCTCGCGCACGACAGCGAAGGCTTCCGGCAGGATGTCATCCAGCGCCGCGCCATTCGCAACGCGTGCCTTGAACTCCTCCGTGCAGGCCCGGAGGGCGTCATCGGACAGGGCCGCGGTTGCCGCTTCCAGCGCGTTGATTTGCGGCACGCGGCGCTGATAGGCCTTGAGAGAGCGATCGTTGGCGGTGCCGAAGACGGCGCGGGCGATAGAGGCGAACATGAGAACCTTCTGCGGCAGCAAGCCCGCAGCCAACCTGCCGGCTGCCGGGCACGCTGGCGGGCCCCAGCGCAGGGGCGTCGGGTGGAGCTTGGTTCAGATAGGGCGGCCGCGGGTCTCGGTCAACGACGGGTGCGTGGCCGACAACGCCTCGACCGAGAACCTGGTGCCTGATAGATCGGCCCGTGCCACTGCCGAGGGTGCGATGCCGCGCTGGATCGCCAGCCGTCTGTCAGGTTGCCGTGTCCGGCCGCCATTGTCGCGCTGATCCTGATGGGGCCATGCGGGATTGCGCGGGCGAGGTATCTCTCAAGCGGCATCTTCTCCGACCCGACGGACGCTGAGCTCGCGGATCCACTGGACCCGACGAGCGCGCCCCGGTGACGCCGTTCCCAGCCATGCGGGCCCCGGATACCAAGATCGCGAGCGCGGTCAGCCCGTCGACCGATCCCCTGGTGGCCAATGTGGAAGGCCATCCGATCTACCTGTCCGAGTTCGGTGATGCGGTGCAGGCTCTGCCGGAGCAACTGCGGAAGATGCGGTTCGAGGTGATCTACCTGCTGCTGCTCCAGCGGATGGTGGACCACGAGGCGCTGGTGCTGATGGCGCGCCGGGAGCGTCGGGATGACGACCCCAGGGTGCGGTGGCAGATCGATACCGCGACCGGGCGGGTGTTGGAGGGCGTGCTGCTGGAGCGGACGGCGGTGCCACAAGTGAGCGAGGTGGCAATCCGGGCGCGGCATGAGACTGACTGTGGCGGCAAGCCGAGCGTCGAGGAGGTGCACGCACCCCACATCCTGGTGAGCACCGAGGCCGAGGCGAAGCGGTTGATCGCCGAAGCTGACAAAGGGGCAGACTTCGCCACACTGGCCCGGCGCTTCAGCAAGGATCCTGACGCGGCGCGGGGCGGCGACCTGGGTTTCTTCCGCCAGCACCAGGTGTGGCCGGCCTTCGCCGATCTCGCCTTCTCGCTCAAGCCGGGCGCGGTGGCGCAGACCCCGATCTCCAACACGTTCGGCTGGCATGTGGTGCAGGTGCTGGAGCGTCGGCTGGTGCCGCCCCGAACCTTCGACGAGGTGAAAGAGGCGATCAGCAGGCAGTTGCTGCAGGAAGCCGTGCAGCGCGTGATCGCGCAGGCGCGCGAGGGCTTGCGGGTGCGCCCTTACAACATCAACAGTGCGCCGATAGATGGCGGTTTGGACAACAGTGGCATTGGCCCGTTGCCGTCGGGCTATGTCCGCTCGCTCAACAGCGCGGCTGGCGCGTCCGACCCGAACCCGGCTGCAACCAGCCCCGCCGATGCCGCGCCGCCGGCAACAAGCCCGAGCGCCGCACCGCAAAATACCGGGAACTGATCTCCGTGTTCCGAGGGGCTGGTTGCCTTGTGGGGACGGGGCGCTTCCGCCATGATCACGGCTCACCTCCGACGGGAATATCCATGGTACATTTCGGCATTCGAGCGGCCGCGACAGTGGCGCGTCCGATGTTGGCCGCCAGCGTCGGGCTGGTGCTGCTGGCCAGTGGCGCGCACGCGCAAGCGCCGGCGGCACCGCCCGCATCCCCGCCATCGAGCGCCGCACCCGCCGACCCGGTTGTCGCCAAGGTGAATGGCCAGGTGATCCACCTGAGCGACCTGCAGACCGCGGCGCAGGACCTGCCTCCCAACGCCCGTAACCTGCCGCCGCAGACATTGTATCCAATGCTGCTGGACCAGATGATCGACGGGAAGGCACTAGTGATCGAGGCCCGCGCGGCAGGGCTGGACAAGGATCCAGCCGTGCAGCGCCAGATCGAGGCCGCAAGCGAGCGCGTCTTGCAGACCGCGATGCTGACGAAGGCGGTCGGCCCAAGCATCACTGAGGATGCCCTGCGCGCGCGCTACCAGGCCGAGATCGCTGGCAAGCCTGGTGAGGAGGAGGTGCATGCCCGGCATATTCTGGTCGACAATGAAGACCTGGCGAAGAAGATCATCGCCGAGCTAAAGAAAGGCGCCGACTTCACCGCGCTGGCCAAGCAATACAGCAAGGACCCGAGCGCTGATCACAGCGGCGACCTGGGATTCTTCCGCAAGGACGAGATGGTGCCGGAGTTCTCCGCGGTCGCATTCGCCTTGCAGCCCGGCCAGATTTCCGACACGCCGGTGCACACCCAGTTCGGCTGGCACGTCATTCAGGTGCTGGAGCGTCGGCAGGCACAGCCGGCCACCTTCGAGCAGGCGCGTGACGAGCTGCGCCAGAAGGCGATTCAGCAAGGGATTCAGCAGGCCTTGGCCACCGCACGTACCAAGGTGACGGTTGAGAAGTTCAATCTTGACGGTTCGGTGCCGCGCGCGACCGACACCGCCGAGCCACCGCCTGCCGCCAAGCCATGAGGGTGAATATGCCGGGTTTGCACTGAACCGGTGCCAAAAGAAACGTGCTGGAGGAAACCAGATGGCTATCCCGACCTCGCCGCTTGCCGTGTCGCTGCCCGAGCTGCCACCGCTAGCTGGCGTGCGCCTGGGGGCGACGGCGGCCGGCATCCGATACCAGGGTCGTACCGATGTCGTGATGATGGAACTGGCGGCGGGGACAACCGTTGCCGGTGTCTTCACCTCGAACAAGTGCCCCGGCGCGCCGGTTGATTGGTGCCGGTCCGCGCTGAAAGGCGGACGGGCGCGTGCGGTCGTCGTAAACGCGGGCAACGCCAATGTGTTCACCGGGCGTGCCGGCCGCACGGCGTGCGCGGCGACCGCGGCGGCGGCGGGCAAGTTGGTCGACGTGCCGGCGCGGCAGGTGTTCGTCGCGTCTACCGGCGTGATCGGTGAGCTCCTGCCGCATGAAAAGCTGACCGCGGCGCTGCCGGCCTTGCACGCGAGCCTGCGTGAAGACGGTTGGGAAGCTGCCGCGCGCGGCATCATGACCACCGACACGTTCCCAAAAGGGGCCACGCGCGTTGCGCAGATCGGTGATGCGACGGTACGGATGACCGGCATCGCCAAGGGCAGCGGGATGATCGCGCCGGATATGGCGACGATGCTGTGCTTCATCTTCACTGATGCGAAAATTCCCGCGGATGCGCTCCAAGCCATGCTGCGGCGCGGCACGGACGCGAGCTTCAATTGCACAACGGTGGATTCCGACACCTCCACCTCGGACACGGTGTTGCTGTTTGCCACCGGTCAGGCGCAGCACCCGCGCATTCCGCCGGCGAGCGGCAGCGCCGCGCGTAATCGGATGCTGGCGGATTTCGCGCGCAAGCTGGATGACCTGCTGCTCGATCTCGCACTCCAGGTGGTGCGGGACGGGGAGGGGGCGCAAAAGCTGGTGAAGATCGAGGTGACCGGCGCAACGACTGCGCGCTCGGCCAAGCGCATCGCGATGACAGTGGCCAACTCACCGCTGGTGAAGACCGCGATCGCCGGCGAGGACGCCAACTGGGGCCGGATCGTCATGGCGGTCGGCAAAGCCGGCGAACCGGCAGATCGCGACAAACTGGCGATTGCCGTGGGCGGCGTCTGGATGGCGCGCAACGGAGGCGTAGTTGCCGGCTACGACGAGACACCGGTGGTCGCGCACATGAAGGGGCAGGAAGTGTCGATCGCCATCGATCTCGGGCTCGGCCGCGGCAAGGCGACCGCCTGGACCTGCGACCTGACGCACGGCTACATCGACATCAACGGGAGCTACCGGAGCTGAGCTGCCTCAGCTGATCACGCCTCTGGCTACGCTGGGCGCACCACGCAGACCCTAATATCCTGGCGGTGGGTAGTACGCCGGCGGCGCATAGTAGACCGGCGGTGGTGCGTAGTAGACCGGCGGCGGCGCGTAGACGACGGGTGGACCAACGTAGATACCGCCCCAGCAACATCCGGCATGCCAGCCGGGACGCCACCCCCAACCACCACGATACCCCCCACCACCCCCGTGCCACCCACCACCCCCGTGCCACCCACCACCACCACCGCCATGCCATTCGGCGTGCGCGGGAGAGGTTGCGGCCATCGATAATGCCAGGCCCCCAGCGAGGGTCACGGTACGGAGCGTCCAAGAAAGCATCGTGTGCATGACCTTTGACCTCCATCTGATCATAGCGTGATCGCATGATAGATGGTGATCACGGCGGCCGTTTGGCAGGTGTGTTGCAGAAAGTGACCGCGCGCCGGGCGGTGCGGTGCCGCGCGTTTTGCCCGGACCGTGGGTCCGGTGGCCGCTATTGGTACTGGGGCGACTTCGCCCTACCGGCGCAGCATGGCGCGCGCCGGTTCGCCCAGCGCGGTCAGGCCGCGCTCGATCCGCGCGTCCCAGCCGCGCCAGCACCTGATCCGCAGGCAATTGCCGTGATGGGCGCGAACGGAAAACACATTGTCCCGGGCAACGCAGATGGCGCGTTCGAGTGCCTGATCGAGCAGCGCACAGCTGGCGCGGCGCTACGGCAGGTCCAGCCACAGAACGAATCGCGGCCGGGGCACCCAGAGCGGGGTCGATTATACCAAGAAGATTGCCATCCCGACCAGCAGTAGCACCAGGAAGACGACAGTGCCGAAGGTGAAGCGGGTGAAGCCGTGCAGGAACTGCTCGCGGTCGGCGAGGAAGGCCTCCTGCGTCTCGGGACCAGTGAAGACGGAGCGGTGTTCGGCCATGCGGCGCCTCGGCTGCTGAAGTCGGTTCCAGAGCGTTCTATGGCAGCGGCGCGGCGGCCGGCAAGGGGTTGAGCAACGCCGCGTTAGGCGCCGGCGGTTCGCCCGCACGTCGTTCGGCGAACAGGCGCAGCACGAGCGGATAGATGACGTGCTCTTGCACCAACACGCGGGCGGCAAGCCTGTCGGCGGTGTCGTCCGGCAGCACCGGCACCGCCGCCTGCGCCAGGATTGGCCCCGTGTCCATCGTCTGTGTGACCAGGTGCACGGTGCAGCCATGCAACTTTGCCCCAGCAGCGAGGGCCCGTTTATGGGTGTCGAGGCCGGGGAATGCCGGCAGCAGGCTGGGGTGGATGTTGAGCATACGCCCGGCCCAACGTTCGACCAGGAATGGGGTCAGCAGCCGCATGTAGCCGCCAAGGCAGACGATCTGGACATCCGCTGCACGTAGCGCGGCGTCGATGGCCGCCTCGTGCGCCGCCCGATCACCTTTGAACGCGCGATGGTCGATCGCCAGGGCCGGGATGCCGGCCGTTTCGGCGAGGTGCAGTCCTGGCGCGCGGGGCTGGTTGGACAGCACCAAGACGATCTCGACTGGGTAGGCGGGGTCGCGCGCCGCTTCGAGCAACGCCACCATGTTCGAGCCGCGGCCGCTGATCAGCACCGCGGCGCGCTGCTTCATGCCGGCCAACCGTCGGGCAGCGTGATGCGCACCGAGGCCGGGCCAACCGCGGCCGCTATCCGGCCGATCCGGATCACCGTCTCACCCTCCGCGCGCAGCAGCGCCACGGCGCCATCGGCGTCCGCCGGGCCGACGACAACCGCCATGCCGATACCGCAGTTGAACACCCGCAGCATTTCCGTTGCGGCAACCCCACCCGTCCGCGCCAACCAACCAAAGACGGGGGGCACGTCCCACGTGGGCGTGAGTTCCGCAACGGTGCCGTCCGGCAGCACGCGGGGCAGATTGCCGGGCAGGCCGCCACCGGTGATATGGGCCGCGGCTTTCATCAAGCCGGCGCGATGCAGAGCCAACAATGAGCTTACGTAGATCCGGGTCGGCTCGAGGACCGCCGCACCCAGCGTTTGTTCGGGCGCGAACGGTGCCGGTGCGTCCCAGGCCAGGCCGCTGACCTGCACGACGCGGCGCACCAGTGAGAACGCATTGGAATGCAGCCCGCTGCTGGCCAGGCCGAGCACGACGTCGCCAGGCGCCACGCCACGCGGCAGCAGCTTGTTCCGTTCGGCAGCGCCCACCGCGAAACCGGCGAGATCGTAGTCGTCGCCGCCGTACAGGCCCGGCATTTCGGCGGTTTCGCCGCCCACCAGGGCGCAGCCGGCTTGCTTGCAGCCGGCGGCGATGCCGGCGATCACTGCACGCGCCTGCGCGACGTCGAGCTTGCCGGTGGCAAAATAATCCAGGAACAGCAGCGGCTCGGCGCCCTGTACCACAAGGTCGTTGACGCACATGGCAACCAGGTCGATCCCGACGGTCGCATGCAGCCCGGTGGCGATGGCGACCATCAACTTGGTGCCGACGCCGTCGGTGGTACACACCAGTACCGGATCCGTGAATCCGGCCGCCTTGGGATCGAACAGCGCACCGAATCCGCCCAAACCGCCGAGTACGCCAGACCGGTTGGTGGCGCGGGCGAGCGGCTTGATGGCCTCGACAAGCGCGTCGGCAGCATCGATATCAACCCCGGCCGCCGCATAGCTGAGGGGCTGGGCGGCGGAGGGCGTGGGATCATCGGCTCTGGTCATGGCGACCCTCGATACGCTAAGGCCGAAGCGCGACGCAACGTTGCGCCGCCAGGATTACGCCACACGGGCCAGATAAGATAACCGGCCCCCAGAGAGGCACGCTCCCATGCCCGACGGCTCCGAGGTCGGCCGTTCCCAGACCAGTGCGCTGCTGACATTGCCGAATGTCATCACGTTCGCGCGGCTGTGCATGGTGCCGATGGCGGTGTGGTTCGTGCTGGAGCACGGGCTTATCGAGGCGTTTTTCGTGTTCGCCGCCGCCGGCCTGTCGGATGCGGTCGATGGCTGGCTGGCGCGGCGCAATGGCGGCGGCAATTCGGTCGGCGCACTGCTGGACCCGGTGGCCGACAAGGCGCTGCTGGTCTCGATGTATGTCACGCTGGCGGCAGTCAACGAGCTGCCGGACTGGCTGGCTATTCTGGTGGTGTTCCGTGACGTCGTGATCGTTGGCGGGGTGATTGTGCTCAGCGTGCTGGGCATGCCCGTGGCGATCCGTCCCCTCTACATCTCAAAGCTCAACACGGTGTTGCAGATCGTACTGGTCGCGGTGACGCTGCTGCTGGTGGGATTCGCGCTGCCCGGGATGTGGGTCAAGCAGGTGCTGATCTGGGCGGTCGGCGCCACGACGCTCGGGTCCGGCGCCGCCTATGTCTGGAAGGCGGCGTCGGGACGATGACGAACAGTATCGACAAGCCGACCCGCTTGACGGGGACGCCGCATGTATTGGCACGGGCCACACGGGCGCAGCGGATCGGTGCTATCGTCGCACTGGTCGTGGTGCTGTGGCTCGCGCTGCAATTGTTTGCTTCGGTGCTCCTGCCGTTCGTCGCCGCGGCAGTGATCGCCTATGTGCTGGACCCACCGACCACGCGGTTGACGCAACTCGGCCTGCCCCGCGGCGCCGCCGCGCTGCTGATGCTGCTGGCCTTGATTGCCGCGCTGCTGTTGTTCGCGTTGCTGCTATATCCGCTGATTCTGGCGCAGATCGCCATCCTGTTCGGCCGCGTGCCGCAATACGCACAATTGGTGCAGGGCTGGGCCAATCAGGAGATCACGCATCTGCAGGAGAGTTTCGGCTCTGATGTGGTGAACGACAAACTGCGTGATCTGGTCAGCAGCCAGGCGGGGTCGATGCTTTCCTTCACTGCCAGCGCGGTGTCACGCGTCATCGGCGGCGGATTTGCGCTGTTCAATGTGCTGACGCTGCTGGTGGTGACGCCGGTGGTCGCGTTCTACCTGCTGCGGGATTGGCCACGCATGATGGCGATGATCGATTCGTGGCTGCCGCGTCGCTATGCTGAGGTGATCCGTGCACAGGTGCGCGAGGTCGATCGGATCCTGTCCGCCTGGGTACGCGGACAGGCGCTGTGTTGCTTGTTGCTTGCGGCCTATTATGTGGTGGGGCTGTCGCTTGCGGGCCTCGATCTGGGGTTGATCGTCGGCCTGACCGCCGGGCTGCTGTCGTTCATCCCCTATGTGGGGTCAATCACCGGCGGCGTCGCCGCGATCGGCCTGGCCCTCGCGCAGTTCCCGAACTGGCGCGGCGTCATTGTGATCGCGGGCATTCTGGTCGCCGGGCAGATCCTCGAAGGTTATGTGATTTATCCGCGGTTCCTAGGGGATCGGGTGGAGCTGTCGGCCGTGTGGGTGATTTTCGCACTGTTCGCGGGAGGTGCGGCCTTCGGTTTTCTGGGCGTGATGCTCGCGGTGCCGGTGGCCGCGACGATCGGCGTGCTGTGCCGGTTCTGGCTGCGCCGCTATCTGGTCAGCCCCCTGTTCCTGGAGCCGCCGAACCAGCAGCCCGAAGGCTGAGTGCTTGCCCGGTCAACCAACTGCGGCGCGGGTTTCCACACTCAGCCGAGTGCGCAGCATGGCATAGGCTAGGTTGATGGTCTTCAGCCGTTCCTCCGCCGCCCGATCGCCACCGTTGGCGTCCGGGTGGTGACGCTTGGCGAGCTCCTTGTAGCGTGTCTTCACCGCGTCCAGCGTCGTGGGCCAGGACAGGCCCAGCGTCGCCAGCGGCTCCCGCAGTTCCACGGGCGCGGACTCGCCGGGCTTGCGTCCGTTGCCGCGCAAACCGGCCGAGGCGAGGACATGCAGCGGATCGCGCAGCACCTCCTCCTCCCACGCGGCGTGACCCAACCGGCCCAAAGGCCAGCTCGGACGTTGCCAGGAAGTGTCGGCGCGCAAGGCCGCCTCAATTTCACCCGGCGTCATGCCTTTGTAGTAGTCCCAGTGCGCGTTGTACGCGCGCACATGCTCCAGGCAGAACCACCAGTAGTCGCGCAGGGAACGGCGGGATTTGGGCGCGCGGTATTCGCCCAACGCGGTGCAATCGGGCGAATCGCAGGTCCTGCCCGGCGCCGCCGGGTCGGGGGCATAGGCCCGGGGGCGCGCGTTGCGTCGGGTCATGGTCACAGGTTTATGGGCAGACCGGTTGGGATTGGCAATGGCGGCTTGGCGTCAGCGCCAGCCTGCGGGATATGTGGCGGATGCCATCTCGCGCCACAAGGCTGGAAGCCACGCTGACCAGCAAATTCACCCCGAGTCTGTTGCGCGTCGTCGACGACAGCGCGCACCACGCCGGCCATGCCGGCGCGCAGCCGGGCGGTGAGACGCATTACAGCGTGCTGGTGGTCGCTGAGGCGTTTCGGGGCATGAACCGCGTTGCGCGGTCGCGTGCCGTGCATGCGGCGCTGGCGGCGGAATTTGCCGGCGGGATGCATGCGCTGGCCCTGACACTGCGTACGCCGGAGGAGCAAGGGGCTGCGGATCAGCGGGGCCTCTAAGGAATTCCTTCTCCCGCCTTGCGGTACAGCGCCGCCATGTGCAAATCCCTGCTATTGTTGCGCTGAATCGAAGCAGGAGACTATCGCATGGCCGAACGAGACCTCGACCGCCTCGATCGCGAGATCCTGCGCCTGATTGCCAGCGATGCGGCGCTGTCGTTGGCGGAGATCGCAGAGAAGATCGGCCTAACCCCGACGCCGTGTTGGAAGCGCATCCGTCGCATGGAGGAGGCCGGCATCATCATCGGCCGAATCGCGCGGATCGACCCGATCAAGGTGGGCTTGCCCGTCTCGGCCTTCGTCGCGGTGGAGACGGCGGACCATTCCGCCGGCTGGCTGCAACGCTTCGCGGACGTGGTGCGGGACACACCAGAGATCGTCGATGCCTGGCGGATGAGCGGCGATGTGGATTACCTGCTGCACGTCGTGGTGCCGGATATCGCGGCGTATGATTCGTTCTATCGCAAGTTGATCGCGGCGGTGCCGCTGCGCAATGTGACCAGCCGTTTCTCGATGGAGCGGCTGAAGGAAGCACCGCTGCCGATTTGACGCCGGTGGGCCATTTGGCCCCGTTGGCTGCGAGACGCGCAGCGGCGAAGCAATCGCGCGCCAATGTCGCACCACGACCTGTGCGATGTCGGATCGAGATCGTCGCCCCGCTCCGCGCAATGACCGGTAGGCTGAGACCGCGCTACGCTTCCGCCTTGGCGCATTCCTGCTCGTGGCGTGCCACCTGTTCGCGGTAATTCTCCCGATAGCGATCACTGACACGCTGATGCACTGCCAGCGCAGCGGCATCGCGCTCGGCTGTCGGTGGGTCGACCAGATCGAAATGCCCGTAATGATCCTTGCCGCGGACCAGCATGGCGCAGAGCCGCACTGGCCCATCCACACGCGCATGGGTCGGAACGTAGTTCAGGCCAATGCCAACTCGCCGATGCGACGCATTGTTCGGCGCCGAGCGATGCACCGCCAGTTCGTGATGCAGAGAGAATGATCCCGCCGGCAGCGCCATCGCGGTTGCGCGTGTGTCGTCGAACGGCTCCATGATTGTCTGACCGGCGCGATTGATGCTGTTCGCCAGGCCCAACGCGGCATGATGCAATTGCCGCGGCGCGCCGTGGCTGGAAAGCTGCTCCATGCAGCCAGCCTCGCGACTGGCATCGGTCAGCGCAACCCAAGCGCAGACCTGTTCTTTCGGTTCCAGTCCGAAATAGGTGCCGTCCTGATGCCACGCTGCGTAGGTCGGCGAATGCGATTCCTTGATGAAGAAGGTGCTGGTCCACACCAGGATATCGGGACCGATCACGTCTTCGACCGCGTCCAGGATGCGGGGATGGCGGATCAGGTCGTTGAACCAAGGCGAATGCGCGTAGGCGTGCGAGCGCCATTTGACGTCCGCGTCGGCAACGGCGCAGCCCAGCGCGGCTTCGAGCCTGGCAAGGCCCGCCAGGCAGGTTGCGATTTCATCCGGCGTGAGCGCGGGAATCGGGAAGAGGAAGCCGTTATAGCGGTATGAGGCCACCTGCTCCGATGTCAGGGCTTTCATGGGCGCCGTTCCTCGTCTGGTGATTCATTGGGATCGCGCGGACCCGTGCCCATCAGACTGTCATGCGCGGCGCGATCTGAAAATGCCCGCCGCCGCATGGCCGCCGCCGCAGACGCCGTTACCCGCCCGTGCGGAACGCGTCCGCGGGCGTGGTCGTGCCGATGCCCAGGCGCAGCCACGTATCGGCGCCGACGATCGCACCGTGTCGCGCCTCGACCGGGAAGCACAGCGCCGCAATGGCCGGCGCGATATGTTCTGGACGCGGCAGGCTGGTGGGGTCCTCGCCCGGCATCGCCTGGGCGCGCAGACGCGTTGCGATCGGGCCGGGGTCGAACAGATTGACCCGCAAATTGGTGGTGCGCGTCTCCGCCGCCCAGCTCAGCACCAAGTGTTCCAGCCCAGCCTTGGTGGCGCCGTACGCGCCCCAATAGGCGCGTGGTACGCGTGTCAGCCCGTCGGTTAGCACCACGGCGCGGCCGGCCTCGGCGGCCTGCAGCAAGCGGTCGCAGGTGCGGATCAGGTGCCAGCCGGCCGCCAGGTTCACCGCGACCACGTCACCCCAGTCGCGTGGCTGGATGTGACTGACCGGGGTCAGGCGCCCGAGCGCCGCGGCGGCATGCACAAAAATGTCCAATCGCCCGAAGCGCTGGAACAGGCTGGGGCCGATCGCCTCGACCTGCTCGGCTTCCGTCAGGTCGAGTGGCAGCAGCGTTGCCTTGCCCCCGACCGCACGGATCTCATCATCGGTCTCTTCCAGCCCGCCTTGCGTACGCGCCACCAGCACGGGCCTTGCGCCGAGGCGCGCCAGCTCGATCGCCACGGCCGCGCCAATGCCGCGGCTGGCGCCGGTGACCAGCGCCACGCGACCCTCAAGCGGTTTGTCCATCAGTGCTCTTCGACGAGCAGGCTGAGCTGGCGGTCAGAATTGTCCGCCTTGTCCGGCAAGGTGACCGGGTAGTCACCGGTGAAGCACGCATCGCAATAATGCGGATGATTGGGATCGCGCTCGTTCTGGCCGAGTGCGCGATACAGCCCATCAATCGAGATGAACGCAAGGCTGTCGACACCGATCAACCGCGCCATTTCGTCGACGTCGTGCTTGGCGGCCAACAGCTCGCTGCGCTCCGGCGTGTCGATACCATAAAAGCAGGAATGCGTTGTCGGCGGCGAGGAAACGCGCATATGGACTTCCTTCGCGCCCGCCGCGCGTACCATCTCGACGATCTTGCGGCTGGTGGTGCCGCGCACGATCGAATCATCCACCAGGATCACACGCTTGTCGGCCAGGACCGGTCGGTTAGCGGAATGTTTTAGCTTCACGCCGAGGTGGCGGATATGGTCGGTCGGCTCGATGAAGGTGCGACCGACATAATGGTTGCGGATGATCCCCAGCTCGAACGGGATGCCGCTCTCCTTGGCGTAGCCCATCGCCGCAGGCACGCCGGAATCCGGCACTGGCACAACGACATCGGCCGGCACGCCCGATTCACGCGCCAGTTCCGCACCGATCTGCTTGCGTGCGTCGTAGACCGGCTGGCCTTCCATGACCGAGTCCGGACGCGCGAAATAGATGTATTCGAATACGCAGAACCGCTCGCGCGAGCGACCGAAGGGCTTTACCGAGTGCACGCCCTGGTCGTTGATCACCACAATCTCGCCAGGCTCGACGTCTCGGATGAATTCGGCCCCGACGATATCCAGCGCGCAGGTCTCGGACGCGAGCACCCAGCCGCCGGTCGGGCTGACATTCGGCACGCGACCCAGGATCAGCGGACGCACGCCCAGCGGATCGCGCACGCCCATCAGGGCTTCGTTGGACAGCGCCACCAGAGAATAGGCACCGACCACCTGCTTCAATGCGTCGATCAGGCGATCGACCACGGTCGAGTACAGGCTGATCGCGATCAGGTGGATGAACACCTCGGAATCGGTCGTCGACTGGAACAAACAGCCGCGGCGCACCAGCGCACGGCGCAGCACATGCGCGTTTGTGAGGTTGCCGTTATGCGCGACCGCGAAGCCGCCGAACTCGAAATCGGCATACAGCGGCTGGACGTTGCGCAGGATCGTGGCGCCGGTGGTGGCGTAGCGGTTATGGCCGATGGCGATGGTGCCGGGCAGACTGGCGATCACCTTGGGGTCGCCGTAGTTGTCGCCGACCAGGCCCATGCCCTTGTGCGAATGGAAGCGGGTACCGTCGTACGTGACGATGCCGGTGGCTTCCTGACCGCGGTGCTGCAGCGCGTGCAGGCCGAGTGCGGTGACGGCGGCGGCATCCGGCACATTCCAGACCCCGAAAACGCCGCATTCCTCCTTCGGCTTGTCGTCATCAAGGTAACAGGCGGCGAGCGGCATCGTCTGGCCTCCTAATCCTTGGTCGCTTCACGCGTCGGGCGACCGACTGCACGGCCCACCGGCTGAGCGTGCAACAACTCGGCCGCCGTACTCTGCGGCCCCGTCGGGCAAGCCGGCAGGTGCGGTCGGCTGTCGGGTGGCAATTGCGAAACCACCCAAACGGCCCCCTCACACGCAAGCGGCATGGCCCGCGCCCGCACAACTGGCCCTGGCCACTGCTCGGTCGGGATCACCAATCCCACCGCAATATAGGCAAACACCACCAATGCCGCACCCCGGGCGATGCCGAATACCAGCCCCAACGTGCGGTCAAGGCCGCCAAGTACCGAGCCGCGCACCAGCGCGCCAATCCAGCGCGACAGCAGCATCAGCACCAGCAGCGAACCCAGGAACAGGGACGCCATGGTGGCAAATCCCGCCCAGTCGTGATTCGCGATCCATTGTTCGAACCGTGGCCGGGCGAGCGGTGTGCCCCAATAGGTGAAGGCTGCCGCGCCGACCCAGGCACTGACGCCCAGCACCTCGCGCACGAAGCCGCGCGAAAAGGCCAGCAGCCCGGAGACGGCCAGGACGCCCAGAACCACAAAATCTACCCAGGTCATCCGTCCGCCATAAAAGGGTCATTCGCCGCGGTATATCCTCCGGGTCGCGCCCGCCGCCAAGAGCCGATTACGCCTCGTGCGCATTTCGCGCCGAGAATTGCGCAACAAGGTCGGCAAGATGCCCGATCTCATCGAGTCGCAGCCCGTCCGGCGCAGCGAGTGGTCGGTTCCCACGTGCGACGCGCCGCGGCAGTGTGGCCTGGCTGAAGCCGAGTTTGGCGGCCTCCTTCAGCCGCGACTCGGCCTGGGCCACCTGGCGGATCTCGCCGGATAGCCCGACCTCGCCGAAATAGACCATCTCCGGGTTGGTCGGCTGATCGGTTGCCGCTGACGCCAGCGCCGCCGCGACGGCGAGATCGGCCGCCGGTTCGCCGATGCGCAGCCCGCCGGCGATGTTGAGGTAGACATCCGTACTGTTCAGCCGCAGGCCGCACCGTGTTTCCAGCACCGCCAGCAGCATCGACAGCCGTCCGCCGTCCCAGCCGATCACCGAGCGGCGTGGCGAGCCGCCAGGATTGGGGGCCAGCAGCGCCTGCACTTCGACCAGCACCGGCCGCGTGCCTTCGAGGCCCGCGAACACCGCGGAGCCGGCGATGTTGCCGCGCCGCTCCGCCAGGAAAAGTGCCGAGGGGTTGGCCACCTCGCGCAGGCCCTGATCGGTCATCTCGAACACGCCGATCTCGTCGGTGGCG
>Ga0210386_10002358_pt1 | contig 16335 bp, 13 predicted proteins | sample IncBWH32OmetaG_FD_160091 | JGI IMG/M metagenome (GOLD analysis project Ga0210386, IMG submission 160091) | Forest soil microbial communities from Barre Woods Harvard Forest LTER site, Petersham, Massachusetts, United States - Inc-BW-H-32-O ... | reverse complement strand
AATGCCAACGATCTAGGAGAAGGAGCAGAAGGCGGGCACCCGCAAGGCCTGCCGCGCCGCCGATGATCGAGACGATCATGGCTTCGGTCAGGAGTTGCTTCACGAGGCGACGCCGGGTCGAGCCGAGCGCTACGCGGAGCGCGAGTTCGCGACTGCGATCGGCTGCGCGCGCTGCAAATAGACTTGCCAGGTTGGCGCAAGCCGCGACCAGCACCAGGAGCGCGAGCACGTTCACGCTGTACAGAAATCCGCGAATGACATCCCCGTCGTCCCCGATCAGTCCCGGATGGATCAGCCGGTACGACAGTCCTTCGTCGGTCTGCGGGTACTCCCTGGCAAGCTCTGCTGCAATGGCGTTGAGATTCTCAGTTGCATCGAGCGGTGTGACGCCCGGTTTGAGGCGGCCGATCACGGTTACCAAACTTCCTGTGCGGACGTGCAGGTAGTCAAACGAGTCCACCTGCTGCTCGTTCAGCATGGGGATCCAGTAGTCGGGCCATCCGAATCGCTCGGTGCCGTGGAAGCTCGCGGGCGCGATGCCTACCACCGTGAATGGATGCTTGTTGAACTCAACGGCTGCGCCGACAACACGGGGATCAGCATTGAACGCGCTGTGCCAGAGATCATTGCTCAAGACCACATAGGGCGCGGAAGCCTCCCCGTGTTCATCGGCGGCGTGGAAGAAGCGTCCTGCCTGTGGCTCGACGCCGAGGAGATCAAAGTAGTTGCCGGTGACTTCATCCCCTGCAATGTTCAGCGACGCGTTGTTCCATGTAAGTGTGGCATGGGAATATGCATCAATTGCGGCCATTCCGCTGAAGGTCGTGTTGCGCCGGCGGAGATCTTCGAATGCGGGATAAGACGTTGTGAGCAGCCGTCCGCTCATCCACTGCTTGTGACGAAGCTGGTAGAGGTTCTGCGGGTCGCTGACGGCGAGAGGCTGCAGAACGACGGCGTTGAGCACCCCGAACACAACAACGTTGGCACCGATGCCCAGCATGAGCGTAACCAGGGAGACGATGGTAAACGCCGGAGACTTTCGCAGCACGCGAAGGGCATAACGGATATCAAGCAACAGATTTTCGACGAAGGGCAGGCCTTGTTCCGCGTGGTACTGCTCGCGGACCGTGTCAACGGCTCCGAACTTCAGGATGGAATTGCGACGGGCTTCTTCGGGAGTCATGCCGGAGCGGATGTTCTCTTCTGTCTGGATCGCGATGTGCGATTCCATTTCTTCCTGGAGGCGCTGGTCGCTGCGGCGATTGGCGGCAGAGCTGAGAAAACGCGAAAAAAAACGATGCAGGGCGCTCATGGCAGATCCTGCGCTTTCGCTTCGAGGAAGCGAGTCATGATTGCGGTTGTCTGCTGCCAATCGCGTTTTTCGGCTTCGAGCAGTTTGCGTCCCGAGCGCGTGAGGCGGTAAAAGCGTGCGCGGCGGTTGTTCTCTGAGGGGGCCCAGTCGGAGGCGATGGCGCCTTCCTGCTCGAGCCTCAGGAGGACGGGGTAGAGGGTGCCCTGGTTGACGGAAAGCAGGTCCCCACTGATCTGTTCGATGCGACGAGCGATGCCGTATCCGTGCAACTGGCCCATCACGTCGAGGGTCTTCAGAACCATGAGGGCAAGTGTGCCCTGTTGGACATCCTTCTTCGGCTTCATGCGGTTTGGTCCCGGGTAATAGTCATGTGGGTTACCAACAGAAGAATGCCACAGGTCTATTGGGAAAACAACAGGAAACTCTTGAAGCTGATGGAAAGTGGTTTTCAGGGACGGCCTAGTCGGGGGCGCCGTCTTCATCGGGGTTGTGGATGTGTCGCGGTGAAGGAACATCTTCGAAATAGGTGTATTTGTCGCTGATTTCTTCGGCGCGGCGGGCGCGATATTGGAAAATTTTCTCGGCGACGAAGAGGTAGGGGCGATAGAAGATGAGTCCCACGATGCCGGCCACAATGAAGATGCAGGAGAAGAAGATGCCGCAGAATTCGAGATAGCCGAGAAGAATGAATGGCTTGACGACGAGACTGCGTGCGTCTCCAAGGATGATCATGGCGCCGGCCTCAATGCTGAGAAGGCCGGAGGAGATAAGGAGGACGGTGGCGGAGATGGCCAGCATCCTGGCCGGTCCGCGCAGATTTATCCACGGTGATTGCACTGCGATGCCTTCCTGCAGCGTTCCGAGGGGGCGCCGAGCTCCATTGTGCAACAAAGGAGCAAGGCGGAGCCAATCAATTCCTGATGCAGGGCTCAGGATGGAAACCCCGCGGAGAATCTGGCGACGTTCACGCTTCGTGAGCGGTGGGAACATGAGACTGGGGGATGAGTTCGGTGAGTGCGATGCCGCTAAGGATGAGGATGGCGCCGAAGCCGGGGATCAGGCCGAGACGTTCGCCGGTGACGAGGTAGGACGTGACCCAGGCGAAGACGGGTTCGAGGGTGAGCAGGAGCGCGGTGTGAGTGGAGGGGAGGATCGATTGGGCCCAACTCTGGATCGAAAAGGCTGCGGCAGTGGCAAGCGCGGCAGCGATGACAAGCGCAACGATTAGCCGCGGCGTGAAGTGAACGTGGGGGCGCTCAAGGAAGGGAAGGCTTATGGCCATGAAGAGAGCGCAGAAGCCCACCTGGAGGATGGCGAGCGGTTGGAAGGGGATGCGCGGAGAGACGCGGCCAAGGGCGATGCAGTGAAAGGCAAATCCGATGGAGCAGCCGAAAGTGAGGATGTCGCCGAAGTTAATGGAGGAGAGGTCGGGGAGCAGGGCGGCGACGGTGGAGGAGGAGCCAGCCGTGCCGGGGGGCGCGGTCAGGAATAAGATGCCGATGAAGGCGAGAGCTGCGCCGAGAAAAGCGTTCCAGCGTGGTGCGCGAGCGCCGGGAGCGCGGAGTACGGGAAGGATGGAGAAGAGCGGGACGAGTACGACAACGAGTCCGGTGATAAAGGCGGATTTGGAGGGCGTGGTGCGGACAAGACCGATGGTCTGGAACTGGTAGCCGGCCGCGAGACAGAGGCCAACGACTGCTCCGGAGAGGATCTGGGTGCGGCGGAGCGTGTGCCAGTAGCGGTGGTAGGCGATGGCGAGGAGGGCGAAGGCCAGCGTCATGCGGATCAGATTGAAAGCCGCTGGCGTTGAGTCGGCGAGTGCGCCCTTGATGAGGACGAAAGTGGATCCCCACACGGCGACCACGAACGTCATCAGGAGATAGGCGCGGAGTTTCATGTTTTTTGATTATTTCAGTTGAGTCCTGCGCGGAGGTGGGAGATCAAAGCAGGTCCCTCCCTTCGCCTACCTCATGGACAGTACTGTCCATGAGGCCCCCAAACGCTACGTTCGGGATGGCACTGTCTCGACATGGGAAGAGTTCATGGTGAACCCGATGGCGTGGGGGAATACGGGCCTATTTGTCTGGGGTGGCTAGAGCATCCTGGCCGGCTACGAAGGTTTGTTGGACGTTGGTGGTGAGGATCGCCGGGGCGGAGACTCTGTAGAGATCGCGATCGACGAGGATGAAGTCGGCATCGTAGCCGGGGATGAGTTTGCCTTTGTGCTTCTCTGCGAATTCTGCATACGCGGAGCCCTGGGTATAGGCATAGAGGGCCTGGCCGCGCGTGAGTTTGTTTTCGGGATAGTAAGTTTTGGTGCCGGCTTCGTTCATGCGGGTGACTGCGGCGTAGAGTCCGCGAAAGGGCGTGATAGGCTCGACCGGATAGTCGGTGCCAAAGGCGAGGGGAACGCCGGCGTCGAGGAAAGCTTTCCACGCGTAGGAGTATGCGGCGCGCTGGGGACCGAGACGATCGACCGCCCAGTTCATGTCGGTGAGCAGGTGGTTGGGCTGCATGCTGGCGATAACGCCGAGCTGTTTGAAGCGCGGGATGTCGGCGGGATCGACGACTTGCGCGTGTTCGATGCGATTGCGGGCAAAAGTGGAGACCCCGGGCTGCGAGTACGCATCGAGAGCCATCGATGTGGCCTTGTCGCCGATGGCGTGGAAGCCGAGCTGAAAGCCTGCGGCGGCGCGTTCGACGGCCATCTTGTTGAGTTGATCCTGCGTGTACTGCGGGAGGCCGGTGTTGCTCGGGTCGTCGGCGAAGGGCGCTTTCATCGCCGCGGTGCGCGAGCCGAGAGAACCGTCCATAAAGCCCTTGAGAAAGCCAGTGTGGAGCATCGGATCGTTTCGGTCGTGGTGGTTTCTCATCCTGATGAGGTCAGGGACGGAGTCTTTGAAGGGCAGCCACTCGCTGATGCGGAGGTGAAGCTTGCCTTCCTTCTCCATCTGTTCGAAGACAAGAAAGTCTTCCCAGTCACTGAAGTCCTGCACGCTGGTGACGCCGTGCTTGAGCGCGTCGGTGATGGCGAGTTCATCGCCTTTACGGCGTTCCGCGAGCGTAGGCGGCGGTATGACTTTGTAGACGAGGCCTTGTGCGGACTCGCGAAGGATGCCGGTGGGTTCGCCGCTGGCATCGTGGTCGATGGCTCCGCCCTGCGGTGGCTGGGTTTTTCCCGTGATGCCGGCAGCGGCGAGAGCAGCGGAGTTGGCGATGGCGATGTGGCCGTCGATGCGATCGAGAAACGTGGGATGATCGCCAGTCACGTTGTCGAGATCCTGCCGCGTGGGAAGCACTTTATCGGCCCAAAGAGTGTGATCCCAGTTGCCGCCAGTGAGCCAGTGGCCCGCGGGGGCGGCGTCGGCTGCAGACTTGATTTGCGCGAGCATGTCGGCGAGGGATTTGACGCCGGTGAGGTCGACGTTGAGCTTGGTGCGGCCCGCTCCGCCGAGATGGGTATGGGCGTCGTTGAAGCCGGGGAAGATGAAGGTAGTCGTGGCGGAATGGAGATCGTGAAGAAGTGTGTGCGGACCGGCCAGGCGCGTGATTTCTTCAGTCTTGCCAATGGCGAGAACTTTGCCGCCACCGATGGCCATGGCTTCGACCGTCTGCGGCTTGTCTTCAGCGAATCCAACACCGGTGTAAATGACGCCGTTGAAGAAAATGATGTCGGGCGTTGCAGCGGTGTGCGCTGTCGCGTGCGATGCCGCTTCCCGGAGAGATTGAGGATTGGAGGGAGTGGTCTGGGCAGAGCACAAGAATGATGCGGCGAGAGCCGTTAGAAGCAGAGAAGGGACTGTGCGCATGGGCGCAGTTTAGCAGAGGGGAGGACGGGGCACGGAGAGTGAATAGAGAAAGAGTGCGGAAGATCGCGTACCGTTTGTGCAACTGAAATGATCTCGAATTTGCCGCGCCAGGAAATTGGCCTTTGCTAACAAGCGGGCGGAATCAGTGAGGGTCGAGTTGCGTCTGGAATGCCGGTGATTCGCTTACAAGCGTCTCCGAACCACCCACCAGATCTCGCTCTAGGGGGCGGTCGGCAGGCTGCCGCTTGGTCCATGCGATTTTGATGTTTTCGTATTTTGTCTGCAACTCATCGAGTTCAAGATCACTCAAGTTCTCGATATCAATCATCTGGTCACGCGCCTTATCGATAGCGCGAATAAGCTCATTGAGTTTCAGGTTAATCGCTCGAGCATCTCGGTTCTGAGTGTTCTGGATCAAAAAGACCATTAGAAATGTGACGATGGTTGTGCCTGTGTTTATCACGAGCTGCCAGGTATCAGAGAAGTGGAAGATTGGGCCGACCGCCGCCCAGATGACAATAATGGCGCCCGCCCCCGCAAACGCCCACTTCGATCCCAGCCATCCCGAAGCAGAGGCGGCAAACTTTCCGAATGCGTCATTCGTCGTGAGCGTCTGAACTTCCAGCTGTGGCTTCGCCATGAGAATCCTTCTTTCAGTGGGGCCGCATTCGAAGCTTAGCCGGGATCATAGTCTTCGCCAGGTAGCGGCCAACACTGGGTTTGCGGGGGGTGTAGATAACTGAAGGCCAATGTCTCTCGAGAACCCAATTACCATTTGTCTCCAGGACCCCGACGCTCTGACCGCAAATCTCACAGGGGTACACCCCCCAATCTGCTCTGTCTTCGCTTGTGCGGAGCAATACCTGGATCTGCTCGCTAAGTTTTCCCTTACATGGCTTTGTCAAAATCGGCATAAGCATATTCCTCATCTCGCGGCCCGCAGTTGTAAACGTCAAGTGGTCCATTAGTTGGTCAACGTGTGACCAGCTCATTGCAGGCTAAAAGGAAATGCTCTTCATCAAAGCCTTAGACCTCGTTAGATGCGGTAACTCGGGGTTTCGCATCAGCCGATTCCAGGCATCCGGCAGAAGGGCAAGGCTCACCAGCCAGACATTTCCGGTGATTGAAGGGAAAAAGCGCCAGCTGTGCGTTGCAGATTCAGTTCCAGCGCCTCGCGATTGTCGGATCTAGGTAATCTATTCGTCTTCCTGAGCCATAAAGCGGCGGAAGGATTTTATTACTTCCATCTCTTCCCGCGTGATCGGAAACAATCGTTCTTCCTCGCCTGATCGGCATGCCTCCACATAGTCTTCCAGTGCTCTTATGTCGTGCATTAAGTCTTGTAACCCCGGCACCATCATTCCCGCGTGTCCTCCTAATTGCTAGCTCGTTGCGTAGACTGAGCAGCCGAATAGACGCTCCGCACCTCTCTAGCGTTAGACGCCGTGGTGATCCCTGCGGTTGCAGTTGCGTGGGTTGGCGGGTTACGGCGGTAATCGGGAACGGTATGTTCCTTATGCCACTTACTCACCCGGACGAGTGCCGTTAGCCAGGGGCAACCGGAGATCTTTCGACTCCGATCGCGATCGACCGTCGCTCAAGATCAGAGGCGTCGGGTACTTGTGGCTCGCGTATTCGTAGTTCGTGGGTGTTCGGGGTTGTGCAAATCAATCTATCCGCTGACCCGCGATGAAAGATGTATGAGCTATTGCGCGGCGGCCCACTCCGTGAGGGCGACCGTGAGAAGAAGAATGCGGCGTAGAGCGATTTCGCGATTTTTGTCGCTGTACCATTCCGCAAGGGTATGTGCGCCGCCGCCGTCGCCGCCGGCTCCCATGGAGAAGGAAGGAATATTGAGAGCGATGGGGATATTGGCATCGGTTGAGCCGAGGCGAAGGTCGGTTTGAATGCCAAGATGGCGGTCGACAGCGCGAAGAGTTTCGAGTATGGGCGAGTCGCCGGCGAGTTGCGCGGCCGGGCGATCGCCGATTTTTTTGATGGTGAAAGTGAGAGGGCCGCGGTTGCGGGCGCCGAGGTGTCTTGCGGCTGCATTGGTTTGATCGACGGCATCTTCGACGGCGCGATGCAGTGCGACTTCAAGGCGGAGGAGTTCGTCGGAACTCGTGGAGCGGAAGTCGATGGAAGCGGTGGCGCTTTCGGGGATGGAGTTGACGCTGGTGCCACCGTGAACGGTGCCCAGGTTGAGGGTGGTGCTGGGTTTTTCAGGCAGCGGGGTGCGCGCAACGGTTGCCAGCGCGACGGCCAGCGCAGCGATGGGGTTGGGTGTGCCGGAATCGGTGAAGCTGTGACCGCCTGGACCGCTGATGGTGATCTGGAAACGCAAACTGCCCAGCGCCTGTGTGACCACTGAATCGGCGCCGGCACCATCGAGGACGATGTGGGCAGCGATGCGACCCGCGAGGGCAGGCTGCTCGTAAAAGTAGCGGATGCCGCGGAGGTCGCCTTCCCCTTCTTCTCCTACGTTGGCGAGAACGACTACGGGAGCGGCGAGTTGGACTTTGGCGTGGACGATGGCTTGCGCAAGCGCGAGCATGCCGATGACGCCGGCGGCGTTGTCGCATGCTCCGGGAGCAGTGAGGCGGTTCGCGCCATTCTCGCGGGTGAGGATTGGATTGAGCGGCGTGGCGGCGGGGAAGACCGTGTCGAGGTGCGCGGAAAGGACCACGACGGGTCCGGTGCTGTCTGCGGGAAGAAGGGTTGCGGGGATGAAACCGATGACGTTGCAGAGGACGTCGGTGTGAATATTGACGAGGCCGATTTCGGCGAATCGTGCGGCGATCCATTTGGACCGCGCTTCTTCACCGAAAGGCGGCCCGGGGATCGCGACCAGTTCGGCTTGGCGATCGATCAGTGTCTTCGGATTGTTGTGCATCCACGTGAACGCAGCGTGAACCGCGCGCTGGGCGGCGATTGCCGTGACGCGGGTGAAGGCCGTGCTGCGCGAGAAGACCGCCATTTGCTTTCAGGGTAGCAGGAGATGCATTACCAGAACGTGATGTGGATTTATCGTGTCCGAGAAAATGATCCAGCCTCGTTGTATTCGACGGAATGGAGGAAAAGTCCGCGCGCGGGTGCGGTAGGTCCGGCGAGATTGCGATCGTGGGCATCGAGGATGGCGGGAATATCGTCGATCCGCATGTAGCCGCGGGCGGCGTCAAGCATGGTGCCGACGAGGTTGCGCACCATGTGGTGGAGGAACCCGTTGCCGCGGACGCGGTAGATGAGTAGATGGAAGCCATCGGTGGCTTGCTCATGCCATGCGGAGGAGTAGATGGTGCGGACAGCGGTGCGTGCTTCAACCCGATCGACAAAGATCTGTCGCTCGGGACCCCGTGGTTGGGTTTGAATGGCGGGGTCTTCACCTGAGTCGTGGGAGCGAGCGGCGAGATCGGGATCGGTGGCGGCGAAGCTGCGGAAGTCGTGTTCGCCGAGGAAAGCGGCAGCGGCAGCGTTGAGGGCGCTGAGATCGACGCGCCAGGAATAGGGATAGACATAGCGTGCAAGGAACGGTGGGCAGATCTGAGGACGGGCGGGCTCGATGGGGAGAAGGCGGTATTCGTATGTTTTGGCGACGGCGGAGTGGCGGGCGTGGAAGTCAGCGGAGAGGACCTGTGCATCGAGAATGCGTATGGATCCGGGCAGGGTGCGGTTAAGCGCACGAATAAGGTTGGGGGGCGGGATGCGCGCCTGAAGAACAAAGCTGGCCACCTGGGCGAGCGCGTGTACGCCGGCGTCGGTGCGCCCCGAGCCTTGGGGCAGCGGCGATTCGCCGACAATGCGGCCGAGCGCGGACTGCAACTCGCCCTGAATGGTGAGCTCACCGGGCTGGATTTGCCAGCCGTGGAAGTCAGTGCCGTCATAGGCGACGGTGAGCTTCCACGTCTGGACTTGGTCGGGCGCGGTCTGGGCGAGTTCTGTCACGGGAACCAGTTTAGAAAACAGGAATAGATAACAGGGTAATTGACCAAAAGGGGCGATGCGGTTAATCGCATGCAGTGGGATATACTCAGCTTTTCGTACCAGATGATATGCGTGCCGTTGCGTAAACGAGGGAACGAAATGCTCGTGGTGCGCGTAGAGCTTATTGACCCAACGGTCAAGTGGAGCAAGGGAACGGAAAACGCCGCGCAGAATCAATTATTTGCGTCCTGAGGAGTTCTCTGGACGTCATGTAGAACGGCACCCCACATGCCTCAGCGACTCGTGGAGAGGAAACATGCAATTGTTCGGTATTCGTGTGTTTGAGGATGGAAATTCAGCCAGTGTCCCGGTAAATCGTAATACAGCGCAACGTTTGCGGGCCTTTACGGCGGTAATGCTGACATTGGCTGCGGGAGTGCCCTCGGGATTTGCACAGGAACAGCAGTCGGGCGGGGTGGCAGGAGCAGGCGCAAAGCATCCGGAGAAGGAAGCATCGCAGTTGCCGGCTGCTCCAGCGCCGGTCTTGACTCAACCCCTGGATTTGCGACCCAGCAGCCGCAATTATTCAAAGCCTTCCGGACCAATGCTGGGGAATCCGATCAATGTGTACAGGCCTACGGCGATACCGAAGGCGGATTTTGCGAACTCGGTGCGCCTCGACAACCTGGTGAAGGATGGGAAGATCTATCTGAGCCTGTCGGATGCGATTGCGCTGGCGATTGAGAACAACTACGACATCGCGATCATGCGCTATAACCTGGACATCGCGGATACCGATATTCTGCGCACCAAGGCGGGATTTAATGCGCTCGGTGCGCCATCTGGGCTGGTGGAGGGCACTCTCGGCGGCTCCGTGTCGATTTTGACGACGGGCGGCGGTCCGGGTGGAACGACGGTCGGCTCGGGCGGCGCTGGTTCGGGATCGCAGGGATTGACACTGACGACAGCGGGCGCAGGTCCTGCGCCGGAGATTCTCGATCCGAACATCACGGGAACCGTTCAGTTTGAACGGGCAAAAACGCCGCAATCCAACGCCCTGTTTTCGGGCAACAAGCCTACGATCACGTCCAATACCAATCAGTACAACTTCGGCTACAACCAGGCGTGGGTCACCGGTACCGCCCTGCAGGCGACAATCACAAACCAGCGCATCACCACGGACCAACCGTTTACGGTTTATAGTCCGCAATTGAATGCCGTGTTCAAAGCCACGGTGACACAGCACCTGCTTCAGGGTGCGGGAATCTGGATCAACAAGCGCTTCATGTACCAGGCGATCAACGATCGCCGTATCACGGATTCGGCGTTTCGGCAGCAGATCCTTTTCACAGTGAACCAGGTGGAGAGCATCTACTGGGGCCTGGTGGGCGCATATGAGGATGTGCAGGCCAAGGAACGCGCGCTGGCGCAGAGTACAAAACTTGCAGATGATACCCACAAACAGCTGGAGATCGGGACGATGGCTCCGCTGGATGTGGTGCAGGCGGACTCGACGGTAGCGACGGACAGGCAGTCGCTAACCGCTTCGCAGAACCAATTGAACTATCAACAGCAGATCATCAAGCAGGCAATTGCCCGCAACCTGAACGATCCAAGACTTTCGACGGCACCGGTTATTCCGACTGATCGTATCAGCCTCGATCAGGTACCAGAGGAAGCCCAGCCTGTAGAGAACCTGGTGCAGACCGCGTTCAAGAACCGGCCTGAGCTGGAACAAGCGGCGCTGGCGCTGCGCAATGACGAGATCACGCTGAAGGGCGCGCGGAACCAGTTGCTTCCGGCGCTGGATGTCTACGGGTTTTATGGATCGAGCGCCATCGCGGGTTCGCAGAGTCCAGACGCAATCAACTTTCAGACTGGGCAGCCATATCCGCCGGGAACGATTCCAACCAGCGGTTATGGCACTGCACTGAATAACCTCTTCAACAGCTCGGCGCCGGACAAGGGCGCGGGTTTCAGCATGACGATTCCGATCCGCAACCGCTCAGCGCAAGCGCAGCAGGCGCGGTCGCTGATGGAATATCGCCAGGCTGAGTTGCGGCTGGCGCAGCTCTACACGCAGATTCGCATGCAGGTGGTGAACGCGCAGTTTGCATTGACCAATGATCGTGCGGAGGTGCAGGCATCCCTCGCGGCCCGTGATTACGCAAGGCAAAGCCTCGACGCGGAGCAGAAGAAACTGCATCTGGGCGCATCGACGACTGCGAATGTACTGCTGCAGGAAAGAAACCTGGCCACGGCCGAGAACAACCTGATCGCTGCGAATGCAGCTTATGCGAACGCGCGATCAAGCCTATATCAGATGCTGGCCACCACCCTGCAGGAGTATGGGATCAATCTGTCCGATGCAGCGAAGGGCACGGTGAATACGGCGCCGACGGTTCCCGGATTGCAACCGGCGAGCACGAATAATCAACCGGCGGCACCGCTACCAATGCCGGCACAACCGTCGGCCCCGCCCAACAATTAGGCTGAGCAAATTGAAGCGAAAGGCCCGGTGAATGCCGGGCCTTCTGTTTTGGGTGGAATTCATCTTTCGGCGACGAGGTCCAGCAAGTCGAAGAATTCGGGGAAGCTGATGTCGGCGGATTCGGCGCCCTGGATGCGGGTTTCGCCTTCAGCGCGCAGGGCGGCGATGCTGAATGCCATGGCGATGCGGTGGTCGCCGCCGGAGTCGATGACGGCGCCATGGAGTTGCTGGCCGCCGGGGACGTCGAGCCCATCTTCAAACTCTTCCACTTCAGCACCCATGGCGCGGAGATTGCGCACGACGAGTGCGATGCGGTCGGACTCTTTTACGCGAAGCTCCTTCGCGTCGCGAATGCGGATGCCGCCGCTGGTGTAGGGGCCGATGGCGGCTAGAACGGGGAGTTCGTCGATGAGTTGCGCGGCGAGACCGCCACTGATTTCGGTGGAACGCAGGCCGGATTCGTCGGCAGTGATCTGCACGGTGCCTACGAGCTCGGAGTGAACCTCCTGAAGCTGCAGGACGGCAATGCGCGCGCCCAGTGTAGTGAGGACGTCAAGAAGAGAGGCGCGCGTGGGGTTGAGGCCGATGCCGTCGAGGATGAGGCCCGAGTTGGGGAACAGTGCGGCGGCGCAAAAGAAAAATGCCGCGGAGGAAATGTCGCCGGGGACAGCAGCCTCGATGGCGTGCAGCGTTTGCGGGCCGGTGATGCTGATGGAATCAATGGAGCGCGTGAGTGTTGCGCCGAAGGCACGAAGCGCAAGTTCACTGTGGTCGCGGGTGCGGAGTGCTTCGCGGACGGTTGTGGTGCCGGAAGCCTGCAGACCGGCGAGCAAAACGCAGGTTTTGACCTGGGCGCTGGGAACAGGCGTGGTGTAGTCGATAGCGCGGAGGGTCGCGCCTTCGATGTTGATGGGTGCGTGACCGTCAGTGAGGGTAAGGTGCGCCCCCATTTCTGCGAGAGGCTTGCGGATGCGCTCCATGGGGCGGCGGGAAAGCGACGCGTCGCCGACGAGGGTGAAGGCGCCTTGCTGCGGCGCGAGCAGGCCGGAGATCATGCGCATCGTGGAGCCGGAGTTGCCGCAGTCGAGCGGGTGACTCGCAGGGGTGACATGACCGCCGACGCCGTCAATCTCAATGCGGCCGTCGTCGAGCTTGCGAACCTTCGCGCCGAGAGACTGCATGCATGCGAGGGTGGAAGCACAGTCGGCGCCGGTGGAGAAGTTCGAAAAGCGCGAAGTGCCTTCAGCAAATGCGCCGAGCATGGCGTAGCGGTGGCTGATGGACTTGTCGCCCGGCAGGCGCAGGGTGCCGAGGATATTGCGCGCGGGGCGGATGATGCGTTCTTGCGTTGCAGTAGACAAGGCGGCTCCGAAATGAGGTCTGATCAAGTCTACCGAACTCAGATAGGGGCCGAGGGGCTACGGCATACTTCGGCTTCCCACTATGGAAGCACCGCGGCACGTTGCGCAATGATGTACGCCGCGCGACCCTGGAGACTGGACGTGACCTGATTTGCATCTTGCCGCAGCGGTGAGCCGTCGAAAGCGCGATAGGTGTAGGTCGGCTGCTGATTCGGAGCAGAGTCAATGGAGAGGAATTCAATGGAGCGCGGGTCGGCTGGTATCTTCGCTCCGAACCAACGGATATCCTCTTGCTGCTTCCACGTGACCAGTGCGAGGACGGAGCCGGCAGGGTAGTTTTGATCGGAATGAGTGCGCACATATTGAACTGCGAGGTCATTGCCGAAGAGCGTTGACATGGTGGCTTGTGGATGATCGATCTCGGAGGTGATGACCTTCCATTGCAGCGGATTCGCGGGAAGATCAGCAGGCAATGCCGCGGCGTGATTCGGCGTGGTGACAAGTCGCGGGTTCGGCGCAGAACAACCTGCGACAAAAATCATCAACAGTGCGCCAGGTAGAAACAGTCGCTTCATTCAAATCCTCAAATCGGCTCTAGTGTCCGGGTTGGCGCTCAATCGGCATGGTGAATACGTAGTCGTTTTTGCGCAGAGGCGAGTGGCAGGTGACGCATTCGCTGGAGAAATTCGCATTCGCGCCATATGGTTTGAGGTCGGTGCCACGCCATCGTGCCCATCCCCATCCCTTGGTGGAGGCGTACTTCTGGCTGTCCTTGATCATGAATTCAACCTGGAAAAACTGGCCAGTATGAATAACGCCTGAGCTATCGGGCTGCTGGAACCATGCAATCTTGGCGAAGGTGGTGCCGTCGGGCCAGGGGTTGATGTTGTGGTCGGCGATGGCTTTGATCGCGACCTCATTGCCGAGAATTTCGCGCATCGTGTGGTTGTCAAATCGTTCGCTGCTGGAGATGACTCTCCAATTCTTGTAGTCGGTGGGAAACGAGATGCCGTTCGGTGCTGGACGCACTTGTGGGGCTGCTGCACTCGCGGAGTGAATCCAGTTCTGATACTGCATGTCCGCCGCGGCAATCTCGGTTTGCGTGGCCGGGGTCGGCGACTCCGCTGCATCGAGATAGGTCCGCAGCACCGCCAACTGCCGGGGTGTGACGACAGCATCGGGATGGACGCGAGCATAGGAAGGCAGAGGCATTGCGCCCATTTGAATCATGTAGACCGCCTCAAAGAGAGCGGCCTTCTGTTGCCCGGCAGGCTTGGAGCCAATCTCAGAAAAATTGAGATGCCTGCGCGCTTCTTTTACATCGCGGGAAACAAGCCAATTGGCGGGTACGACCTGGTCGAACCATGCGAGCTTCGTTTCGTTGGAATGGCAGTTGTAGCAGGAGTTGCGGAGGATCTGACGGATCTCGGGCGGGGCTTGAATCTCGGCGGTGACGGGAGGGTTTCGCAGCGGCGTCCGTACGAATTGGAGGATCAGAAAGAGTACAAAGGCGCACACAACGGCAAGAAGGATTCCTCGGGGGAACGAGGTTTGTTTCGAGGCCAAACTGGAGACTCCTGCGGGGACAGCGTTCGCGGGTTTGGATTCGCCAGGCGGCCTGGTGGTTACAGGAAAATGACGGATTGACTTCTAGCGCACGCGAAGGACAATGATGGTTTCATCGTCGAAGCGGTCTTGGGCGCCCTGGAACTGGGTGACGTCGGAGAGGATAGCGGCGGCGATGTGCTGGGCCGGGAGATCGCGGCTGGCGCAGAGGAGACTGGCAAGGCGGTCTTCGCCGTACATCTCGCCTTTTTCATTCTCGGCGTCCAGGATTCCGTCGGAGACGAATACCACGGCGTCGCCGGGTTGCGTTGCCACGTTGAATTCTTCGTAGGTGGCATTCGGGAACATGCCGAGGGGGAAGCCTTCAGCCTTGACGGTGACTGATTCGCCGGAGCGGCAGAAGACGGGCTGCACGGCTCCGGAGTTGGCGACCTGCAGGGTTTGATTCTCGTCGTTCCAGAGCGCGAAAAGCATGACGACGTATTGGGAGTCGAGGCGGCGTTCCTGGAGCGCATCGTTGAGGGTGGCGAGCATGGCGGCGGGCGCGAGCTTTTGCTGGGCGGCTGAACGCATGATGCCGCTGACCAGGGCGGCGAAAAGTGCGGCCGGGGCGGCTTTACCGCTGACGTCGCCGAGAACGATGGCGGTCTGGTCTGAAGTGTACTCGAGGAAATCGTAGAGGTCTCCGCCGATGGTGCGTGCGGGCAGAAAGCTGACCGCGAATTCAGCGTGTTTGTGTACGGGCGGCGTGGTGGGTAGCAGGCGAAGCTGGACTTCGCGGGCCATGGCGATGTCGCGTTCGAGTTGCTGCTCCTGGCGCTTGACGGCCTGGTAGAGACGCGCGTTTTCAATAGCAATGGCGACCTGCGCGGCCATGGTGGTGAGCGTGCGTACGTGATCTTCGTTGAAGAATGCGGTTCGAGTGTGCTCGAGATCGAGGACGCCGATAACGCGCTCTTTGTAAAAGAGAGGCACGATGAGTTCGGAGCGCGTCTCCGCATTCATGGGGAGATAGCGCTGATCCTTGCGCACGTCGGGTACGTTGATGGGACGCCACTCGCGCACGGCTGCGCCAACCAGTCCGCTGGTAACAGAAATGCGACGCATGGGCGCCTGAGCATGCCCGAAGCGCCATGCGTAGCGCGTGATGAGGGTGTCGCCCTTTTCGTCGAGGAGCATGATGGAAAACATCTGGTAATCGATCAGGCGGCGGAGAAGTTGTCCCACTTTCGCGAGAAGCGGGTCGAGATCGAGGATGGATGTGAGTTCAGTGGAGATTTCGTTGAGAACGGAGAGCGTTTCGGCCTGCCGTGAAACGCGGGTGTAGAGGCGCGCGTTCTCGATCGCCTGCGCAATGCGCGAAGCGGTAAGCGTAAGCAGGTGAAGATGCTCGGGCTTGAAGAAGTCGGGCTGTTCGCTCTCGAGATCGAGGACGCCGATAAGGCGGTTTTTTGCGATGAGGGGGATGGCGAGTTCAGAGCAGACGTTGGGATTGGCGGGGATGTAGCCTTCGATCTTCGTGACGTCGTTGATGAGCATGGGCTGGCGTGTGAGCGCAACCTGGCCGACAACGCCTTTGCCGATAGGGAAGCGCATGCGCTGCACTTCGGGCGTATGGCCGATCTGAAAGCGCATGCGAAGTTCGTTGGTGCGGTCGTTGAGCAGAAGAATGGAAAAGATTTTGTAGGGGATGATCGAGCGGACGAGTTCAGAGGTGCGATTGAGGAGCGTCTGCAGATCGAGTGTTGTATTGAGCGTGTCTGCCATGTGCGACAGGAACGCGAGATCGGTGGCTTCAATCCGTGCGTTCTGCGGATCGATGTGGGCGTGCGGGTTATCGGGATCTGCGGGACGGTAGTCGCCTTCGTATTCCGG
>Ga0210386_10002357_pt1 | contig 16340 bp, 16 predicted proteins | sample IncBWH32OmetaG_FD_160091 | JGI IMG/M metagenome (GOLD analysis project Ga0210386, IMG submission 160091) | Forest soil microbial communities from Barre Woods Harvard Forest LTER site, Petersham, Massachusetts, United States - Inc-BW-H-32-O ... | reverse complement strand
GATGAAGTCCATGCCGTCGGGCGTGTTCAGATACCCGTGAGAAGTACCCGGTTTTTCGATATGGCCGTACTGCCAAACGATCCTGTTCGTGCGCGGGTCGATCACGACGACGCGGTCGCGATAATCGTCGTTGACCGCCACGTTGCCGTTAGGTAGTGGCATCGCCAGAGACGGATGGTTTAGCTCACCGGATCCGGAGGGAGGCCCGTAGCGCCAGAGAACATGTCCGTGCCGGTTTATGATCAACACATGACCCGGGGTGGCGTAGTCGGCGAGTAGGATCCGCCCGCCCGGGAGAGGTTGTGGGTCCGAGGGGTAGCTGACCGGCGCTTTGACGGCAAATGAGAGACCGCCCCGCCCGTTGATTGCGTCGATCCAGCTGCCTTCGATCTCGCTCACGAGCACACCACCACCGGGCATTGGCGTATCGCCGTTGACGGCTCCGAGATAGCGTGGTGGGTCGTGGCGGCAGGTCCCTGAGCTCCCGTACTGGCGCACGATCGAGTGTGCCTTGATGAACAGGATCCTGCAGTTGTATGCATCCGCCACCGTGAAGGTGCCGTCCGGCAGCATGTAAGCGTCGTCGGGGGTTTTCAGGTGGGTTCGATCAGGGCCTTCTTTGCCAGGATGGCCGAACAGGACTTCGAGGTTGTGGTCGGCAAGCGTCACTTGCACGATCGCGTGGTTGTCCTCCTCGTTGCTGATCAGCGCGTTGCCGCCGGGCTCGACGAACGTGTCGTCGTCGAAGATCAGCTTGCGGCCCTTGGCCAGATCTTCGGGTGTCGGGTAGAGAAACACGATTTCGTGGCGCGGGTTGACGACGAGAATGCGGTTGTTGCCGCGGTCGGCGATCAGCAGGTAGCCCGGCAAGCCGGCAAGCTTGGAGGACGCCTGGTAGGCGACGGCGGTTCCAGGCTGCAAGCCCACGACGTTCCGCGGCGACCACAGCGCGGCCAAGCCACCCACCGAGGCGGGGGCCAGCGGACCACCGGGTACGACGGCCGGCATGGCGGCTGGGTCCGAGGCGGACTCACTCTTGGGGCCGCCACGTGACTTCGACGCTTCGCCGCCTGAGCTCGCCGCTACGGCGACGACGACGAGCGCGACAAGTGCGATCGGGATTGCCCAGCGACGCCGGCGCCGCGCTCGTTCAGTCTCGCGACGGCGCCTGATCCTACGCGCGTCCGTGCCCGGGGTCGAAGAGTCGAGTGAGTCGTAGTCGTTGGGCATCCCGAGGACCCACGCGCCGCGGGCAACGGTAGCCTCACGTCACCGAATAAACTCGGCCGTAAGAGTCGGTGAGACTTCCCTTAGAGCCTTCGGTAGAGCCGCACGTCTGTGGCGGCCGATCGCTTTCGTGATGTGGCGTCCTCGGAGTTAGACCTTGGACCACCAACCTTCACCCGCGTCCTCGTCTCGCTCGATACTCAACCACCCAAGCTGCATGACCACAACCGAGGTAGCTTTAGCCGGATCGACTGACGAGCGTCCCGCCCCACTCCTCGGGGGCGACGTCGGCAAGTGTCTCGGAGAACGTCCATTGGTGGCCTGCCGGATCCTCGGCGGTGTACTGCCGCTCGCCGTAGGCGAAGTCGGTCGGCTCCATGACGATCCGCGCGCCGTTGGCCCTCGCGTGCTCGCAGTGGGCCCGCGCGTCTTGCACGCGCACCATCACCGAGTGCGTGACCTCGCCGGCCCGCGGCGGCCGGCGGTCATGGCGCACATCGCCGACGATGACGGCTCCATCGCCGAAGCTGAGTTGGGATCGGTGGTCCTCGCCGATGCGCACGCGCTCGGCAAATCCGAACGCCGAGCTCAACCAGTCGACCGCTTCGCGAACGTCGGGGTAGATGAGCACCGGAATGACGGTGGACCGTGGGATCGAACGGTTGGGTTTCATGCTCGGTTCGGTGAGAGTCTCAGCCGTGACAACTACGTCAAGACCATGTCGATCGCGGATAGCGGAACGGTAACGAGGTAGAGCCGACGTCGGGATTCGAACCGAGACCTCTCGTTTACCATGAGAAGCCCCCAGGGACGCCCTATTGCTAGGTAGAGCGCCATTTTTGACTCCTGTGCTGGGGATTTGCCGTCCTCCTCGCCTTGCAGACAAGAGAGGACAACCGTGGACAAAAATGGTATCGAACTGCGGTGACGTTGCGGTGAGAAATCGAGAGCCGACGAAGGGGCTCGAACCCTTGACCTCGTCCTTACCATGGACGCGCTCTACCAGCTGAGCTACGTCGGCGCTGAGGGCAATCGTATCGCTGCCGGATGGCGCTTGTCTGGAGGCTACTAGCAGGCATGGCCGGTCAATGTTCATGCGGCGTCGCCTGCCGGGAGCTGGATCTATGCCGATCTACTTGCCTAGGCGGCGCAACGTCTCGCGACGCTCCTCTATTAGCCGACGGCGGCGGTCCCGGCGCTCGTCTGCTGTGCCAGGCAGTCCGGTGGTCCTCACCTTCGCTACGGCCGGGGCGGTCGCCGGCTTCTCGCATTTTGCTGGCTGGAGGACGGTTCGGATTGCTCGGTACGCATAGGGTCAGCCTATCGTCCTGGCCGCGGCGCTCAAGGGTCGCTTGACGAGCGCTGGTTGATCGCGGACCGGCAGATCGAGGTGGACCGCGAGGAGATCGTGGATAACCGCCTGCGCCGCTACTGTGCCGGCAACCACGAGCAGCCAGATACCGATCGCAAAGCGCACACGGAACAATAAGTCCTCGATGGGGAATGAGTAGTGATCGCTGAGCATCTTCAGGCTGGTGCCACACTCGCTAGCGACGATCTGTGGATCCTCTGTGCGGAGGCGCAACGAGATACCACCGCGGCGCAGCGCATGCGGCGTGGCGCCAAGTATGCGAGCGAACTCTGGGCGCTGCGCGACGGCACGCACGGCTGGGGTGAAGTCGCTACCAGGGTCCTCGGGCAGGACCCTCGTTAGCGACGAGCGAGTCGGCGTCCGCTCTCTGTGTTCGGGGGTGTGTAGTTGAGCTCGTAGTGGTGATACAACGCCGACTCGTCGGCCTGTGAAAGCTCGTCGCCCTGCAACTCGATGTTGGGCGCCGCCTCAACCTGGCTCTTGTTGACGGCAACCTGCAGCTCATCGGGGCCGACCTTGATCCCGCCGAGCGGCACGAATGTCAGGTGCCGACCGATGAAACCTTCCTTGACCGTCGCGAACTGCGGGACGTCGGTCTAGACGTCGACGTAGACATCCTGCAGCTTGCCGATCTTCTCGCCCTCGGCATCCACAAGCGTCTTGCCATGCCAGTCGGCCACATTCCCTCCGCCGCCTGCTGATCGTCGCTCATGCCTTCCTCCGATTTGCTTTCGCCTGGATCGCCGGAAATGTCCCGGCACACAACACACCCGTACGTGGCGCTTCGCAAATCAGCTTGACATGGGAACAACTGCCAGCTTGTGGAGACCGGGAGCCTCGTCGAACGCGTCACGAGCGCATTCCTTGAGGGGACGGTCGCGGCGTTAGGGTCTGAGTTGATTGCCGCCCACGACGTGTGGGCGGCAATCAAGCTTTGGTGTCAGGCGGCGGCCACTACGGGGTGGCGGTGTCTGAGGTTGACCTGCCAGTTCGCGAGCGGGAGCAGGAACAGCACCGCGCCGAGCAGGATCAGGATCCATCCGGCCAGGGTGGCGATCATCCCGATGACCGACCATCCCCAGGCGCCCAGGAGTAGACCGTTCAGCGTTTCTCCCATGAACAGGGTGGTGCGCTCACCCGCGAGCGTCGTGTTCTTCATGCCGCCGGCGATCCACTCGGCGCTGATCTGCGAGTAGGTCTTGCCGCCCGCAACCTTCGTCAGGTCTACACCGATCTGCTTCTGGGCGTAGAGCTTGGCCTGCTTGCCGGTGAGCACCTGCTGGCCGGCGTAGGCGGCCAGCCCTTGGTTTGTTGCAGGCTTTGGGAAGAAGATCTTCTGCGGGGCGAGCTGGTCGTGTACGACCTGCTTGTCGTAGCGGCCGCCGACGAGCGCGAGCGCGCCGACGACGACGATCATACGGCGGCTACATCACACGCGAGCGCAACGGACGACGCAACCGGTACACGATCCAATCCGGCCTTCCGCTCCCCGACCGTCTCGGCCGCGTGCAACGGATCGGCGACCTGCTCACCATCCTCATCGGCACCACCGACGAGTTTCCAGGCCCGCCGGACGAGAGGTTCGCTGGTTCGATCCGGGAGCCTTATGCAGTTTGGGCCTGGGTAACGATTCTCATTTTATTCATGCCTGCTACCATGACATTATGCGTCAGCTGACATTGCGAGTGCCCGAAGAGCTCGCTGAGCAGCTCAAGGGGGCAGCACGTGATCACGAGGAGAGCGTCAACGGCTACGCCGTCAAGGTTCTCTCAGCGGCGGTCGACCCGGACCTCGCGGGCGATGAGATCACAGGCTTGAGAGAGCGCCTCGGGCGAGCTGGGCTTCTGTTGAATCCCGAGCGCCTCCCGACTCGGCGTCCGTCAGAGCGCGCGCTTAGTCGCGCTCGCGCCGCCGCCGGGCGTGGCAGGCCGCTGTCGGACTTCGTCGCGGAGGGGCGTCGCTGAGCACCTTTGCCGATTCGTCGGCGCTCGTAAAGCTGTATGCCGACGAGGATGGGCATCGAGCGATCCGCGCGCTCGATGCGCTCGTCGTCTCGGCGCTCGCGCGTGTGGAGGTGCCCTCCGCGCTGTGGCGCAAGACACGAACGGGAGAGCTGGAGGATGCAACCGCCAGCACTTTGGTCAGTGCGTTCGAGTTCGACTTCCACGGCGATCTCGACTCGGGCTCGCGCTTTACGATCGTCTCTCCGACCGAGCCGGTGCTCGTCGCGGGCGCACGAGAGGCAGCGCGCCACGCGCTGCGCGCATATGACGCGGTACAGCTCGCAAGCGCTCTTGCGGTCCGCGAGCTCGACCCACGCTGCAGCCACTTCGCCTGCTTCGACATCGAGCTGCGGCGCGCAGCCAGCCGCGCGGGCTTCGTGCTGGTACCAGAAACGCAATGACCAGGGAGCAGCATCGCTGGTCAAGGACGCCCAGTAGTGCTGTACGGCCACCCGCCTCCGGCCGAATCGGGGCGGCTGACTGCCGTCACCGCCAGAGCTTCGGTTGAGGCGACGCGCTGCAGACATCGGACACAAGCACCGATCCTGCGGTCGCGTCGCCCTACGTTTCAGCGCTTTCCATGGGTAAGGACAAGCGTCCGCGACCGCATCACTAGCGGCCCCCCAGGGACGCTGATCGTGACCGCGATAGAGACTTTCAGCTTATGCCTGTGAGAGAGCAGCGCGATACCCATAGGGGACAGACGCGCGTGCACTGTGGAGCGCTGCCCGCCGCGTAGCAAGGAGGAGGTCGATCCCAGAATCACTGAGGTCCTCGTCATGGCATCCACGCGAGAGGTGCGGGACGGATGAGATGGGAGGCTTGTCGTGATCGTGGTGCGCACCTGACAAAGCACGACCGAGCTGGGACAGCTTGCCCCAATCCTGGTGTCCACAGATCCAGTGGGCGAGCGCGACGGTATGCCGAACAACTGCGGGATTGCGACCGTTGCATTTGCAGGACTGGAGAAGCTCGGGGCCGAGAGAGGTGCCGCGATGGCTGCAGAGGGCGAAGCGGTAACACTGCCCAGGACGCCGGTACCGTCGATTCCGACCGCTATCGGTCCTCCTGAGGATTCAGTGATGATGATGATCGAGGCATCCTTTTGCCCTGCCGTGGTGGGCTGAAAGTTGCCTGTGATAGTGCATGACGCGCCCATTGCGATGATCTGTCCTTCGCAAGTGTCGGAGAGGATTGGGAACATCAATGGCGTCCCTGAGACCAGGAATGTCTTTTGGATTTCCAAGGGGTAGTCGCCAGTGTTCGTGGCTGTAAAGGTGTAGGGCGCTGAGGAGCCGACGAGCACTTCACCGAGTAGCGCCTGGTGTGAGCTGAGGCTGAGCTGTGGCCCGTTCGCGCCGCTGCCTGAGAGTGGGATGACGAAGGAGCTGTTCGTCGCATCGCTGGTCACGACCAGTTCCGCGGTCTTTTCTCCGGGTGTGGTGGGTGAGAAGCGCACGCTCTCATCGCAGTTGTTGTCCTGCGAGAGATCGTCATGAGCGCAGTTGCCATAGGCCAAAGAGAAGGAGGCGGCATCTGGGCCGATGATTTCCACGGCTTCGACATGTGTGCCCGCGTTTGTGTTGGAGATCGTCACCTGCTCCGTTTCGCCGCCGCGACCATCAACGGTCAGCGGGAAGCTCAATGGAGTTGGTTCGGCCGACAGCGTACCGGTGAGACCCGTCCCGGAAAGAGCGACTTCGACGGGACCGGAGTTGTCCTGAAGCTCGAGTGTCGCGTGCTTTTCGCCAGGAGCTTGGTGCAGGAAGCTGACACCGAGCTCGCAATTCGAGCCGGGATCCATTATTTCATCCGCGCAGTAATCCGGACTGATCGAGAATTCCGCGGCATCTGGACCGACGATACGAACCGATCCGACGGTCGTAGGAAACGGCGATTCATTTTTAAAGAGGATGATCTGGGAAGGATTCCCCCCCGAATGAACTTCCACCGAACCGAATCCGACGGTGCTCAGCGACGGCTTGAGCTCTGAAGCAAGAGCCGGAGCCGCACCGGCGAGCATGCCTGTAAGCGTTACTAGGCTCAGCATGAGGATCCTACGAGATTTGGGCATGGCGCCCTCCAAAATGATCCTGCGCGGCCCGCGATCCGGCGGGCTCCGGGTCCGACAATCGTGCGGCGATCGCTACGGCAGCACGTCCTACTGTTATCGACCTGCAGTCAACCAGACTTGAATGAGAGCGAGGTTGAGGTGCATTTACCTTAGCTGCATCATGAGCAACACAATGCGGATATACGGAATAATCCTAATATACGGTGGCTGCCGAGCTCTCCTGACTCTAAATCGATGTCGATAATCGCGCCGACCCAGGATCATCCGTGCCACGGCCGTTCCATTCAGCGCTTATGACTTGCTGAGCGTGCTACTGTTCAGCCTTAGCGTATTCCCATTCGTGCTATCAGTGGTTTGGTTATGTGCTGTTGGTTGCTGGACGTGTAGACAGACACTTTCGTGACTGCTCCTTTCGCGGACCGCGCCTCGCCGGCAAATTTGTGCCTACGGAGGTCTTGGTCATGCCCCAGAGTCGCGTTGGATCGGCAGATGAGCCAGCTGCTCGTAATGGGCTGACCCGGTTGGCAGCCCGGACGTCTGGCTCGCGTCAAACGAGCGATGGCGCTGACGCGCACTCGACGCCAGATGTCGAAGCGTACCTGCGTAGCGCATTTGAGGACGCTCCGATCGGCATTGCTCTGATCAGCATCGACCCGGAGATTGAGGGCCGCTTCTTGCGAGTAAACCGGGCGCTTTGCGAGTTGACGGGATATTCCTCTGAGAAGCTCAAACTGACGGGCATCCACGCGCTTCTACATCCTGACGATCTACCGACCGATATCGCGGCGATGACGAGGCTTAACCAGGGAGAGGTTGACGGTTTTCAGCTCGAGCAACGTCTACTCCACGCCGAACGCCATGCGGTTTGGGTCACGGTCAATGCCACGCTGGTGCGTGACGCGACCGGCAATCCGCTCTACTGCATCCGCCAGTTGCAGGACATCGAGGAGCGCAAGCGCTACGAGGGCGAGCTGGGCTATCTCGTAGAGCACGACCCCCTCACCGGACTATTGAATCGTCGCGGCTTCGTCCGTCAGCTTACGCAGCAGATTGCCTATGCGTGCCGCTACGGCGACGGGGGCGCAGTGCTGTTTCTCGACCTCGACGACTTCAAGTACGTAAACGACACGCTCGGGCACAGCACCGGCGATGAGGTAATCAGCGATCTCGCACGGGTCGTGCGCAAGCGGCTTCGCGAGACAGACATCTTTGCGCGCCTCGGAGGAGACGAGTTCGCCGTGCTGTTGCCACACACGGCCGTGAGCGAGGCCGAAACGGTATCCAGCAGCCTGCTCGAAGCCGTGAGGGATGGATGTGCACTGTCGCTCGGTGAGGGCCGACGCGTGACGATCAGCATCGGGATCACCGGTTTCCAAAAGCCCGGTAAGGATCTGACCCCTGATGACATCCTGATCGATGCCGACGTCGCGATGTACGCCGCCAAGGAAGCCGGCAAGGATCGCGTCGCGGTCGCAAGCAAAGCAACCAAAGAGCGAATGAGATCGAGAATCACCTGGGCTGAGCGCGTCAGACGCGCTGTGCAGGATGGCCTGTTCGAGCTCTACTGTCAGCCGATCGTAAAGCTCGCCAACGACAGCGTCTCCCAATGGGAGCTGTTGCTGCGGCTACCCGGCGACGGAGGTGAGCTGATCTTGCCAGCACAGTTCCTCTATACAGCGGAGCGCTCAGGACTGATCTTGGATATCGATCGCTGGGTCCTAAGCCAGGCGATGCAGTTGATCGCTGAGCAGCGTGACACAGGCTGTGAAGTGCGCCTCGAGGTCAATCTCTCCGGCCGGTCTGTCGGAGATCCCGAGCTGCTCACGCTGATCGAGCAAGGCCTCAAGGACAGAGCGATCAATCCGGCAAACCTCATACTCGAGGTAACTGAGACTGCTGCGATCGCAAATATGGACCGTGCGCGAGCCTTTGCGACCAAGTTGAGGGCTCTTGGGTGTGGTTTTGCACTCGATGACTTCGGTGCCGGATTCGGCTCTTTTTATTATCTCAAGCACATTCCCTTCGACTACGTAAAGATCGATGGCGAGTTCATCCGCAACCTGCCATCCAGTAGCACCGATCAGTTGATCCTTGACTCGATAGTGCAGATGTCAAAGGGACTCGGAAAGCACACGATCGCTGAGTTCGTCGGTGACAGTGAGACAGTCAAGCTATTGAAGGAGCACGGCGTCGACTACGCACAGGGCTACCATATCGGCAAGCCCCGCCCGGTGTCTGCGGCGCGGGCACGCTGAGCAGAATAGCCGTCGAATCACTTGGTGCGGTGTGTACCGGACGGGCTATTCGGGGTCTGTTATCTCGACTGCTCCGAAGCCCTCGAGGGGCCCATCAACGAAGAAAATCTCCATCGTTATGTCGGGCTCCACATGGGCTTGACTGAGGAAAGCCACAACTTTGCGTCCAGTGAGCTCTTGAATCCTCTCTGTGTAACGCTTGGCCATGATGCGTTGGAAGTCCTCGCGCATAGCGATGACGCGATCGGGCTCACCGCTATCCATGATCGTCTGCTCGAGCGCCGTAAAACCACTTCCGCGCATGACAACGACAATGATGTCGTCAAGCACATATGTCTTAGCCTTCATTGGCCCCCGCCCATAATGCTCGCGCAGGGTACCGACGATGCTCGTCGAGATCGCCGCCAAGAGCTGACCACCACCGAGCGGTCCTGTGGCCTCCGCAGATTGCGTGTCCACTCCTGTTACTCCTTGATTGATCTCGACTTCGGAGTGTCAGGATCTGACTGCCCCGTGATCGCCCGGCCCATGGCTAAACGGCCACGATCCGCTCGAAGTCCACGAGGTCAAACAGGCGCTGGAGTCTATGTTGCTCTATTGCAGCAGCGATCATCTTAGCCGCGATCTCCTCGCTGAGGCCAACCCGGCACGCCGCCTGTCGGTGACTATGCTCGCCGAGCAGAACCAGGCCCAGTAGGTCCCGCTGAGTGCGGGACGGGAGAAGGAAGTTCGCTTGAGCTGTTGGCTGCGAGTTCCAGCAGGTTTTCGCTTGCTGCCCAGGTCCACCGCGCATCTCCCGCTCGTGCGCGCAGTGAGTGTAGACGTTGCCAGCCAGTGCAGCTCGAAGGCTCTGTTCCTCCAAGTCGATGCTGGCGGGCGTACGCCAGAGAGTGACGAAAGCCATGACAACAGCATCCTTGGCGAACTCTACGTCCTCAATGGTGAGCAGCGCGAGACTGCCGAGAGCGCCGGCGTGCCGGTCGTAGGTCTCCACGATGGCCTCAAAATTGAGTGCGACATCCGCGGCAAAGAGGGCCTCGTCCTTCGCCGTCGCAAAGGTCGAGGTCTTCCGCCACCTTGGACAGATACTCATGGCTCGATGGCCGCGATCTGCTTGAAGTCAACAAGCTCGAGCAGTCGCTGGATTTGGAGGCGCGGTGAGCGGATGCTCACCGCGCCTCCATGAGCAGTCACTTGTTGGGCGGCAGCCGCGATGGCTAGCAGCCCGGAGCCGTCGATGGAGTCGAGTTCTGCGAAGTCGAGCACTACCTCCTCGACGGCGAACGCCGTCCCCACAAAACAGTCGATCAAGATCGAGTCGATCAAGATTGCGATGCTTGCCATATCCAGTTCGCCATTGAGTATTACGATGGCTCTATCGCCTTCAAGATGCGCAAAGGCGGTGAATGGCAGAGGTGATGCTCGGAGGTCGTAACGAGCGTTCGATCCGGTCGCAACCGCCGTATCCGGCACCGCTGGCTGGGCTTCGTGCTCTACGAACATTACGCTCCAGAATTTTGGTTTCCCGTAGCTAACAACGCCACCAGGGTCTGGAGCGACGCGCCAGTGGTTTAGGCCACTGACAGCAGTTATCCTAGCACATCGATAAGTTCTGTCAATCGAACAGAATAAAACCTCTCTTCAGTGAGAATGGCCACCGCCGCTGGTTACGAATGTTGGCTTAGGTTCCGCGGTCAGTCCAAACGCCGATAGCGAAGTCGGTACCATCGGTAACGCCTTCGCCTGAGAGACGGAGTGTCAGCGTTTGGATGTTGGGGTGCCGCGCGTAGGGCTACTGAGCGAGGCAGCGTCGAGGTGCCCGTCGACGAGGTCGCGAGCAACGTTGCTGAGGCGAAGGTTGTGTTCGCGAGCATGAGCGCGCAGGCGGGCAAACGCGGCATCCACATCGATGTGGGCGCGCTCGGCTAGCACGCCCTTGGCCTGCTCGATCATCACTCGGCTGCTGAGCGCGCCCTGAAGCTGCTCCACCACACCATGTGCCTCTCGCACGGTGCGCTCTTGTAGCAGCGCGATTGCGGCGATATCGGCCATCCCCTGCCCTAGCGGTAAGTCCTGCTCGACCAAACGCCCTGTGTTTGCTCGAAACAGATTCAGCGCCCCGATGGTCTCTCCACGCGCCCTCATCGGAATCGCTTGCACTGAACGAAACCCCTTTTGTATCGCCATCGGCGCGAACGCCGGCCAACGCCCGGCATCGGCCGTGAGATCCTCGCTGGATACGGGCGTTCCACGCTGGTAGCACTCGAAGCACGGTCCCTCCTCGTTCTGGGACTGCAACAGGTCCAACGCGTCAGAGCGCTCGCTCGAAGAGGCCATCACGCGCAGCACACCGGCGGCGTCGGCAAGTAGCAGTCCCGCCTCGGCGCAGTCGAGCAACTCGACGCACCGCTCTGCCAAACGGTGCAGGAACTCGATCACGTCGAAGTCATCGACCATCGTGTCGGCCAACTCGACGAACGTCTTTACAATGCGCTGCTCGCGTGTCATGGGTCTGATCTAGATCTCTAAGGCTACGAACGCGAATATTGCCACTCGAGGGTAGCTAGGGTCGTGATCGCGCGTCACTCGGTCCCTGAAAGCGGTGGCGTCGCGTGACGATCTCGCGGGCGAGGGTTCGCAGCGGGAGTCCCTCGGCAAAGGCATGAGCGCGCAAGCGGACGAAGGCCTCGTCCAGGGAGATGCCAAGCTGAACAGAGAGCATCCCAGTCGCCTGATGAACCTCCGCCCAGTGTGAAGGCTCGCCCGTCAAGACCTCGTGCAGCACGTCGGCCGGGGCACCGGCCTGGAGGGCAAGGAGCACCTGGGTGGCCATATCGGCCAGCACCAGACCGTATGCCATCTCATCCGCATTCAAGATGCCCGGGTGATCGCGATAGAGCACCAACACTCCGATTCGGATGGCGCCGAGATGCAAAGGAAAGGCGAACACCGCCAGCACACCGGCCTCGACGCCGGCCTGGGCGAACGCCGGCCAGCGCACGATCGCAGGATCGGCAAGGTTCGCCTCCAACACCGGGGCCCTGCTCGTCCACACATCCACGCATGGCCCCTCACCCAGCGTGAGCTGCAATTCCTGCACCATCGCGATGCCCGGCTCAGACACCCCAGCGGTCCCACGCAACTCTCCGTCCACCATCAGCGAAAGCCCTGCGCCCTTGAGCGAGAGCAGGCTCACAGCGGCCATACATACACGATCGACGATCGAGGCCGAGCCGTCTACGTCGGCGTCCACTATCTCCTTCAGCACTACGCTCAGCCGATCGGTAAGCATTTCATCTAACCCTACGACCGATCGGTCTCGGTCACGATCCAAAGAGCAGCCGTCGAGTGGGCGGGCTTCTACAGCTTCCGCCACACCGTCGCTTCGCGACTCTTCGCCGAAGGACGCAACATCCTCCGGGTCCAGCGCTGGCTCGGACTCTCCCAAACTGCATGTTCAACTGCTCACCGGTCGCTAACCAGGCGCCAGGAGGATGTGGTGGCCTCCTTGGTGTGGAGGAAGGCCTCGATTGCGTTGACGTCGAGGGGGCGGGAGAATAGGAAGCCCTGTCCGTGGTCGCAGTGTTCGCGTTGCAGTGTCTCGAGTTGGGATTGCTCCTCGATGCCCTCGGCGAGGGTCTCGATGTCGAGTGTCTTGCCGAGTTGCACGAGTGTGTGGATCAGTGCTGTCGTGCCCTTCGATCCGGCGATGCCGCTGATGAAGGAGCGGTCGATCTTGAGGGCGTCGACGGGGAATTGGCGTAGGTAGGCGAGCGAGCTGTAGCCGGTGCCGAAGTCGTCGATGGCGATGCGGACGCCGAGTTGCTTGAGCTTGTGTAGGCGCTTGGCGGTCGCCTCGGCGTCGCTCATCAGCGTGGTCTCGGTGATCTCCAGGGTCAGCGTTGTGGGGTCGAGTCCGCTGTGTGTGAGGGCGCCGCGCACGTCCTCGATCAGCTCGTCGTCGTCGAGCTGGCGTCCGGATACGTTCACTGCCATGCCGATCCTGTGGCCCTCGTGGTACCAGTGCGCCGCCTGCCTACAGGCCTCCTGCAGGACCCAGCGTCCGATCGGGACGATCAGCCCGCTTTCCTCGGCGATTGGGATGAAGTCGATCGGCGGGATCACGCCGCGCGTGGGGTGGTTCCAGCGGATCAGCGCCTCGAGGCCGATCACCCGCTCGGATTGTAGGTCGAAGGTTGGCTGGTATTGGAGGAACAACTGGTGCTGCTCGAGCGCCTCGGCGAGGTCCATCTCGAGTGTGAGCCGATCGCGGGCGGCGGTCTGCATGCTGGACTGAAAGAGCATGTAGCGGTTTTTTCCGGCGGCCTTCGCTTCGTACAGGGCGATGTCCGCGTCGCTCAAAAGCTCGGCGGCGTTTGCGTGCTCGCCCAGCGCGATGCCGATGCTCGCCGTGAGCGACAAGGGCCTGCCGGTCTGGCCGTCCATCTCGTAGGGCTGGCGCAGTACTTCCAGCAGGCGCTCGGCTACGAGCTCTGGGCCGGCGTCGAGCGCGGAGCCCTCGACCAGGACGACGAACTCGTCGCCGCTGAGGCGCGCCGCGGTGTCGCCCTCGCGAACGACTCCCTCCAGGCGGGTGGCAACGATCCGCAGCAACTTGTCGCCGGCGGCGTGTCCGAAGGTGTCGTTGACGTGCTTGAAGCCGTCGATGTCGAGATATAGGGCCGCGACCGGGATCTTCTGGCGCCGCGCGCGGGCAAGCATCTGCTCTGCGCGGTCGAGTGCGAGCACGCGGTTGGGCAAGCCGGTAAGGGCGTCGTGCAGCGACTGGTGGCGAAGCTCTCCGGTCTTCTCGTGGACCATCCCGAGGGCGTGCTCGCGTGAGCGCGTCAGCACCAGCACGAGCATGAACAGCAGGAGGCTGACAATCGCTCCTCCGATGAGGACCAGCAGACCCTGCAGATTTGCCGAGAGCCAGTTCACGGCCTCCGAGCCTCGGACGACCGCCCGCCACGTGCCGTCGATCTGCATCGTGGTTTCATGGGTGAAAGCGCCCGCGGGAGAAGTCGCACCGACGCGGCCGATCAGCTGTTCGCTCTGGCCCGGGTTGCTGTGGTAGAGAGCCACGCTGAGGCCGTGGTGCTCGCTGATCGCTTGGTGGATCAAAGCGGTCATTCCAAACGAGCTCCCGACCCAGCCGGCGACCGCCGCGCGGCGCTGTACGACACTCCGAAGGCTCGCGCCACGCCGGTAAAACGCGGCTTCGATGAACAGCGTGCTCACGCCCTGCGCCGTCACGGGATACACCAAGAACTGGCCGCTGTCGGTGATCCTCTGCAGGAGGTGCGCCTGCAGAATGCCGCCATCTTGAAATCCACCGATCGGCGAGGCGGGATTACACCAATCGCCCTGCACCAGCCGCCCTACTGCCCGGGTATACGGCGTCACAGTCCCTCCAGCGGAAAGCAGGCAGTAGCGTGCATGCCCGCGAGAAGCGAAAGGCACGATCGAACCCCCGACGAACGCTCGAAACGCGGGATTGGCGGCGCGTCGTGCCTGGAAGGCCGCCAGATCAGCTGCCGGCACCACTTCAACGACAGTCGTTCCGAGTCCACTCATCTCCCGCTGCCTGCCCTGCAACTGAGAGAACCACTGATCGAAGCGTGTGGCACTCAGGTGTGGCTGCATCGTCAGTACGGCACGCAAGGTCGTTACAAAGTCAGCATCGCGACGCAGTAGCGTCTCCACCGTCTCGTTCACATCGGTCGAGCTGGTCTGGAACTGCTGCCTGTCATGCGCCTTGACGCTCGATCGCCACAGCAGCGCGCTGCCGAGCGAGGCCACCAGTCCGACGATCAGGATCGAGCAGGCAAAGACCATCCACCATCTGCGGCTCTTCGTTGAACGAGTCGGTGCGTCTCCGAGATTGGCCGGCTCCGGCATCGTTGCCGGCGATTGAGGCATACCCAATGTATCGGCACTCCGTTCAGCTAAGGCCCCTATTATTCTAGAAATTAGACTCATATAGTTAATTTTGATAATGGGTTAGTAGATCTTTACGGGTGTGCCTGGGCCGATGCGGTCGGCCAACCAGTCGATGCTGGCAGTGGCGAGCCGGATGCAGCCGTGTGATTCGGCTCTGCCGAGTGTTCCACCGAGGCCCTGTCGACCGTGTATCCCGATCTGGCCGGGACCGCCTTCGAATTCCTGCAACACGTTGGAGCGTGCGCTGAGTGCCAGCGCGAACGGACCGTCGGCCTCACCGGGTTTCATCTGCACGGTCTCCTCAACGAAGAACTGCCCGGTCGGGGTCGGCGTGGACGGCTTGCCCACCACGGCTTGGAAGGCTCTCGCGTCGCGTCCGTCGTGGTAGACCGTTACGCGGCGTGCGTCGAGATCCACCAAGATGCGCCAGCCCGTCACGAGCTCGCGAGTGCCCTTCTTGGCGATCCATCCCGTCGATCCGTCGGGACGGCCGGGAAGCATCACCTCTAGCCATGCGGTCGCGCCTGGCGCCGTCGAATATCCAATCACTGGCAGCGTCGTCCGCTCTCCCGTGATCGGCCTACGATCACGGACGAACGCTACCCGGCGCGAGTCGGCCGCCGGTGCGCTGTGTGCGGCATGGCCACTCAGCAGCTCCGCGAGCTGCTGAGTGGCCTGCACCTGTGTTGGAGTGTCTGCGCCGAGCGCTGAGCCTGTCGTGAAGCTGAACAGGCATATCGCCAGCCCGACGACACTCAGCCGGTGAATGTGCCCCTCCGGTGCGGTAGCGCGGGCCGTGCGGGCGAGTGTGGTTTGGCTGTCTTGTGCGCGCGATGGCGCTTATGGCGCCTGGCTGTCGTCTTCGACGCAATCGGCGCACTCGGGGTGGTAGTGCCGACACCGGGACTCGAGACGAGGACCCCCGCGCCCGCTGCAGTCACCGCTGCACCGCTGCTGGTGGTCGTGCCTGCACCGGTGGTTGTGATTGTTTCTCCACCGGTGGTCGCTTTTTCGATCGCGGCCGTTTCTTGCGGGGTGGTGGTTTCCGTGCCGCCGCCGCTTCCGCTGCTGCTTGAAGCGCAGGTGGACGTGGTGATGGTGTTGTCTTCCAGGGTCACCGCGGCGGTCTGCGCGAGCAGCCTGCCGTGTATCGTGGCGGCCGTATTGGCGGTGATGCTTTCCGCGGCCATGATCGTGCCGACGAAGTGCGTGCCTGTCCCGAGCGTCGCGGAGGAGCCGACCTGCCAGAAGACGTTGCACGCCTGCGCACCGTTGACCAGCAGCACGGTCGTGCTCGAGCCGGTGATGAGCGTGGAGCCGATCTGGAAGATGAACACCGCGTTGGGGTCACCTTGGGCATCGAGCGTGACGCTTCCCGAGGACAGCAACAGCGAGCTGCTCGCGGTGCGAACGCCGGGCGAGAACGTCTGACCGGCGAGGTCTGTACCAGCCGAACCGTTGGTCGG
>Ga0210386_10002356_pt1 | contig 16350 bp, 14 predicted proteins | sample IncBWH32OmetaG_FD_160091 | JGI IMG/M metagenome (GOLD analysis project Ga0210386, IMG submission 160091) | Forest soil microbial communities from Barre Woods Harvard Forest LTER site, Petersham, Massachusetts, United States - Inc-BW-H-32-O ... | reverse complement strand
GAACTGGAGCGGAACTACCCTGATCCCCAGATGTTCGGTCCCACCCCTGCGCAAGGCTTCTTCATACGGCACGTGGAAGATCTTCGCATGTTCGATATACGGGTGCGTGCAAGCAAGCCGGACCCGCGACCTCTATTTGTGCTCGATGACGTTCAGCATGCGAATATTGCGTCTCTGCAAGGGGACCGCATCGCGACGCTGGAAGGCCGCGCGATCGAAGATGTTCAGATATCGGACGAATCTGGAAAGGCTCTGACGATCCTCCCGTATCAACCGTAATGCGGGGCGGATCGTCAGTCGCCATGCATTCGGCGGCATGACGAAAAGGAGCTTTCGGTTCCGATCGGGCATCATTCCCCGTCGCATCACACCGGCCCGTCTGCTTGGATAGCTTTCGCTTCGGCGACCTCTCCTTTTGTTCCAACCGAGATGGCGCCGGGTAAGGTGAACTGAAAAGTTGCGCCGCGCGGGGGATTATCGGCAGCCCACAAACGGCCGCCATGGGACTCGATTATGGATCGGCTGATGCGAAGCCCCAAGCCTGTGCCCTGAGTCTTGGTGCTAAAGAACGCTTCGAATATTTTATCCGCCTGCCCCTGTGGCAGGCCCACTCCTGTGTCTCGGACCGAGATCAGCATCTGACCGTCTTCACCACACCGCGACTCTACGGTGAGTTCACGAGTCCCATTCACTTCCTTCAACGCATCGATGCTGTTGACGATCAGGTTCATCGTGACCTGCTGCAGTTGCACGCTGTCTCCCATTGTCTGGGGAAGATCTGCGGCTAACTCTGACCGGATTGATATGTTGTATCGCATTGCTTCGCCCCGCAGGAGGTCAATCATCTCTCGAATAATCTCGTTTAGATCAACTAGCTCCCGTTGCAAAGTGTCCTTATTGAACTGCGAGCGGATCCTGCTGACGATCTTACCGGCAAGTTCTAGGTCTTCTGAGATTCTCATGGCAGCTCTGCGCGCCTCTTCGAGATCCGGCTGATCGCGCCCGAGCCATCGCAAGCAGACGTGGGCGTCGACGACCGCGGCTGCAATCGGTTGACTTACTTCATGAGCCAATGAAGCTGCCAACTCTCCCATGGTTGTCACCCGGTTGGCGTGTGCAAGATCGGCCTGCGCCTGGCGCAACGCCTCTCCGGCCCGCGTGCGCTCGGTCACGTCGCGGACGGCGCCGGAGACTAGTGTGCCCTCCTCCGTTTCCAGCGGACTGAGACTGATCTCCACGGGGAACTCCGTTCCGTCGTTCCGCCGTCCATACAACTGCATACCTTCACCCATCGGCCGCACCCGAGGCTGCGCGAAGAAACCATTGCGGTGTTGCGGATGCCCGCCCCGAAATCGTTCCGGCACCAGAATCTCAACTTCTTGCCCCAGGATTTCTTCACGCTGATACCCGAACAACTTCTCCACCTGGGCGTTGACCAGCACGATCCTGCCCTGGCGATTCATCACGATCATCGCATCCGGAGCGGATTCCAGCAGCTCGCGGAACTTCCGCTCGGCCTGCTTGCGCTCGGTGACGTCCATTATGGTACATACGAATTGCTCCACATCCCCGGATGCGTTCAAGACAGGATGGCCGACCGTATGGGTGTATCTAACACTGCCATCCGGGAGTACGATTCGGTGATCCACCTCATAATCTGACTTTTCATTCGTTGCTCGATCTTTTGCCTCTTGCACCTTGGCTTGATCCTCGGGATGCATGCGCTCCAGTCGATCTTTCCAGGCTGACAGGCCCTGTTTTGGATCAAATCCATATATGCGATACCACTCCTCGGAGAGATATAAAGCATCCCATCCTGGCACGCTCCAGGCCCCACTCCCCGTATGCGTGAGCCTCTGCGCTTCTGCCAGATAAGCCTCGCTCCGCTCCAACGCCTCACTCGCGTGCTTCGCTGCCGTGACGTCGGTGACCGAACCCACAAATTCGAGGCCGCCTGAGGAAGTTTCCGACGCGCGTGCCAAAGCATGAAGGTGCTTGACTGAACCGTCCGGCATTACCAGACGATGCTCAAAATCAAGATCTGCCCTTGCCTCGGCCGCGCGGTCGATCGTCTGCCGCACGATATCTCTGTCGTCGGGATGAATTCGCTGAAAGATCAACTCCAAAGTGGGCTTGACCGCTCGATCATACCCAAAGATCTTGTAGGTCTCCTCCGACCAGTAGATTTCACCACTCGATACGTTCAGGCCGAAGCTGCCTGTGTGACTGATGCTCTGCCCCTGAGCCAGGTAGGCCTCACTGCGTCGCAGTTGATTCTCAGCGAGCTTGCGCTCACGACTCTCTGCCTGCATCGTATCGTTGCTGGTCTGGAGATTTTGAACCGTACGTTTCAGGTCATCACGCGCGCGCCTAAGCGATTCTTTGGCATTCCTTTGCGCAGCGCCCAGCAAACCAAAAAGAGCGTTCGAGATAATGTACTGGACAAGCCGGGGCATTTCCCGAGGTCTTGGAGCCAACGAGTAGATCGGATGCAGAAAGGAATAATGGAACGCGAGGGCGGAGAGCGCAGTTGCGAGCAAGCTTGGCCCGACTCCGCCGTACCAACCACTCAACATAACGGCACACAGATACAGCGTTCCCGGAAAGCCTATAAAAGGCGTGAGCCATCGTGAAAGGATCATTGTTGTGGTAACGGCAAGAACAGCAACCCCGTAGCGCCAAATCGGAGATGACTTGGACCACTGAAGGCGATTTAAGATGGACACGCTCATCTCCGATCCAAGGGGACGGCCCTTGCTATTTCCACAACAAACTGCATCGATTCTGGGCCGCTGGGCCGGAATTCTGCAACGATTTTCGTTTCTGTTCTTACTGATCTACTCTCTCTCTAGAAGATCACCTTCAGCGCGAATTGAATCTGGCGTGATGTCGTCGCGGTCGTAGTGATCTGACCCACTCCCGCTAGTGGTGCTTGCTGATACGCTCCCAGAACCGACGTGGCCCCACTGAATACTGTTGCGGACGACGGCATGCCGAAGTTGGTATGGTTCAGGATGTTGAAGATCTCCGCGCGAAATTGAATGGATCCTTCTTTTCCGAGCAAAGCAACTGCTGTGTCCTTGACGATCGAAAAATCCCATTCCCCTAGATCTGGCCCACGCAAAATCCCACGCGAAGCATTCCCCAAGGTCCCGCAGATAAGTGCCGTGTTATTGGGGCATGGCACCATCGGCTGCATGTGGAACATATTCGGATTGAACCACTGGTTTGGATTTCCAGTGATGACTGTCCTGGGATTGTACGGAATGAAGTTCGCGGCGGCCAGGTAAGAGCCGCCTTCAGCGTTCATCAATACCGTCCCCTGGGCTATGGTCTGAGTGTTGATATCTACGCGGTCTGGCATGGTGCTGAGGTTGCCGGAATTAGACCGGTTGGTAGCCAGAATCGGAGTGAAAGGCAGCCCGGTCTGGAGGGAGACGATATTGCCCGTCCACCAGCCGTTGACAAGCTTTGAGACCAGGCCGTTCGACACGAGATTCGGGAAGTAGTACAGAAGACTCATACGAAGATTATGACGAACGTCGAAGCAGGACGGTCCGTAATCGTACGCCGCGGTATTTGAACTCACGCCGGTATCCATCCCCGGAGCACCCGCGCAATCGGCTGCGACGAGTTGGCCTATCGGCGTATCGAGGGAATGACCATAGGTATAAGCTGCATGCGCTTCCAAACCGCCGCTCAAGCGCTTTGTGACCACCACCTGCAACGAATCGTAATGCGAAATGCCAACCGTATTATTAGTGTTGACCGATCCAAAATTCGGATTGATACGACACGTCGGGATCGTGCCAATCTGGCAAAAGGGAACGGAATTAGACCAGTATTGGACGCCGCTCACAACGGCGGTCGGGATCGTAGGATTTCCTTCGAGTTGCTGCCAAAGATGCACGCCGCGCGACCCGACATAAGCGACACTGATTGCTACGTTCCTTGCGAATTGGCGCTGAACGACCAGATTGTATTGGACGTTGTAGGGCTGTCCCGCGCCATAGTAGACCGTTACAGCGCTGTTCGCGTGATTGCTGCCGAGGATTGAATCCACAGTCGGAGGCGTTATTGGGAAAGTAACTACGGCGTTCGTCGGATTTGTTGCAGTATATAGAATCGCTGGGTAAGACCCGTCCGCTTCGTTGACGAAGGCACCGCCCAAATTGCCGACGTCGTAATAGATGCCTGCGCCGCCCCGAAGCGCTGTTCTGCCATCTCCGAAGACGTCCCATGCAAATCCGAACCGAGGACTGATATTCCAGTATGTTCCGTTCTGCATCACTGGCCCTGGAATCCAAGCGGCTAGCTCGCCGCCGGGTAGAACCGTGGAATCAGTTGTTAGATTTCGAATCGCGTATTCTTTGCCTCGTGCCTCCCGAGGAGTGGTCATGAATTCATACCGCAGTCCCATGTTCACTGCAAGACGCGAGGTTATTCGAAAATCGTCCTGCGCGTAGAAGCCCAACGTGTTGAAGCGGAAGTAGCGGTTAACGTCCGATCCGGAAAGGGGGCCACCGTATGTCAAAGGTATTCCTTTCAGAAAGTTGGCAAAACTGGCGTAGGATGCACTGCCTGAGGCGTTTACGGGCACCGTCAGAGCTTCATTGAACCAGTTCAAGAGCGTGCCAAATCGCAGGTTGTGCTTTCCCTGCTGATAGTAGAGATCATCGCCAAATGAATAGATGTTCTGGAGGTGAAGAGAATTCGGCGGACCCACCAGCCTGCCCGCGCCGACCGTCGCCAAGTTCGTGATCGAGAAAAAACCGAACGGGTGCCCAGTTAGAAATGGCTCAATTCCCGCAGGTAGAGATCCCACATAGATCGGGTAACTGCCGAAGTTGGTCCGGCTGAAGGCAAGCCGCGCTGAGTTCGAAATACTCGGAGTGATAGCGTGTGTCTCCGAAAGAGTTATGAATTGATCAAGATCGTAGCCACCACCTCGAAATTGAGGGAAGGCCGTGCCTGAAGTGATCGGAGTACCTTGATTGCTTGCCGAGTCTATGTTGGCGGAATCGACCGTATACCGGGCAAAAAAGGAATCCGACGAGGAGAAACTCTGGTCGAATCGAATCTGTCCATGGTTCACTCCCACCTTGGTCGATGGGCCGAACAAGTAGCTATTGGCGCCATTGTTCGGATTCGGATAGAGCGACAGCATTGCGGAAATGTTGGCATTGGCGATCGTCACAGAGTCGCCAGGCGCCAGACCGAGCGTGGGACAAGCAGCTTCGGTTATCGCCGCTCCCGCAGCACCGTGGCAGCCGGCGGCGGGCACCAGGTCATTTGCGGTAAAACCCAGATTTTCCTGTAGTCCCTCGTAGACCGCATAGAAGAAAGTTCTGTCTTTCCTGAGAGGGCCGCCAAACGAGGCTCCAAAGTTATTCTTCTCCAGTTTAGGGATCTCTGGACCATCGAAGTAATTCCGCGCATTGAAGGCGCTGTTGCGGAGATATTCGAAGACGTCCCCGTGGTATTGATCGCTTCCGCCCTTGCTGATCATCACCATCTGGCTGCCCATGCTCATTCCATACGAGGCGTCGTATGTGTCCGTCAACACCTTGAATTCCTGAATGCCATCCAGCCCCAGTGTTGTTCCCGCGAAACTGGCAGTGCCCCAGTTGGACTGATTTGCGATCTGAGTCCCGTCTAACAGGAAGTTGTTGGAGATAACGGGCGCTCCATTAGAGCTATAGACCGTGCCCGTCATTCCTCCAAATCCATTTGTGCCGGTGCTATTCGGGCTATTCGTTACGCCCGCTTGCAGCAAGCTCAGGTCAATGTAGTTGCGGCCGTTTAACGGCAGGTCTTCGATCTGTTTACCGCTTACCAACCCTCCGATCGAGCCGCTCGTCGTCCCTACCAGGGGCGCCCCACCTTCGACCGTCACACTTTGGGAATCTGAGCCAACCTGAAGCGAAAAATTCAAGCTAATGACATCGGAAACGTGAAGCTCCACGTCCGGCTTTACCGCCTGGCGGAACCCGTCTTTCGTCGCTGTAACCTTATACGTTCCAGCAGGGAGCGTCGGAAAACGATAGCGTCCTCTCCGATTCGTATCTGCCAAATACGAAATATTGACTCCAACATCGAGCGCCTGCACCTTTACTCCAGCCACTAGAAGGCCATCATGATCGGTAATCAGGCCACTCAATGCTCCGGTTTCCTGTTGAGAAAAAGCTAACGAACAACACAATGCCGCTACGAGAGCCAATGCTGCCAGAGGCGTATATGGACGATGTGCTTTCACGGTCAGATTTCTCACAGTATCGATTTGTGACGACCATGGCCCGCAACCCGCTCAAGCTTGAGACTGCCATTGTAGTGGCTTCCTGCCTGGGTTGGGAGGAGCCAAAAACATCGTTGTTTATCCGAGCCGTCGAGAATCTCGGCGTAATTGCGATCGACCACCCTCCCGAATCTGGCGAGAGTGAACTCTGCCACCGCTATCGACACTGCGATCAGACAAAAGCGTCATGGCGCCAACCGCTCCTGAAGCATCTGTAAGCTTTAAGGGTCATCTGCAGATCGGCGTGACCGGACTACGCAATATCTCGCGCAGTGACCCTACTCGGAAGCGTGAACTGAAGAGTTGCACCTGACCCTGCGTTCGAGGTGGCCCACAAGTGACCGCCGTGCGATTCGATAATGGAACGGCTGATAGCCAGTCCGATACTGGTGTCCCAGGCTTGGTGGTAAAGAATGCATTGAAGATTTGCTCCACCTTCTCTGGCGGTAGCCCCACGCCGGTATCGGTGACAGAAATCAGGATTTGATGATTCTCCGCTTGCTGCGACTTGATCGTAAGTTTGCCGGGAGCACCCGGGTCCTTTATCCGATTCAGGCGAGTTATCCGGAATACCTAATCCGTCCAGGTCTCCGAGCCTGCAAGCGTAAACGGATCCGGCAGCGGGCAAAGCCGCCAAAGCGATTGAGCGATTTGGCCATAGCGATGGCAACCAGGTTTTCTCTGATGACACATTATCTGGGCACAGGTGCAATGCGTCGAAACTCGCTTTGCAATCCCTCTTAATCAGCTTTCCGCCGAGAGCCGCGGAAAAGGGCCAGCGGCCGATATATCGATATATATGGATACGGCTCACAGCCCGATAAAATGAAATTATCGGGCGGCGACAACCCAATCGATTCGATGACACTGATTTGCTTGATCAATGGCAAGAGGTCAAAAAGCCACCGGAAATCCCTCTTCTCGTCGGGTTTTGTGTGCCGGATGTGTGCCGGAAGCGAACGGTTCGTTGGCGGACTTCGCTTGGGCGAATGCAGAGCCCTCTAAGCGATTTTCTCGGCGACATTCGACATTCGCGTGCGAGCACTCCCTTCGCCGGCACACTCATCGCACACCGGCTAGGCTGCGGAGCTGCGCGACTCGCAGTGATTCAGTCCCGGGTGGCTGATGCCGGATCAGCATACCGGGGCGTGAACGCGTTCCAAGCTTGCCCGGTGGAGCGTCCCGCAGAGCACAAATCTGACCTACTTCCCCGGGGCGCTTCGCTTCTGTTTGGCCCATCGTTTCCTCTGCGCCTCGGCGATCTTCTTCCGGGCAACAGCACTGAGCTTGCGGGTTTACGGACTGCCCATGCGGTGTTGTCCTTGGCGGCCCTGGTAGAAGTTGAGAGCAGAGCGCGCACCTTCTTGAGGCGTGCGATTTCATCGTCGATGGCGGCTAGGATCTTGTCCGTCGTCACGGACCCAAAGACATCAGGGGCGAGATCCCCTTCACTTCCCTTCGGAGAAGGAAGCATTATCCGGAGCAAAAATCGATGGGTGCCAGCGATCGGGAAAGATTATTCATCGCACGATGGGAAGGTGTTAGAAGATTTCCAACCCACTCGCAGACACCTCTGGCTCGCTTGCTTTTCACCGACGCTCACGAAAGGCGTCCGACGGTGGACCCAAAACAAAACGTCTAGACTTGGGGGGGGTACAGTGGCCATAGATGGGATCTCACAGCGGATCGACGACACGTGCCGAATCCAGGACATGATCTGGGAGCGGATGCAAGGTGGCCCTCTCGAGAAACTAGGCGTGGAACGAGAGAACATTGAGGCGTTTCTCTGGCCGAGTTTGATTGCCACCGCTTTCTGGACCGGCTTCCCTACGCTCAAGCCAATTCAGGCCATTGGAGTCCTGATCGGATTATTCTTCTTTTTTGTGCTTGTTCGGGCGAACCGCAGGTGCAAGAGCGCTCACGGAGACCTAGGCACTCAGATGGTTCTCCTCACCGGCCTGGGCAGCATCATATTTTTCTTCGGACACAACGAAGCTGGAACAGATTCGCTTGTGTATCGCCATGTGCTAATTCCGATAGTTCTCATAACAGGGCTGACCCTCGTAAGGCGTCTTTTCGGACCCCTTCAGGACGAATCGCAATACGCTGACTACCTGAGCGATGCAGAGATGTTCCAGGTCCGCGGTACCCGCCTACAGCTCGCCTCAAAGACTTTGATCAGGTTGTTCTTCTCACTATCAAATGTGCTACTTCGCCCGATGCAATTACTTCTTCCGTCAACAGCAGCAACCCTGCTCGCTCCTCCCGCTTATGTTCACCCCATTGCTCTCGTGGTTTTTGTTGTCACCGTTGTCATACTCCTGATCACCGCATCGGATGATCGCCTCGACAGGAGCTTTGCTCTTTTGGTACGGCGCTTCTCTCGAAATGCCGCCCTGGTCGTGAGTCTGGCGGCCACCATCCGCAGATCATCGCTGCGCCCGTCCAGCGCACCTAGGGCACCAGGCCTCGAATTCGGCTGAATCTAGGGTCGATGCTCACCGACGAGCGGACGCCTGCGGAACGGGCCCGAATGTTCTTGAAACCGCTAGCCAAAGCGCACCATCCCGGGCGAAACTCGTCGCGTAGTTCTTGCTCTTTCATTAAAGTAGCCACCGAAATAGCCAACGCTTGCGGCGACGAGGCCGCCCAGAGCTATCCACAGGACGCGTTCGATCTCTGCCAACACTTTTTCTCCCGATTTGCTTCAACGAGAATAATCTTCCACATGACCACCTCCGCGCAGCAATGATGCGGACTCTCAACACGCCCTTTGAACGCAGCGTTAAACCGCAAGTCAGAGCTAGTGAACCTACCAATCTCCCCCAGCACCGCCGCCGCCAAAACTGCCGCCATCGGATGGGCCCGATTCTCCGCCACCGGAATTGCCGCCGCCCGAGCCTCCGCTGCCGGAGTCGCCGCTGCCGGAGTCGCTGCCACCGCCAGCGCTACTCGTGCGGAACCGGAGCCTTCCGCCCCGAAGAATGGTTCCCACGAGTAAAACCACGATGGTTGACGGAATTAAAACCATAATTAAAACAAGAATGACAAGAATGGGAAGAGGGATATGGTCCTTCGACGGCATCGACCTTACCAGCTGTTGCGCCGGTTGTTGCTCAAGGGCTGGCGCGTCGGTCAGCGTGATGTGTGCATCGGTGGCGATGACTTGCGCGAGCTGACTCACGGCGAGGAGGACAGCGTTGTCGTAGTCTTTGGCACGCAGGTAGGGAACCATCGAGCGGCCGATGTCGCCAATTTTGGCGTCGTTCAGAATCCCCTCAAGCCCGTACCCCACATCGATCCGCCATTTGTGATCGTCCACGGCCAGCAGCACCAGCACGCCCCGATCCGAACCTTTCTTCCCAATCTTCCATCTGTCTTCGAGCTGGCTTGCATAGTCCCCAGCGTCATCACCGTCGAGAGTGTGGATGGTGACAATGGCAAACTGCGCATTGGCCTGTGAGTGGTTGAGCTCCATGCAAATGCGGTCGAGACGCGTTGCTCCCTCGGGAGACAGTACACGGGCGTAGTCGTTGACGTAGTCGGTTGGCTTGTGCAGGCTATTCACCGCCTCAGCCAGCACGGCCCTTACTGGAACAAAGAGGAACTCAGCCAGCAGCAGCCAGAAGGCAATCGAACGCTTGCGGTGAAAGCCCTTCATCGCTATTGAGTGTACGCATTCCAACATCAGACCTCCCATTGCTGGTTGGCTCATTGAATCAGGCCCCTCGACACAGCGCCTTGGCTCCATCTCTTTATGGGAGACTTCATCGCTAATACACGCTGTCCCGTCCCTGCTCTCGCGCATCCGTACTCTCGCCCTCGTGGGGTCTCCACTTGTGGCTTCTCCGTTAGCATCGCGATTGCAGGTTCCCATGTTCCGCTTATCCGCCTCATGGCAAGCTCAGGCCACCTCTCATGCCGGATGCCGCCCTGCCCGTAAACAGGTACCGTCAGAGCTTTGTCCCGCGATAGTCACCACGTCGCGGTTTTGACATCGTCTAAAGTCGCTTTCGACACTTCAATAGTGGTTTCCTTGCAGTCCTCTTCTTGCCTGATACCTGACCCAGTCCTCGCTGAGCCTTTCCCTTTCGCGCTCACGACCATGGCTTTTGTCCATAGCCGCCGAAAGGTGGTTTGAAGTCCGCTCCTGTAAGCCGACTCCGAAGGGCCCTCCTTCATCGGTTAAGCAGTTACGCACGCTGCCCTGTTGCAATACTCACGTGCTCATGGCGCACAGTGACCGGCCACTCGGAATCTGAGGCCAAATTGTTGTCAAGTTCCGAGTCGCCGACCACCCGCTCACGATGCAAATCACGGACGCTGAAGGAACCATTCACAGCTTCACTGGCTCTTGGCCGTCCATGGTGTCTGCTTTGGATCGCTGAAGATCGAGACCCACGCGCCCGGTTTATCCGGGTCGGGCCGCACGTACCCGGACGGTGCCAACCAACGCGCTCCATCTTCAAAGAACACGTCCCATGGATCGACCACTATCCTCAACTGTTCTGGCGTGGCCAGTCGTCGTGAGATTCCTTCGGCCTCTCTTAGAGAATGAGCAAACGGCACATACTCCGTACTCCCGCTGCGAAGCTCTATTAGTGGCTGCTGGTCCACTGGAAGCACCCTGTCTGAGCTTACCCTTAGTGCCTTTTCGGGAATCACTCCGATGGTGCCCATATAGAGATCGAAAGCCGTCTCCCCCGACTGCCTCAAAACCCTTGGAATCTGGAGCCGCACACGCACACACGTCATCGTCACCGGCGACCGATTCTCGACCTTCACTCGCATCTTAGTCATCCAGTCATCTCCCAGATCGGCGGGAATCCTGCACCTCAACGGCCTTCCGCTGCAATCGCCCGGCTTCCCATCGAAGTCAATGCCGACAATTGCAGTCGGGTCGTAGATATTGCCGCGCCCCACCCAGACGACGCGGTCTGCTGCTGGGCCGATTGTCTGCGCATGTGATGTCCACGCGCAAGCCGCCAAGAGGAGCACGAAAAGAAGCTCTTGGAAATAGCCACGCATAGTGCACGCCCCCAATCGCGATTAATTATGCCATTACTAAGTGGATAGTGACCCGCCGATGCTTGCTCGTGGCTGTTTACCGGCCACCATCGCTTTGAGGTCAGGAAATTGTCACCTTCACCATCGCCGACGATCCAGGATTACGATTTATTGGAGATGTTTCCCTCAAAGAAAAGGAGAATTCAAGTGACGGCTCCTGTACGGGTGGTGCGCACTATGAAGTACGCCTTTGTCGTGTCTGTCTTCTTGTTCATCTATGTCACCATCAGGGTTCCGTCAAAGGCTGCGCGTCCTCCGCAGCAATCTTTTGAGCTCATTATCGTGATGCTCGCGCTGATAAACCTGGCTCTGGGACTTAATGGGCGGCGCTTTTGGGGCCGTCTGGCCCAAGCCAACGCTGGTCGCACCAGCAATACAACACCGCTGAATCAATGGTTCTCTGCGAACGTCTTCTCGCTAGCAATGATCGAGTCCTGCGCATTGTTTGCCGTAGTGCTACATATGCTCGGGAGTCCAACGAAACTGGTTGGAATTCTCTTTGGCTGTGCATTGCTTGCTCTCTTCGTATGGAGCCCGGGTGCCCCGCCCGCAACCGATAATTTCGACTAACCGGAGGTGGCGCGTCTGGGGCATATTTCCGAGTGGCCCACTACTCGCCCGGAATTCGCGTAACGAAGGCTCAATCCACCGCTGGCCATTCCCGCATGTACCAGTATTTTCCCTCTCGGTCCTGCACTTGTACGTGCAGTCCATCCGTCAGTATGGTGCTCTTCTTGCCGTCTTCATATTCAACTGTGGCCCTAATATTCCACATACTGCCTTCGGCCCATTCGATCTGACATGTCGCATAGTGAAAGATACCTAGCCAAACTTTTCTCACTTCTTCTTTGATTTGATCCGATGTGAGCCGTGGATCGTGGCTGATGACACGAATCGTTTTGACTTTGCCGCCGACAAAATCCTCCATGCTGAAGAATTGGTTGAACGATACCTCGCAAAGACCTTCCCATTCCTCCCGCCTGGCCAGCGTTGGGCCGGACCAGCATTGCGGAAATTCCACGGAAGCGTTTGATCCTTCTCCGTTGGCGGAGGGGAATACGGGCGAGGCGAGCCCCGTCCATGAAGAGAGCCCAACAAAGCCTCCGCTCATATGCTGCGGCTCAATGACGATTTGTTCCAACCTCAGTTTGCCGACAAGCTTTGGAGCTGAGTCTGGCGGTTTCGCGTACGCCCCACGGATGTCGGTGCACTTCTCAAGGATCATGTCACCAACATCGATGTCCTGTTCGTTTGTGACTCGCACTGTTTTTGCTGGCGTTTTGACGCCGGGTCCCAAAGAGATGCGATATGTCGACCCTTGGTCGCCAAGTAACGTGAAGACGCCATTGGTATCTGTGTGCACCGGAGGAAGTGCCACGGCACCCCTTGGTTCAATGCGTGCAATTCGCACATTGAAGCCCGACTTCCCGTCGCCCACCGGGAAGATGACACGCCCGGAGATGTGAACTGACTTCCGTTGGTCATCCAGATGAGGAGCGGATTTTGCTTGGACAACGACAGGCCGCGGTGGCTCCAAGGCAATCGCCGAGACGTAGACGAACGGAATTGCCATGATGAATATGATCCCTCTGCCCAAACCTGCCGACAGTACGTTTGCCTTGATTCGCAAAATCATTCAATCTGCCCCTTCGCGCAACATAGGCCCCACGTGTGAATCATTCAATATTAGGAACGGGCAAATTGCGGAAGATTGCGGTATATTTTCGGATTTCGCGGTTCTGATCGAATCACCGCCGACTGTCGAATTGAGACCAATTTCTTTCCAGTGCCACCATAGCGGACCACTCGCCCAGAATCAAATCAGCGGGGTCGGTTTGGGGTTGGGTCCGGCAGCGTTGTGGGCTGTAGGTCCGGAGCGAGGTAGGGTTTTAGGTCGCTCCAATTGATGTGCGCTTCAGGCATACCAGCGGCGTAGGGGCCGATGGCGTATTGGCCGAAAGTGACGGTGAGCCCGTCGCGGTTGGGGGTCCAGCTCACGGGGTCGGAGACGGTCTCTTTGACCGCTTTCTCGATGTCATCGCCGAGCATGTCTTTGAGATCGGGTTGGGCACGGAGATTGCTGATGGCCAAGGCAGTGAGTCTATCCTGCCAGTCGCTGTGCGGGTTGAAGACATCAGAGATGGTGAGTTCGCGATTGCGGTCGAGCCACCAAAGGAAACTCGTTTGGCCGGTGAGCGGATGAGCGGCGCCCCAGCCGTAGCCACTATCGATGAGGCTGACATCGATGAAGCGGTCATTAGCTCCTTCGACGGTGTAGAAACTATCGATTGTGCCGGAGGCGTCGACGGCAGCTTCAAAGGTGGCGTTTTTATCTTCGGGATCAATCCCGACGGCGAGTTCTGCAGCCTTCTTCTTTACTGCGCTATTCCACTCAGTGTAGGCAGAATTGAGCCGAGAGGGCTGGATATCGATTTGTGGCCAACGGAGGCTGCCGTAACCAAACCCAGGGTCGTTGTCAGCGAGGCGCTCTTCGTTTGAACTTCCAGTCTTGAAGAGAAAGTGCGAACGCAGAAAGATTACTGTGCTGCCGATGTGCACAACCTGCCTGAGATCTCGTTCGCGATTGGCGTACTCGTTTTCCAGACAACGATTCATGTCGTCGGCGATACCTCTGCCATGTGCGGGGCAGACGACGTCGAGCCATTGCAGCCATTCGCGCTGATCGGATTGGACAAGCGCGGCTGAATCCGGTGAGAGCTGGGCGCGGAGGGACTTGTAAGCAGCGGAGATGGCGCTATCGAGTACTTTAAGTTTCTCGTCGGAACAAACGGCGTGCTCCCGGGGAGATTTGGCGAGCTTGCAGTCGAAGCTTTGGGCGGCGGCGAACGGAGATAACACGAAGATGAGAAGCAGGATATGTAGCGAGCGCATCGAAAGGTTGACTAAGTGTATCAGCCTTGATTTTTTGGGCACTATCGAATTACCGCCAACTGTCGAACTGAAGCCATTTTCTTGTCGTCCTAGCCAACCAACCACTCTGAAAGAGTTCTTCGCCAGCGAAAGCGCGTTCTCGGCGGTAGACTTGTCGCAAATGAAAGCGTTACTGATAGTGCTCCTGTTTGCCATTGCTCCTGTCTTGGGTGCCGCACAGCGAGAACCCGCCAACTGCTGGATCAGGTGACATCGAGGGAGTTCCGGCATCAGCTTATCCTAGACAAAGTCTACTTCTTCATTGCTCCCAAGACTGCCGAGTCTCTCCTCGCACACCGCGTAGAGCCTGTGATGCCGCTGCCGCACGGCGAAATGATGGCGCACATCTCCGGGACCGTAATAATTGCATTCGAGATAACGAGCGAGGGAATCTTCCCGTCAACTATGACGTGAAGAGCTTGCCCGATCTTGGAGCGTTGCTCCTGGAAGATAAAGGATCGGACGGCGCCGCCATGGTACGGCTGCTTGCGAAACGGCAGATTTCGTTGCCGCATAACACTGCCTGGGTCCGTATGTTTCATGTGCCCTCTGCGGATCGCCGGACCGAATTGATGATTATCTACGGCGAGGCTTTGCCGCAGGGTTTCACTATTCCTGTTGAAAGAAGTGGAGATTCCCCGGATAAGGAATCGTCGAGTTCGGCACAGACGTTCCTTGAACACGCACGCCGGGAACTTGTCGTTCGAGAGAGGTGAGAGTTCTGCCTCGCTACCTCAAATATCAGAATGAGCTCGGAACGTCTGGTAAAGATCAAGTCTGGTTTAGGGTTCTTACATGCTGTGACTATGAGTCTGGAGAAGACGGCTCAGCGATACAACCGGTTCGGGTGTCAACTATCGATACCAGGCCAAATAGCTCATCGACATCGGTTACTTGCAATTGTGGAAATTATTCCTCGAAGACGCGCTTCGCTTCAATTATCGACGCATAGCCCCAACCGGCAATCCGGCACACAACCGGCACACTGAGCGCCGGAGAGATCAGGGTTGATCGGGGTTTGAGAGGGGTGTTATTGATCTCGGCGTGTCAGTGGCCGCGTAGGTTCAGCGCAGGGCTGACTAGGAGCGGCAAGCGGACCTGCCCACGGTATTTTCAGTCGGTGAGTGTTATGGCGATGACGCGCTCGTTGACGGCGCCCCACATTGCAGGGCCGAGGCGCGTTTCTCAACACTGATACAGCGAATTTGGCCCATGTAAGACCGCGTGATTTTTTGGACGGCTATCCGTGCGGTCGCCCTGGCGGTGCGGTGGCTTTGATGCCCGAGGGTCGAAATGGCCCGTAGACACGATCCTTCGGGACTGAGCAGGAACCGGTAGACGATCTTTCAGGCAGCATCAAAGATCCTCAAGCGGTGGCATGATCCGGATGCACTCGCCACGCTCCTGGCGAGCCGTGCATCGGGGGGGTGCTTCACGGAGCCGGAATCGGAGCCGGAACCGGAACCGGAACGGCGGACGAGCTGACGCGCGTCAATAGCCACCGCCCGTCGATCTTTCTGGCTTCACCGTCAAGATCTACGTGGCTTTTGGCTGTCCAGTTCGGCAGGCCGGTGGTTGTATTCAGGGACACGTCGAAGTAATGGCATTCGAAATACACCGATGATTTCCATTGGCCGTCTTCGTCCTTTACAGGGACATACTTTGTTTTGTACGCCGGGGAAAGCGACACAAACTTATTGGCTTGCTGCAGGCCGCCGGAAACATACTTGAAGAACGTGCACAGCGTCCCCTGTTGACCGGTAGCAGACGTGTCGTACGTAGGTGGAGGGCAAGTTTCCGGATCATCCGGATCGCCGTTCCCGACATAATTTCCTGCCGTGGTAGCCGTGCTGACAACCGTGAGTTGGGCGTCTTTAGCGAAGATGGAAAGTGCCTCGCGGATTCGCTGTGTGATCACGGCAGCCGAATCGCCGTTCACAGGATCGTGCACGCTGACAGCGGCGTGAAAGGTTGCGTGAAGCTGTTCCAGTTCAGTCATTTGGGCCAGTTGATCCCGCCGATTCTCATCATCTCTCCCGGAGTCAAAGCCGTTGGCG
>Ga0210386_10002353_pt1 | contig 16359 bp, 15 predicted proteins | sample IncBWH32OmetaG_FD_160091 | JGI IMG/M metagenome (GOLD analysis project Ga0210386, IMG submission 160091) | Forest soil microbial communities from Barre Woods Harvard Forest LTER site, Petersham, Massachusetts, United States - Inc-BW-H-32-O ... | reverse complement strand
GATCGCGCTGGGTGATATCCAGGCCAGCCTGGCGCTGATCGCGCAACAGGCCGCCGAGGTTGGGCATCTGCTGGCGCTGGGTGGCGAGCACGGCGTCACGCTGGCGTTGCTGCGCGCGCTGGCGAAGCGACATGGGAAGCTGGCGCTGGTGCATTTCGACGCGCATGTCGATACGTGGCCGGATAATTTCGGTCAGAGCCACGCGCATGGGTCGGTATTCTATCACGCGATCAATGAAGGCCTGGTGGATCCCAGCCGGATGATCCAGGTCGGCATTCGGTCCCCGGTGCAGCGCGAGGTATGGGACTGGACGCTGGGCAAGGGTGTGCAGGTGCTGAGCGCGCTCGATGTGCACACGGCGCCGCTCGATTCCGTGGCCGCGCGCATCCGCGCGACGGTGGGGGATATGCCGGCGTATCTGAGCTTCGATGTTGATGTGCTGGATCCCGCCTTCGCGCCAGGCACCGGCACGCCGGAGATTGGTGGGTTGGCGAGCTGGCAGGCGCAGGCGTTGCTGCGGCGGCTGGGCCAGCTGTGCTTCGTGGGGATGGACGTGGTGGAAGTGGCGCCGGCGTATGATGTGGCGGAGATCACCGCGCTCGCAGCCGCAACGATCGTGTGGGAGTACCTGGCGCTGGTGGGCGGCCGAGCGGACGCCTGAGCGGGCCATGCGCTGAGCGTGTGGCGTGTCCTGAAAAAATGCATTGCATCGCAGGGGCATTTGCTCATATCACGCGCGCCCCCTCACCCCGCGTGGTGAGGTGGTCGCTTGACGCATCGCACGTGCCGCGAGCCCCGCAGGGGCACAGCAACGACGTAAGCGTCCTTTTCGGTCGGTCCGGCCTTGTGGGTCGGGGACGTTAGGGAGCTGCCTATGTTGGCTTGTCTGTCGGCTGCGATGGTGAATCCACGCAGCACTGTTGCGGCAAATCCGCGCAGCATCGCTGCGACGCGAAGTCCGCACAGCAACTGACGTCCGTCGCGGGGGAGCGGTTTCGCCCCTCGCGGTCGCGTTTTCCCACTGCACCACACGGGCGCTCGTGCGCCCGCATGCTGTCGCGAGGAGTCCGTCGATGGACCTGCTGCGCTTTCGTTCCGCCGTTTCCCCGCTGCGTCGTGGCTTCGATCCTGCCCCGTCGGTGCTGCCGCGTGTCGACGACCTGATCGCGATCAGCCGGCCGGAAGAGCCGATGCACTGTCTGCGCCCCGGCGTGTTCGTCGCGATCGCGCGCGGCTTTGTCACCGCATTCCCGGGCGATGTGCTGTACGCGGTGAAGTGCAATCCGGAGCCGGCGGTGCTGCGCGCGCTGTGGGCGGGCGGCGTGCGGCATTTCGATTGCGCCTCGCCGGCTGAGGTCGCGCTGGTGCGGTCGATGTTCGCTGATGCCGAGATTCATTTCATGCACCCGGTGAAGGCGCGCGGCGCGATCCGCGCGGCCTGGGCCCGGCATGGCGTGCGCGACTTCGCGATCGACTGCGCCGATGAGCTGGCGAAGCTGCGCGCGGAAGTCGCCGCGACCGGCGTGGCGGGTGAGCTGGGCGTGATCGTGCGCCTGGCGCTGCCAAAAGGGCAGGCAGTGCTGGACCTGTCGGGCAAGTTCGGCGCCGCGGCCGATGATGCCGTGGCGCTGCTGCGCGCGGCGCGCCCGCTGGCGGCGCGGCTGGGTGTCAGCTTCCATGTCGGCTCGCAGTGTCTGGATCCGCTGGCGTGGCGGCGTGCGCTGGACCTGGTGGGCGAGGTGGTTCACGCCGCCGGCGTGGCGATCGACATCGTCGATGTCGGTGGCGGCTTCCCGGTGGCATATCCGGATGTTGTTCCGCCGCCGCTCGGTGCGTTCGTCGCCGAGATCGAAGAGGGGTTCGATCGCCTCGGCCTGCCGCGCGCGAAGCTGTGGGCCGAGCCGGGCCGCGCGCTGGTCGCCGGCGGTGGCTCCGTTGTCGTACAGGTGCAGCTTCGCCGCGGCGATGCGCTGTATTTGAACGATGGCGTCTACGGCAGCCTGGCGGATGCCGGCACGCTTGGCTTCCGCTACCCGGTGCGGCTGATCCGCGCGCGGGACGCGGCGGACGGCGTGACCTTGCGCCCGTTCCGCTTCTACGGCCCGACCTGCGACAGCGCCGACGTGATGGAAGGTCCCTTCCTACTGCCCGACGACATCGCCGAGGGCGACTGGATCGAGATCGGCCAGCTCGGCGCCTATGGTGGCTGCCTGCGCACCGGGTTTAATGGATTTGACCGCGCCCGGATCGTCGAGGTACGCGACAACCCGGTGGCGGCTGAACCGGCCGCACTCGCCGCGGTCGCCTGAATTTGCATCCGCGACCGCACGGAGGATTGCGCCTGATGAAGCATGTCGTTTTTTCCCGCCGCATGGTGATGCTCGGCCTTGGCAGTATCGGCCAGGGCGTGCTGCCGCTGATCTTCAAGCACATCGACATGAAGCCCGAGCAGATCACCGTGCTGACCGCGGACGAGCGCGGTCGGGACGTGGCGCGGGATTACGGCGTGGCGGCGCATGTGTCGCCGCTGACGCGCGAAAATTACCGCGACCTGCTGGCACCCCATCTGGGGCAGGGCGATTTCCTGGTGAACCTGTCGGTGGAAGTGTCGTCGGTGGCGTTGGTCGAGCTGTGCCGCGAGCTGGGCGCACTGTATCTGGATACCTGCGTCGAGCCGTGGCCCGGTGGCTACACCGATCCGTCGCTGACGCCGTCGCAGCGCTCGAACTACGCGCTGCGGCACAGCGCGCTGGCGCTGAAGCGCGCTGGTGATCAGCCGACCGCGGTGATGACGCATGGGGCCAACCCGGGGCTGGTGTCGCATTTCGTGAAGGACGCGCTGCTGCACATCGCGCGGGATACAGGTGTGGTGACGGCGGTGCCGCAGGATCGCGCGGGCTGGGCGGCGCTGGCGGAGACGCTGGGCGTGAAGGCGATCCATATCGCAGAGCGCGACACGCAGGTGAGCCACACCCCGAAGGCGGTGGGCGAGTTCGTCAACACCTGGTCGATTGACGGGTTTGTCAGCGAGGGCTGTCAGCCGGCAGAGCTGGGCTGGGGCACGCATGAGAAGGCACTGCCGCATGATGGGCGCCGGCATGATTTCGGCTGTGGCGCGGCGATCTATCTGCTGCGGCCGGGCGCCGGGACGCGGGTGCGGACCTGGACGCCGCTGGAGGGATCGTTCCATGGCTTTCTGGTGACGCACAATGAAGCCATCTCGATTGCGGATTATTATACCGTGCGTGACGGTGCGGCCGTGCGATATCGGCCGACGGTGCACTATGCCTATCACCCGTGCGACGACGCGGTGATGTCGGTGCACGAGTTGGCGGGGAAGAATTGGGAGCAGCAGGATCGGCAGCGGCTGATGGTGGATGAGATCACGACCGGGATCGACGAACTGGGCGTCCTGCTGATGGGGCATGCCAAGGGCGCGTACTGGTATGGCTCGCGCCTGTCGATCGAGCAGGCGCGCGTGGCGGCGCCGCACAACAATGCGACCAGCCTGCAGGTGACGGCGGCGGTGCTGGGCGGGATCGTGTGGGCCATCGAGAATCCGCGCGCCGGGGTGGTCGAGGCGGACGAGCTGGACCACGCGCGGGTGTTGGAGGTCGCGTGGCCGTATCTGGGCGATATGGTCGGGGCCTACACCGACTGGACACCGCTGCACGATCGCGCGCACCTGTTCCCGGAAGATATCGACACCGATTGTCCGTGGCAGTTCCGTAACGTTCGGGTGGTCTAGCCCAGCGCGACGTAGGCGAGCAGCACCACATAGGCGCTGATCGCCAGCGTCGCGTGTACCGCGATGGCAAGGCCGGCGATCTGCCGTCGTGCGCGCAACAGCAGGAGCACGAGCAGGCCGATGGCGAGGGCCATGGCGGCCAGGACCGCCGCAGCCGCGCCGAATGGTGCGACGCCGGATTGAAGGCCGCGCGGCGGGCCTTGCAGGGCGAGGAGGAGCGCCGCGAGCGCGGCCAGGCCGAATAAGCCATGCAGCGCCCCGACCGCACCGTGCGGCCGTGCATTTCCGCGCAGGTGCAGCAGCGCGAGTACGCTGCCCACCGCAACGACGGCGGTCATCAGGAGAAGTGCCAGCGAGAGCATGCGGATCCCTGTCGTGTTCGACGGCGGGATCACTACACGCGCGGTGTCCGCGACGACAAGCGTTCCACAGAGAAGGCTTTCATGCGCTCCGCGCGAGGTGGATCAGCGTCCCGCGACAGCTTCCGCCAGGCGGTGGTTTAACCTCTCGGCATTCCCATGATCGCGCTGCGCAGGCGGCGCGATACCACGTCGATCGCCGCCACGCTGATCAGCACCAGCAGGATCAGGAATGCGGCTTCTTGCCACTCCAGCACGCGGATCATTTCGGATAGATAAAGTCCGATGCCGCCCGCGCCGACGATGCCGATGATGGTCGCCGAACGGGTGTTGGATTCGAAGAAATACAGCGCCTGGCTGGCGAAGATCGGCAGCACCTGTGGCAGCAGCCCGAAGCGGATCACCGCCAGGCGCCCACCGCCGGCGGACAGTACGCCCTCGATCGGACCGTTGTCCGCGGTCTCGATCGTCTCTGACATCAGCTTGGCCAGGCCCGCCATGTCGGTGCAGGCGATGGCCAGCGCGCCGGCGAACGGGCCGAGGCCCACAACGTTGATCCAGATCAGTGCCCAGATCAGCGTGTCGACGCTGCGCACCGTGTCCATCGCACGGCGGGTTAGGAAATGCAGGACACGGCCGGCGACGACATTGCGCGCGGCAAGGAAACCCAGCGGCAACGCGACGACCGCGGCGGCCGAGGTGCCGAGAAACGCGATCGCCAGCGTCTGACCCAACGCGCCGAGATAGGTCCAGAAATGGTCCATGCTGCCGGGCGACGGCGGAAACATCTGCCGCACGATATCGGTCAGCCGGCTGAACCCGGCGATGATGCGCAGCGGTGAGATGTCCAGCACGACCAGCCCGGTGAGATAGCTGATCAGCACGGCGCCCACGATCACCATGCCCGGCACGCTGAACGTGCGCGGCGGGGGCGGCATCTCCGCTGCGTGCGCCAGGAAGCCGACACGGATGCCGCTCATCGTCCGCCTTCCAGCGCGAGCAGCCGATGCCGCAGGCGTTCGGAAATCATATCCAGCAGCATCACCGCGACGACGATCAGCACCAGCATCGCGCTGACGTCCTGATAGTAGAATTTGCGGATCGCGATCAGCAGGTCCTCACCGATGCCGCCGGCACCGACGAAGCCGATCACCGCGGCGCCGCGGAAATTGATCTCCAGCCGCAACAACGCATAGCTGGCGAAGTTCGACAGCACCTGCGGCACCGCGCCGAAGCGGACCTGCGAGAGCCAACTGCCGCCCGAGGCGCGCACGCCTTCCACCGGGCGCATGTCGATGCTTTCCACCACTTCGGTGAACAGCTTGCCCAGCGTGCCGGCCGAATGCAGCGTCAACGCCAGCACACCGGGCAGTGGGCCAAGCCCGAACGCCACCACGAACACCATCGCGAACACCAGGTCCGGTACGGTGCGCAGCAGCTCCAGCACGCGCCGCACAACAAGACGCAGCGTCGCGGAATGCACCAGGTTGCGGCTGGCCAGAAAACAGGCGCAGAACGCGATGAACGCGCCGCTCAGCGTGCCGACATAGGCGATCAGCGCGGTCTCGCCCAACAGCCGTAGCCAGCGCTTGATGCCCCAGAACCAGTCCGACGGATGGGTCCACACGCGGCCGCCCGCATCCAGCGTCAGCAACCGATCGAAGTAGCTGGTGAAATTGCCGAGCTTATTCCAGAACATAACCGGATTGACCTCGGCGCCGATCACGGCGATGCCGAGAGCCACCAGGAACACGCTGAACCCGAGCAGCAGTTGGCGCCGCCGCGCCGCCACCGCCTGATCATAGGCGGCGGCAAGCGCGGCGCGCTGCATCTCGGGCAGCGTGGCGACGATATGCGCCACGACGTTGGTCAGGTCGCCTTGCGGCGCAGCTTGTCGACGAAGCCGACCATCTTGATCGTGTCGTCGTAGTCGGCGGTGGTGATCGGCTGCCAGGGCAAGTTCTTGCCGTCGGACAGGCGATCGAACGCGGCCTTATCGGCGGTCGCAGCATTCATAAAGGCGTCGCGAATTGCGGTCTTCAAGTCGGGCGGCAGGCTGGTCAGCATCGCGGTCGGTGAATTGATGATCAGCGCGGACTTCAGCACGATACGGAAGTCTTCTTTCTTCATCGGCGTGCCGTTGGCGTCCTTCAGCATGTTCTTGGTGAGCATGCGCGTCAGGTTGGAATCGTCGTCGGCATTCCACCAGTTGGCGCAGACGTCCACCGTCTTGTCGGCCACCGCGATCACCGCGTTCTCGTGGCTGCCGGTGACCAGCACCTTGTTGAAGTATTGGTCAGCCTGCTCGATGCCCAGCTTGTCGAGTGTATACAGCGGCATGTTGTAGCCCGAGGTCGAGTTCGGATCGACCAGGCCGAGATTCTTGCCCTTCAGATCCGAAATATTGTGATACGGGCTGTCGGCGCGGACGTAGAACACCGAATAGTAGCCCTTGGTGCCGTCACTGTTCACGTCGATCACGAACGCGTCGGTCTGCACGCCGGTCATGCGGGCGCGCGCGAACGACGCCGGGCCGTAATAGCCGATGTGAATATTGCCGGCGCGCTGGCCCTCGATCACCGCGGCGTAGTCATTGGCCACGCGCAGCGTCACCTTGGCGCCAATCGCCTTGCTGAGGTAGTCCGCGAACGGCGTGAAGCGGTTGACCACGCCGGACGCATTCTCGGCCGGCACGACAGCATAGACCAGTTCCGGATAGCTGCTCTTCCAAGATTGCGCGAACGCAACGGGCGCGACGGCCGCGCCGGCGATGCCGGCGAGCATGGTGCGACGGCGGATCATAATCATTCCCCTTGTTGGTGGTCCAGTCAGGCGTGCAGCGGCTCCGCGGCGGCAGCTTGTGGAATCGTTGCCGTATCGGTGCCGATCACTTCGTCGGCCTCCAGGCCGTACAGTTCGCGTGCCACGTCGTCGGTGAGCGCGGCCGGCACGTCGTCGAACACCACGCGGCCGTTGGCCATGCCGACCAGGCGGTCACAATAGGTGCGCGCGAGATCCAGCGAATGCAGGTTGCACAGCACGGTCAGGCCGAAATGCTTGTTGATGCGCTGCAACGCGTCCATGACGATGCGGGCATTGCGTGGGTCGAGTGAGGCCACCGGTTCGTCGGCCAGTACGATTTCGGGTTCCTGCACCAGGGCGCGGCAGATGGCGACGCGCTGCTGCTGGCCACCCGACAGATGGTCGGCACGGCGCGGGGCGAATGTCGCCATGTCGAGCTGATCGAGCGCGGCCAGCGCCATCGCGCGATCCTCGCGCGGCCAGGCCTTCAGCGCGGCGCGCCAGAACGGTGTGTAGGCGAGGCGGCCGAGCAGCACGTTGTTCAGGACGTCAAGCCGGCCGACCAGATTGAACTGCTGGAAGATCATGGCGCAGCTGCGGCGCCAGTCGCGCAGCTTGCGGCCGGAGAGGCCGGTGACCGGTCTGTCGCGCCACAGGATGCGTCCGGCGGATGGCTCGGCAAGCAGGTTGATCATGCGGAGCAGGGTGGATTTCCCGGCGCCGGAGCGCCCGATCACACCCACGAACTGCCCGGCCGGGATGGCCAAGCTGACGTCCTGTACGGCGCGTGTATCCCCAAAGGCCTTCGTCAGGCCTTCCAGTACCAGCATCTTTGCCCCTGTCTCGTCGTCGACGTGGCCGAGCTATGGCAGAGGCAGAGGCGCGTGTTGGTGAAGGTTCGATGAAGGAGGGTTAGCGAGGGGAGGGTGGCTCCAGCGCCGTCAGGCCAGGATTTCCGCCAGTTTCCCGGGCGGGCGACACAGCCGGACGCCGCGCCTGGTGACGACGATCGGGCGTTCAATCAGCACCGGGTGAGCCAGCATGGCGTCCAGCAATGCGTCGTCGGTCATCGTTGGATCGTCCAGGCCGAGCGCCTCATACGGCGTGCCACGCTTGCGCAGCAGGGCGCGCGGGGTGATGTCCATCCGCTGCAGCAGGGATTTCAGCTCGGCGCGGCTGGGCGGTGTCTTGAGGTATTCGATGACGCGCGGCTCGGTGCCGGCGTCGCGGATCGCCGCCAGGACCTTGCGCGATGTGGTGCAAGCCGGATTGTGATAAATGGTGACATCGGTCATCGGGTGGACCTCCGCAGCTTGAGTGGGCCAGACTTGCCGCGCAGCATCCGGGGGTCGGCGAGCGCCGGCAAGGGTGGGACGCGATGCAACTGCGTTGGAGCGATCTGGGCACGTCCAGTGCCAATGCCGTGGATGGTCGAGAGGTGGTGTTGGCCGGCTGGGTGGCCGCCGGGGACACCGGCCATTTCCTGCTGATGCCGGAAGCGATCTGCTGCGGCGGCTGCGTGCCGCGCGATCCGTCGCAGGTGGTGGAGGTGTTTGCGGCGGCGCCGATCACGCGACAGCAGCAGGCGTTGCGGCTGGCCGGACGCTGGCGCGTGCAGACCGCGGACGGAGCCATCTGGCGCTATCAGTTGCACGACGCGCGCACGCTTGACCCGCCGGGGCGTTGGGGCATCGGCCGGCGCGGGGTGCTGACGGGCGGGGCGTTGTTTTGCGCGGCTGGCACGGCGCAGGCCAGTGAGGACGACGCGCGGCGTGCGATCGCGGCGACCACGGCGGTGGACATCCATAGCCATGGCGGTGCGATCAGTGGCATGCGGTGGGTCAAGACCGATGCGCCACTGCGCGAGGTGGCGGGGCCGATGCGGGCGGGCGGCATGGCGGCGGTCTGTTTCGCTATCGTGTCGGATTCGCCGTGCCACCGGATCGATGCAGACCATCACATCCATCCCTATCGCGATCCCGATCCGGGTGAGCTGTACGCGTATGGGCAGCGCAACTTCGCGCGGGTGCACCGACTGGTTCGCGAGCAAGGGTTGGCGCTGATCACCAACGCGGCGGCGTTGCGCGCGGCACGTGCGGGTACCGCCTCGGCCATCGTGGCGGCCGAGGGGGCGGATTTCCTGGAAGGGCGGCCCGAGCGCGTCGATGAAGCCTATGAGAAATGGCAGCTCCGGCACCTGCAATTGACGCACTACCGGGTGAACGAGCTAGGCGACATCCAGACCGAGGTGCCGGTGCATGGCGGGTTGACCGATATCGGCGCGGCGGTAATCCGCCGCTGCAATGCGCGCGGGCTGGTGGTGGACGTGGCGCACGGCACGTATGACCTGGTGAAACGTGCCGCGAGCGTGACGACCAAGCCGCTGGCGCTGTCGCATACATCACTGTCGACGAATCCGGGGCCGCGCAGCCGCACGATCTCGGCCGAGCATGCGCAGGTGATCGCCGGCACGGGTGGCGTGATCGGCGTATGGCCACCAACCTCGGTCTATCGGGATCTGGACGCGATGGCGCGTGGCATGGCGCGGCTGGCCGATCTGGTGGGGGTGGACCACGTCGGGCTGGGTACCGACATGATGGGGCTGACCACAACCAGCGTGCTGCCTGAATACTCATACCTGCCCGGCCTGGCGACGGCCTTGCTCGATGTCGGGTTCAACCAGCAGGATGTCGGCAAGATCCTGGGCGGCAACTACGTTCGGGTGTTTGCTGCCTCGTTGGCATAGGGAGAGGGCCGCATGCTGCCATCACAACGCGCGTTGTTCGATATTCCGCGCGACGTCTGTTACCTCAACGCCGCCGCGTTCGGGCCGCTGTCGAACGCGACGCGCGCGGCGGGAGAGAAGGGGGCCGCGCTGAAGGCCCGGCCGTGGGAGCTGCACGACTGGCAGAATGAGTCGAAGGCGAAGGTGGAGCGCGCGCGCCGGGCGGCGGCGCGGCTGCTGGGGGCCGAGCCGGATGATGTCGCGGTGATTTCGTCGGTCAGTTACGGCATTGCTGTTGCGGGGCGTGTGTTGCCGGTGAAGGCGGGCGAGCGCGTGCTGGTGCTGCAGGATGATCATTCCTCCCCTGTGCTGGAATGGCTGGGGCGGGCGAAGGAGCAGGGCTTCGAGGTCGAGGCGGTGGCGCGGCCGGAGGATGGTGACTGGACCCGCGCGGTGCTGGCGGCGATCGGGCGGCCGGGGGCGGCGAAGCTGGCGGTGGTGTCGATCTCGTCGGTGCACTGGTCGGATGGCGGACTGATCGATCTGGAGCGTGTGGCGGTGGCGGCGCGCGGGCAGGGGGCGGCGCTGGTGGTGGATGCGACCCATCACGCGGGGATGCTGCCGGTCGACGTGAAGCGGCTGGATCCGGATTTTCTGGTGTTCCCGACGTATAAGTGGGTGTTGGGGCCGTATGGCCGTGCGTTCCTGTATGTGGCGAAACGCTGGCAGGACGGTGTGCCGCTGGAGCAGACCGGGTCGGGCCGGCGGTCGATGGACTCCACCGCGTCGCCGTATATGCGCGATATCCACTACGTGCCGAACGCACGGCGCTTCGACATGGGCGAGCGCGATTTCTTCATCACGCTGGAGATGGCTGCGATCGGGATGGAGCTGGTGGCCGAGTGGGGGACCGCGGCGATCTCGGAACGATTGTCGATGCTGACCGGGTTGCTGGCGGAGGGGCTGCCGAATGCCGGGGTGACGGTGTCGCCGGCGCATCTGCGGGCGCCGCATGTGTTGAGTTTGGGATTTCCGGAGGGGATGCCGAAGGATCTGCCGGCGCGGCTGGCGGCGGAGCAGGTATTTGTCTCGCCGCGATTGGGACGCCTGCGGATCAGCCCGCATGTCTATAATGACGAGGCGGATGTCGATCGGTTTGTCGAGGTGTTCCGCAACGCGGTGGGGTAACCGCTGCCGCGAGCGTCGTGGCTGGACGGGACGGGTCAGTCCAGGAATAGGATCTTCGCCTTTCCGTCACCCGGAATGCGCAAATCGGCCACCGTCTGCACCACGCCGAAGGTGCGCGCCTGTTCGGCGGTGTAAACGACCGTGTCGTGCTCGAAGCGTTCGGTTTCGGATGCGGGCAGCGTCGTCCGATCGTGATAAATCTGGGTCACAACGCTCTTGACGATGTCGAACGACTGGGCCCGCTCGAGAACCTGCTTTTCATCCATCAAGCCAGTGACAAGGGCCTGGGAGGGATGGAACAGAAAGCGTGCACTGCGATCCGCAGAGCGCGCCTGCCCGGCCAGGTACAGCAACGTCGCCGCTGATTGCACGAAGCCCTGGGCATGGGTGTTGATCCTGGCCGGCAACGCGAGGATGAAGCTATAGGTGATCAGTGTTGGTTCGAGTTGGCCGCCTGGCGAATCGATCACCAGAGTGATTTCGGAGACACCTGCTTCGACCAGCGTCGCGAGCTGCCGCCGCAGCGTGCGCATCGATGCGACATCGATGGTCTGATCGAAAAAGACGTAGTACGCCTTGGTCTTGTCGATCGCTGTGGCTGGTAGTGGGATCGGCCGTGGCGGCCCCGTCTGGGGGGCGACGGGGCTGGTGATTGGCGGGATCGTCGGAGGGGTCACCGGCGGGACGAGCGGCGTACCTTGGGCACGTGCAACGGCGGGGATGACGGCTCCGGCCAAGAGCAGAAGCGCGCCGCGTCGGCTGGGTTGGCGTGGCATATCCGTTCCGCGCACGGTTTGTCCATCCTATATGGACGGGTTGCTATGAAGGGGCAATCCCCTGCCTGGCCATCTGCGCATTGAGACGGCCGTAGACACGGCGGGCGTTGCCTTCATAGATCTTCTGCCGGTCCGCGGTGCTCAGTGGTGCCGCCTCGATGTACCGTTTGGTGTCGTCGTAATGATGTCCGGTCTCGGGATCGATGCCGCGCACCGCGCCGACCATTTCCGAGGCGAATAGGATATTCTCAACTGGAATCACCTTGGTCAGCAGGTCGCTGCCGGCCTGGTGGTACACGCAGGTATCAAAGAACACGTTCTTCAGCAGCAGCTCCGACAACGGCGGACGCTTCATGTCCTGCGCCAGACCACGATAGCGGCCCCAGTGATACGGCACCGCGCCGCCGCCATGCGGGATGATGAATTTCAGCGTCGGGAAGTCCTTGAACAGATCGGCGGTGATCAACTGCATGAACGCGGTCGTATCGCCGCAAATGTAATGCCCGCCGGTGGTGTGGAAGTTCGGATTACACGACGCGCTGACATGGATCATCGCCGGCACATCCAGCTCCACCATCGTCTCATACAATGGGTACCACCAGCGGTCGATCAGCGGCGGATCAGACCAGTAACCGCCGGACGGGTCGGGGTTCAGGTTGCAGCCGACAAACCCCAGCTCGGTCACGCATCGTTTCAGCTCCGCGATGCAATTGGCCGGTGCGACGCCCGGCGATTGCGGCAACTGGCAGACACCGATGAAGTTGCGCGGGAACAGCGTGCAGACGCGATGGATCATGTCGTTGCACAGGCGGGACCAGACCTCGCTGGTGGTCGCATCCCCGATGTGGTGTGACATGCCAGACGCGCGGGGCGAGAAGATCGTCACATCGGTGCCGCGCTCGCGCTGGATGCGAAGCTGGGCGCCCGCGATGCTCTCGCGGATCGCGCCGTCGGAAATAGAAGGGTATTTCAGCGCGGCGGTGCGCGGGGCGTCCTTCAAGGCGGCGACCTGCTCAGCGCGGAAGGCGTCGAGCGGCTTGGGCGCGGTGGTGTAATGGCCGTGGATGTCGATGATCATGTGGCTCTCGTGGGGTTTCCCGGTGGGAGGCTAGCGCCGGTGCGGGGGCGGGCCAAGCGGGGCTTCGCGCAGGTTCCGGGGCGCTTCAGCGAAGCAGGTCTGCGGTCACAGGGTTTCACCGCGCGCACAGAGTTTCACTGAGAAAGGATTCTGACGCTTCACGCGGAACTGTCGCACGGCCGGTGCCGCCACGCGGCGCACGGCACCCAACAAATCTTCGCGGTGGAATTCTGTGTGCACGCGGTGAAACTCCGTGACCGCTGGCTTTCTTGGCCACCCCCTGGACTCACACGCCGTCCCCCGCTTGTCTGACCGGCAAATCGTCACGAGGGACAGGACATGGAAAAGCGCAGATTGGGCCACTCATCGCTGATGGTGGCGCCGCTCACCTTTGGCTGCAACGTGTTTGGTTGGACCGCCGACCAGGCGATGTCATTCAAGCTGCTGGATGGCTTCCTCGCCGCCGGCTTCAATTTTATCGACACGGCGGACGTCTATGCGCGCTGGGTGCCGGGTAATTCCGGTGGTGAGTCGGAGACGATCATCGGCCACTGGCTGAAGGCGCGTGGGGGGCGCGACAAGGTGATCATTGGCACCAAGTTCGGCATGGATATCGGGCCGGGGCGCGGGGGTTTGTCGCGCCGCTATATGATGGAGTCGATCGAGGGCTCGCTGCGGCGGCTGCAGACCGACTACATCGATCTGTATCAGTCGCATCGCGACGATCCGGACACACCGCTGGAGGAGACGCTGGGGGCGTACCAAGAGCTGATCGAGCAGGGCAAGGTGCGGGCGATCGGGGCGTCGAACTACACGGCGCCGCGGCTGGCGGCGGCGCTGCAGACCAGTAAGCGCCTGGGATTGCCGCGATATGAGACGTTGCAGCCGCTGTACAGCTTGGTGGAACGGGATACGTTCGAGGGACCGTTGGAGGAGGTTTGTCTGCAGGAGCAGGTCAGCGTGACCGGATTCTACTCGCTGGCCAGCGGGTTCCTGACCGGGAAATATCGGGCCGCCGCCGATACGGTGGGGAAGGCGCGTGGGTCGCGGGCGGAGAAATATCTGAACGCAAAGGGGTTCCGCACGCTGGCCGCGCTGGATGAGGTGGCGAAGGCGCACCAGGCGAAGCCGGGACAGATCGCGTTGGCCTGGCTGATGGCACGGCCGAGTGTGGCGGCGCCGATCGTGAGTGCGACGGATCTCGAGCAGTTGGCGGAGCTGGTGGCGGTGCCGGAGATTACGCTGACGCCGGCGGAGATCGCGGCGATTGATGTGGCAAGCCGGTAGCTTCGAGCGGAGCGGCGGAAGGTGCGTCGCTTTTCCGCCCTGCGGAGATTGGCACGAGATGGCTCAGGAACAGTTCCGCGCAGGCGCGCCAGGAGAATCGTTCTGCATGTGCGCGGCAGTCGGCGCGGTCGGCGTGTAGGGTTTCCAAAGCGGCGGCGCGCAGATCGGTGCTGACGGCGCCGACCTTGCCGCGCGCGTCGCCCAGGATGTCCTTCGGGCCGGTGACATCGAAGGCGGCGACGGGTGTGCCGCAGGCGAGGGATTCCAATACCACCAGGCCGAAAGTGTCGGTCAGGCTGGGGAACACGAAGACGTCGCCGCCGGCGTAAGCGCGGGCGAGTGCCTCGCCGTAGCGTGGACCAGTGAAATGCACATCCTTGTGGTCGCGGCGCAGCGCCGACAGTTGCGGGCCGCCACCGACCACGACCTTGGAGCCGGGCAGATCAAGATTCAGGAAGGCGCCGATATTCTTTTCGACCGCGACACGGCCGACATACAGGAAGATCGGCCGCGGCAGGTCGTAGACCTCGCGCGGCTCGGGCTTGAACAGGTCGAGATCGACGCCACGGCTCCACGCCCGCACATTGCGGAAGCCGCGCGCCGTGAGTTCGTTGCGCAGGGACTGAGTCGCGACCATGCAGCCCGCACCCGCGCCGTGGAAGTGGCGCATCCACATATAGATCGGACCGACCGGCAGGCCGGTGCGCGCCTTGATGTACTCGGCGAAACGGGTATGGAACGATGTGGTAAAGGCGCGGCCGGTGCGGCGTGCCCAACGCCAGGCGGCGATGCCCAGCGGGCCCTCGGTCGCGATGTGCAGCGCCTCGGGATTGAACGCCTCGATCATGTGCACCAGGCGACGACCCGGCAGCAGGGACAGGCGGATCTCGGGATAGGTCGGGCAGGCAATGGTGCGGAAGCGATCCGGACCGATCACCTCGACCGCATGACCCATGCGGCGCAGCTCCTCCGACACGGTGCTGAGCGTGCGCACCACACCATTGACCTGCGGTGCCCACGCGTCGGTGACGATGAGAAGGCGATGTGACGATGCGGGGGGCAGCGCCACGATCTCAGGCCGGCTGCGGCAGCCTGGCCTGGCGCGGCGCGAAAAAGGACAGCCGATTCTGCGCGGCCCAGTCGATCAGCTCCAGCCGTCCGTCGTGATGTTCCACCAACGCGGTGCAGCTCTCCACCCAGTCACCGTCGTTGATGTACAGTACGCCGTTCACGTCGCGCATCTCGGCGTGGTGGATGTGGCCGCAGACCACGCCGTCAAAGCCACGGCGCCGGGCCTCGTTGGCCAGCGCGCCCTCGAAACGATCAATCGCCTTCACCGCTTCCTTCACCTGGCGCTTCAGCCAGGCTGAAAGCGACCAGTAGGGATAGCCCAGCCGCCGGCGGACGGCGTTGAAGTAGCGGTTGAAGGTCAGCGCCGCGGTGTAGGCCCAGTCGCCCAGCAGCGCGAGGAACTTGGCGTACCGCACGACACTGTCGAACTCATCGCCATGCATCACCAGCAGGCGCTTGCCGGCGGCGGTCTGGTGCACCGCTTCGCGCCGTAACTTGATTCCGGCGATCTCCAGGCCCAGCGGCAGCCACTGGCGGAACATCTCGTCGTGATTGCCGGGGATGTAGGTGACCTCGGCGCCGCCACGGGCGATGCGCAGGATCAGGCGGATCACATCGTCATGGCTGTCGTCCCAGTACCAGGACTTGCGCAGCCGCCAACCGTCGATGATGTCGCCGACCAGGAACAGGTGCTGACAACTGACTTGGCGCAGGAAATCGGCGAGGAAATCACTGCGGCATCCGCGGGTGCCGAGATGCGTGTCGGAGATGAAGACGCTGCGGTACTGCGTCTGGGCGCCGGGGGATATGGGTGCGTTCATTGCAGGCTTAGCAGATAGGCTGGGCATGTCGGTGGATAAAGTTAACTTAGAGTGACAAATCAGAATATTGCAATGAATTGTGAAAGTCATTCGTTAGACATGATACTGTCATCGAAACGTCATTGAATGATGCCACAAGGCGCGTTCGCCACCGAGAACGGAGTCGATTCGCGTGCGCGCGATTGGCGAATGGTGCCCCCACCGATGGTGATTGTGTTTAACCCGGTGGCGGGCCGCCGCCGCGCCGCGCTGTTGTGGCGCGTGCTCGATGTGCTGGCGGCGAACGGAATCCGACTCGATCTGGCGGAGACGCACCGCGCTGGCCATGCCGAGGTACTGGCCCGTGATGCGGTACGCGGTGGGGCACCCATGGTGGTGGCGGCTGGCGGCGACGGCACCATTGCCGAGGTGGCGAACGGGTTGATGGGGTCGGGGGCCCGGCTGGGAGTGATCCCGCTGGGCACAGCGAATGTGTTGGCACACGAGTTGGGGCTGCCGTTCGCG
>Ga0210386_10002334_pt1 | contig 16433 bp, 14 predicted proteins | sample IncBWH32OmetaG_FD_160091 | JGI IMG/M metagenome (GOLD analysis project Ga0210386, IMG submission 160091) | Forest soil microbial communities from Barre Woods Harvard Forest LTER site, Petersham, Massachusetts, United States - Inc-BW-H-32-O ... | reverse complement strand
TAACGAAACGCCCAGGGGAATACCATGCGCACGGAATTGCGGATCGAGGATGAGGACGCCTGTGCTCTGGCCGCCGAGCTCGTGGCGCTGACCGGTGAGAGCCTGAGCTTCGCGGTCGCCACCGCGTTGCGCGAGCAGATCGCCCGCGAGAGGAACCGCAAGGCGCAGCAGGATCGCATCATGGCGATCACCCGCGACATCGCCCGGGGACTGCCGATCGCCGCCTGAGGGCCGGGCAAGAACTCGGATGACGCGCGGCGGCTGGGACCCTATTTCTACCAAGTCGGCTTAGGTTTCTACCAAGGGTCCTCGCATGGGTGCGCAACTGAACATTAAGAGTGACGACGCGTACCGTCTGGCCTCCCGCCTGTCGGAACCGACCGGCGAGAGCCTGACCGCGGGCGTGACCAAGGCGTTGCAGGCGGAACTGGACCGTACCGAACGTCAGGGTGACATCGACCAGAGGGTCCGGCGCATGCTCGAAATGGGCCGCGAGATCCGTGCCCCTATGCGTGAACCGGTCAGCTCCGACACCAGCTGGATGTACGACGAGAATGGGCTGCCGAAGTGATTGTCGATGCATCGGCGTTGCTCGCGGTGGTGCTCGCCGAGCCCGATGCCGCCCGGTACGCACGCGCGGTGGCGAGCGCGCACGACTCGCGGATTTCGTCAGTGACCTGGTTCGAGGCGGCCAGGCAGGTTGATACGGCTGGGGATGAGATGGCCGTTGCCCGCTTCGATGATTTCATACGGGAATTCGGTATCAGGATCATCGCGTTCACCGCGGAACATGCCCGACACGCCCGCGTGGGGCGTCGCATCTACGGTCGGCTCGCGCATTTGGCCCGCCTGAATTACGGCGACTGCCTGGTCTATGGTGTCGCAAAGGCCGAACGGGAGCCGCTCCTGTTCAAGGGCGATGACTTTTCACAAACCGACATCGAGCCGGCGCTGAAGGACTGATCGATGCCTGCGTTTTTCCTGGAACTGTTCAGCGAGGAAATCCCCGCGCGCATGCAGGCCCGTGCGGCTGAAGACTTGGCGCGCCTCGTCACCGACAGCCTTGCCGCGCTGACGCCGTCCGGCGTGCGGACCTTCTCTGGTCCGCGTCGTATTGCGCTGGAAGCTGGCCTTGCCCCTGCCGTCGCCGCCGCCAGCAGCACGGAGCGCGGCCCGCGCGCCTCGGCGCCCGAGCAGGCGTTGGCCGGTTTCCTGCGCAAGCACGGCGCGACCAAGGATCAGCTCCGCGTCGAGGGCGATTACTGGGTGCTCGACAGGGTGGCCGAGGCGGTTGCCGCCGCGACGCTGATCGCTGCCGAACTACCCGGCCTGCTGCGCCGGTTCCCCTGGCCGAAATCGATGCGCTGGGGCGGCACCAGCGGGTTCACCTGGGTGCGCCCGTTGCGTCGCATCACCTGCCTGCTCGATGGCGCGGTGGTGCCATTCGACTTGCGCGACGGCGCCGATGACGGCCACGGCCTCGCCGCCGCCAACCTGACCGAGGGCCATCGCTTTCAGGCGCCTGGCGCTGTCGCCGTCACCAGTGCCAACGACTGGGCCACCAAACTGCGCGCTCGCCGTGTGCTGGTCGATGTTGCCGACCGAAAGCGTGTGATCGCCGCGGGCGTTGCCCGTCTTGCCGCCGATCACCAGGTCAGCGTCGTGGACGATGCCGGCCTGCTCGATGAGGTGGCCGGCCTGGTCGAATGGCCCGTCCCGCTGCTCGGCCGCATCGACCCTGCGTTGATGGACCTGCCGGCCGAGGTCATGCAGGTCTCCATGCGCGTCAACCAGCGCTACTTCGCCCTGCGCAATAAGGACGGCAGTGCCGCGCCGTATTTCGCGTTCGTCGCCAACATCGAACCCGACGACGGCGGCGCAGTCAGCATTGCTGGCAACGAACGTGTGCTGCGCGCCCGCTTCGCCGACGCGCGCCACTTCTGGGATCTCGATCGCAAGGCGCGGTTGGAAACCCGGGTGCCGAAGCTTGATCAGGTCACCTTCCACGCCAGGCTCGGCAGCCAGGGTGACCGCGTCCGCCGGTTGGCAGCGTTGGCCGAACACATCGCGCCGCTGGTCGGCGCCGGCGCGGCGCTGGCCCACGATGCCGCCCGCCTGTGCAAGGCCGACCTTGCCACCGGCCTGGTCGGCGAGTTCCCCGAGCTGCAAGGCGTGATGGGCCGCTACTACGCGCTGCATGACGGCGAACCGCATGCGGTCGCTGACGCCATCCGCGATCACTACGCACCCAAAGGCCCCGCCGACGCGGTACCCACCGCCCCGGTCTCGCTCGCGGTCGCGCTGGCCGACAAGCTCGACCAGCTGGTCGGCTTCTTCGCCATCGGCGAGAAACCGACCGGCTCGGGCGATCCCTATGCCCTGCGCCGCGCCGGCCTCGGCATTATCCGCATCATCCGCGAGAACGCCCTTCGCCTCCGCCTGCTGCCGTTGATCGAGGTGGCCGGCCATGGCCTTCAACATCATGGCATGCGTCCGCTGCCGCCGCAGGAGGTGATGGACTTCCTCGCCGAACGCCTGCGCGTCCAGCTCCGCGCCGAGGGCGCTCGCCACGACGTACTCGCCGCCGTGTTCGCCGCCGGCGCTGACGACGATTTGACCCGCCTGCTGGCCCGCACCGACGCCATCGCGGCGCTGCTCGGCACCTCGGACGGCGCCAACCTGCTCACCGCCTACCGCCGCGCTGCCAACATCCTGCGTATCGAGTCCCGCAAGGATGGTCCGTTCGACACTGCCCCGGATGAAGCTTTGTTGCGTGAACCGGCGGAACTTGATCTGAATCAAGCCCTCGGCGTCATCGATGACGTATCTCACAAACTTGAGCAGGAGGATTTTGCCGGTGCGATGGCGGACCTTGCGCAATTGCGAGCGCCACTCGACGCATTTTTCGCTAAGGTGACCGTCAACGCGCCAGAGCCGGATTTACGCCGTAATCGTTTGCGCCTTCTGCATTGCGTGCAAGCGACCATGGATCGGGTCGCTGATTTTTCGCGTCTTGAAGGCTGAGGAGTTTCAGATGGCTCAGTGGGTATACAGCTTCGGCGGCGGCCATAACGAGGGCCGCGCTGACATGAAGAACCTGCTCGGCGGCAAGGGTGCCAACCTCGCCGAAATGGCTTCGATCGGTCTGCCCGTGCCCCCCGGCTTTACCATTACCACCGAGGTCTGCACCGCCTATTACAAGAACAACAACTCCTATCCGTCAGAGCTGAAGGCACAGGTGAAAGCGGCGCTGGCGCGCGTGGAACAGGCCGTCGGCCTGCGCTTCGGCGATGCCACGAAGCCGTTGCTGGTGTCGGTGCGCTCCGGCGCGCGCGTCTCGATGCCGGGCATGATGGACACCGTGCTCAACCTCGGCCTGAACGACGCCACAGTGGAAGGTCTTACCGCCGCCGCCAACGATCCCCGCTTCGCCTGGGATTCCTATCGCCGTTTCATCCAGATGTACGGCTCCGTCGTGCTCGGCGTCGATCACCACAAGTTCGAGGAAATCATCGAGCAGACCAAGCTCGACACCGGCGCCATCGAGGACACCCAGCTCTCCGCCGACGATTGGAAGAACGTTGTTGCCGGATATCGCGACATGGTCGCGGACGAGACCGGCAAGCCCTTCCCGCAAGATCCCGAGGAGCAGCTCTGGGGCGCCATCGGCGCCGTGTTCGGCAGTTGGATGAACCATCGCGCGATCACCTATCGCCGCCTGCACGACATCCCCGCGGAATGGGGCACCGCGGTCAACGTCCAGGCCATGGTGTTCGGCAATATGGGGGAGGACTGCGCCACCGGCGTCTGCTTCACGCGCGACCCGTCGACCGGCGAGAACACGTTCTACGGTGAATATTTGGTGAATGCGCAGGGTGAGGACGTGGTCTCCGGCATCCGCACGCCACAGCCGATGTCGAAGGCACGTGCCAAGGACGGCGAGTTGCCGCTGGAAACGACGATGCCTGAGGCGTACGCCGAACTGATGCGCGTGCGCGCGGCGCTGGAGAAACACTACCGCGACATGCAGGACATCGAGTTCACGATCCAGCAGAAGACGCTGTACATGCTGCAGACACGCAACGGCAAGCGCACCGCCGCCGCGTCGTTGCGGATCGCGGTTGAAATGGCGAACGAGGGCCTGATCGACCAGAAGGAAGCCGTACGCCGGGTGAACCCGTCCGCGCTCGATCAGTTGCTGCATCCGACGCTGGACCCCAACGCACCGCGCAAGCTGTTGGCCAAGGGCCTGCCGGCCAGCCCGGGGGCCGCGTCAGGTGCCGTCGTGTTTAGCGCGGACGAAGCCGAGAGCCGCGCCGGCAAGGGCGAGGCGGTGATTCTGGTGCGTGTCGAAACCAGCCCAGAAGACATCCACGGCATGCACGCCGCCCGCGGCATCCTGACGACGCGCGGTGGCATGACCAGTCACGCCGCGGTGGTGGCACGCGGCATGGGCCGGCCCTGCGTCGCTGGCGCCGGCGGCATCGTCGTTGATTACAATGCGCAGACCCTGTCGAGCGGTGGACAAGTGGTCCGCGGCGGCGAGACGATCACGCTGGATGGTAGCACCGGCGAGGTGTTCCTCGGCTCCGTTTCGATGGTGGAACCGGCGATGTCAGGCGACTTCGCCACGCTGATGCAGTGGGCGGACGACAATCGGCGCATGGGTATCCGCGCCAACGCCGAAACGCCGCTGGACGCCGAGACCGCGAAGAAGTTCGGCGCCGAAGGCATCGGCCTGTGCCGCACCGAGCATATGTTCTTCGACCCCGAGCGCATCGGCGCGGTGCGCCAGATGATCATGGCCAACAACGAGGCCGGCCGCCGCGCGGCGTTGGCGCGTCTGTTGCCGTTCCAGCGCGACGACTTCCACAAGCTGTTCCGCATCATGGCCGGCATGCCGGTGACGATCCGTCTGCTGGATCCGCCGCTGCATGAATTCCTGCCGCATGCGGATGCGGAGCTGGCGGAACTCGCCAGCGTGCTGGGCACCGATGTCGAAACGATGCGCCGCCGCGCGGTGGAGTTGGCCGAGGCCAACCCGATGCTGGGTCATCGCGGCTGCCGCCTGGGTATCTCCTTCCCCGAGATCTATGAGATGCAGGCCCGCGCGATCTTCGAGGGCGCCATCGCGGTGGCGAAGGAAAGCGGCACCGCGCCGGTGCCGGAGGTGATGATCCCGCTGATCGGCACGCGGAAGGAGCTGGAGATCACCCGCGCGCAGGTCGATGCGGTCGCGAATAAAGTCTTCGAGGAGACCGGCACGACGATCGAGTACACCGTCGGCACGATGATCGAGCTGCCGCGCGCCGTGCTGATCGCCGACCAGATCGCCGAGATCGCCGACTTCTTCAGCTTCGGCACCAACGACCTGACGCAGACCGTGTTCGGCTTGTCGCGCGACGATGCCGGCAAGTTCCTGCCGTCCTATGTCGAGCTGGGCATCCTGACGAAGGATCCGTTCGTCTCGATCGATGTCGAGGGTGTTGGTGCCATGGTGCGCATGGCGACCGAGAAGGGCCGCGCTACAAAGCCCAAGTTGAAGCTGGGCATCTGCGGCGAGCACGGCGGCGATCCCGCCTCGGTCGCGTTCTGTGAGCAGGTTGGTCTGGATTACGTCTCCTGCAGCCCCTACCGCGTGCCGATCGCGCGACTGGCGGCGGCGCAGGCGGCCTTGGGCGCGGCAGCCGACCGCACGGCCTGACCCCCCAAACTCCTCCTTCCCTCACGGTGCGGGTAGGGGGCGAGGCGTCTTCTCGTTCAGCTTCTGTGTGTCTTCAGGTCATCGGACTGTTCCCGGGACAGTCCGACCGACGGCAGTCAGGACTTGTTTATCCGTTGCACCGCATCCTGTGGCTCCGTCGGGAGCACACCCAGATGCGAATCACGTGGCGATCCGACAAGGAACGCCGCAATATCGGAAAGCATGGTCTGGACTTTTCGCTGGCGGCGCGCGTCTTTGCCGAGCCGCTGGCACAGACGATATGGGATCGCTCTGTCGACGGCTAGCAACGCTGGCGCTGGTTCGGCGGCGTGACCATGGGCGGCCGGTTCAAGATCGTGGTCAGCGTGCCTACATATCCTGACCCGGGAGACGATATCTGGGTTCAGGTGATTGGCCTGCGAGAGGCAACGGCGTATGTGCGAAGACGGTACGAAATACCGAACTTTTGACGACGAGACACTGACGCTGTCAGAGATCGCTCGGCTGGACCCGGTGGAGGCCCGCTTGCAAGACGCGGGTGACATCGCGGAAACCTCGGATGCTGCCTGGGCGAGCGCCGTGCGCGGCCGACCCGCCAAGGCAATGAAAGCGGCCATTTCCGTTCGCCTGGATGCCGAGGCGCTGGCGTGGGTGCGCGCGAGAGGGTCAGGCGACCGCACCGAGATCAATCGTCTCCCACGCGAGAAGATGCTCAGCGAGACCTGACACGTCGACGTGTCCAGCCGCGCCGATCGCCGCCATCGCCGACGGTGGACGGTCCTTTTGGACAAATGTCAGTCGCATTGTGCAAGGATGCGGACTTGGATTGGGTACCGCGCGGGCCATATCCTGTCCCTGTCGCAGACGGTGAGCGGCGCTGAAGCGACTGCGCGGCGTTGCGCAGCCCGCGACGCCAACACGTGAGGGGGTTCATGAGATCGGGGGGCGGCGCGGCCAGGGTCGCGTCGCATGCAAGACGTGTCGCCGGACTGTTGGTGGCCCTGTTGCTGGTGGCCCCATTGCTGGTGGCAGCGCCTCCCGCACGGGCGTCCTCGGATGACGTATCGGCGCGCGTCGCCCAGGCCCGCGGCCTGATTGCAACGCCGCAGGGCACGGCTCTGCTCGACCTGCTGGGCGACCCGGCTGTGCGCCAGCAGTTGCTGAGCGCACCAACCGAGCCGGCGCCGGTCACCCTGCCCGCCGGTTCGATGGGCCGCCAGCTCGACCGCTTGCTGGGCGACGTCCGCGAGCGGATCATCGATCTTGGCACCCAGCTCCGCCTGCTGCCGGCCGCATTGGGTGCCTGCTGGGACCATCTCTGCGCCCGAATGCCCGCCGCGGACCTTGGCTATCTCGTGTTCTATCTCATCGCGTTCATCGCCGGCGGCATCGCTTGCCAGCACCTGTTCCGGATCGCGTCGAAGCCGTGGCTGGCCCACTTCGACCAGCTCGGCATCGACACGCTGGAGCAACGGCTGGGCGTGCTGGTCGAGCGGCTGGCCTTCGCACTGTTGCTGCTCAGCACGTTTGCCGCGGGCAGCTTGGGCACGTTCATGCTGTTCAGTTGGCCGGCGTCGAGTGGCTGGATCATCTTGGGATATCTTTGGGCCTCCCTCGTGATCCGCTTCAGCCTCACCGTGTCGCGGTTCTTCCTCGCGCCTGGCGCGGAGCGGCTGCGGCTGGTTCCAATCGATACGCCAACAGCCTGGTTCTGGCACCGCTGGCTCGTCACGCTGACCGCGATTGGCGCGATCGGTGGGCAGACGATCATGATGATGCGCGGATTGGGCCTGCCGCCCGATAGCGCGGAGCTGCTGCGGCAGTTCGTGCTGCTGGCGCTGGCATTGTGCGGCATCGCGATCATCTGGACGCAGCCCGACAGCGCCACGTCGCACGAGCGCAGTCCCCGCCGGACATCATTTCGCATCCTGACGTCGTTCGCCCTGCTGCTGATCTGGCTGTTGTTCCTGACCGAGGCCACCGCCACCGCGGAATCGCTGCTGGTGATCGGTGCCGTGCCAATCGCATTGTATCTGCTGCGCCATGCCACATCGCGGGTCGTCTGCGGGCAATGTCTGCGGGACCGCGAAGAGGTCACCGCAATCGGCGCCATTGCGGATCGTTGCGTGCAAGCATTGGTTGTCGTCACGGCGGCGTTTGCCCTGGTGGAGATCTGGCAGATTAATCCCGCGATGGTCACCGCCAATGACACGGCGATGACCCGCCTCGGCCGGGGCCTGTTCGAGGCATTGGTGATCCTGCTGCTGGCCGACTTGCTGTGGCTGGTGATCCGCGCGCTGATCGATCTGCGGCTGACCGGCGCGGTGGTACCGATTGACGACCTGGACGATGACGCGCTGCGCCGGCGCGCACGCATTCGCACACTGTTGCCGGTGCTGCGCAATTTCATTTTCATCTTCGTGCTGATCATCGCCTCGCTCAGCGCGCTGGCGGCGATGGGATTGCAGATCGGACCGTTGCTGGCCGGGGCAGGGGTGGTCGGCATCGCCGTGGGCTTCGGCGCGCAGACCATGGTGCGTGACATCCTGTCGGGCGTGTTCTTCTTGCTCGACGATGCGTTCCGCGTGGGGGAGCTGATCGAGAGCGGCGGGATCAGCGGCACGGTCGAGGCGTTTTCGTTACGGTCGGTGAAGCTGAGGCACTACAAGGGGCCATTGCACACGGTGCCGTTTGGCGACCTGAAGGCCATCACCAACTACTCGCGCGACTGGGTGAATGAGCTGGTGGAGGTGACACTCACCTACGATACCGACCTGGCGTGTGTGGAGCAGGCGATCGAACGGGTGAGCGCGGACGTGATGCAGGACGCGTCGCTCATTAGTTCCATCATTACCCCCCCGGTCTCGATTGGCGTGACTGGGATGGTGGCGCCGGGGATCCATATCGGCGTGATCATCCGCACGCGCCCGGGTCAGCAGTTCAGGGTGCGAGCCGCGGTGTATCGCCGGCTGAAGGCGGCGTTCGATGCCGAGGGGATTCGGTTCGCCGTTTAGCGAACATTCGCTACAATGCGCGCCCGGTTGATGCTTTGTGTCAGGCCGGCACGGCGACCGATCGGCCGAGAAACGCGTGCTGTACCGCCGGGTCCTGCAACAACGCCGCGCTGCTGCCATGCAGCGTCGTGCGCCCACGATCCAGCACGGTCGCCCGGTTGGCCAGCTTGAGGGCCATGCGTGCATTCTGTTCCACTAGCAGAATGCTCATGCCGCGCTCGCGATTCAGCTCCCGGATGGTACGAAAGATGTCGCGCACGATCAGCGGTGCGAGCCCAAGGCTCGGTTCATCCAGCATCAGCAATCGTGGCCGCGCCATCAATGCGCGGCCGATCGCCAGCATCTGCTGTTCGCCGCCGGAGCACGTGCCGGCCAATTGCCGCCGTCGTTGCGACAGGATCGGGAACCGCGTGAAGATATCCTGCTTGTCGTGCGCGATCTGGTCGCGATCGGTGCGCGCGAACGCGCCCATGTCCAGGTTCTCTTCCACCGTCAATGTGGAGAACACGCGTCGTCCTTCCGGCACCTGCAACAGGCCCGCCTCGACAATGCGATGCGGTTCGGCTGCGGTGATGTCGGTGCCGCGAAAGCGGATGCGGCCGGTGCATGTCCGGATCAAACCGGAAATCGCGTTCAGCGTCGTGCTCTTGCCTGCCCCGTTGCCGCCGATCAGGGCTACGATCTCGCCTTCATCCACCTCGAGCGACAGCGCCGAGACGGCACGGACACCATCATACTCGACATTCATGCCGCTGATCTCGAGGGCCGCCACGCCCTACACCTCGTCATCGGCGCGGCCGAGATAGGCCTCGATCACAGTTGAATCGTTCTGCACGTCGTCCGGCGTGCCGGCAGCAATCCGCTTGCCGTAGTTCAGCACGTAGACGCGGTCCGAGATCGACATCACGAAATCCATATCGTGCTCGATCAGCAGCACCGCGAGCCCGTTCGCCCGCAGCCGCTGGATCAACTGCATCAGCTCCGTCCGCTCCCGCCCTGACAGGCCGGCCGCGGGCTCGTCGAGCACCAGAAGCCGTGGCGAGGTCGCCAGTGCGCGCGCGATTTCGAGCCGTCGCTGCGCGCCGTAGGGCAGGCTTCGCGCCATCTGCCCCGCACGGTCGCGCAGCCCGACCTCGGTCAGGATTTCCAGCGACCGGTGCCAGATCGCGCCCTCCTCGGCCCGCTGTCCCACTGTTCGCAGCACCGAGGTCAGGGTGCCGGCCCGTGACCGGCAGTGCAGGCCAGCGGCGACGTTTTCCAGCACGCTCAGCGCACCGAACAGGCGGATGTTCTGGAACGTGCGCGCGATGCCCAGCCCGGCGATGCGGTTGGGCCGCAGCCCGGTGATCCGGCGTCCACCGAACTGCGCCCTGCCCGATGTCGGCGGTGTCACACCGGTGATCACGTTCAGCAGTGTGGTCTTTCCGGCGCCGTTCGGACCGATCAGGCTGATGATCTCGCCCGGGAACACAGTCAGGTCGACATCTGCCAGCGCGGCCACGCCGCCGAACCGTTTTGATACGCCACTGACTTCCAACAATGGTATCGCGCTATCGGCCGGTGCGGCGGGCGGTCCCTTCAGCACCGCACGCGTGGCGGCGAATGGCGACGCGCCGGCTGCTGCCAGCGATGCCTCGCGATGTGGCGCAGCCGGCCACAATCCCTTCGGCCGGAACAGGGCCAACAGCACGAGCGAGAGACCCAGGATCAGCATGCGGTAATCGTCGAAGTCGCGCAGCACCTCGGGCAGGCTGACCATTACCACCGCGCCGAGGATCACGCCGGGAATGCTTCCCATGCCGCCAAGCACGACGATGATCAGCACGATGAGCGATTCCCACCAGGTAAAGCTTTCGGGCGCCACCATGGTCATCTTCACGGCGAAGAAAGTGCCCGCGATACCGGCAATACCAGCGCCGAGCGCGAATGCGAGCAGCTTCATCCGCACCGTATCGATACCGATCGCCTCGGCGGCGATTTCGTCATCGCGGGTGTAAGCCCAGCCGCGGCCGATGCGTGACTGGCCCAGGCGCTGGGTGAACCAAGTGATCAGGATCGCCATCGCCACGATCACCCAATACAACTGCCCGGATGTCGTGATCTTGATGAACCCCAGATCCGGTCTTGGGATTCCGGTGATGCCCGGGGGGCCGCCGGTGATCGCATCGAGATTGATAAACGCCAGTCGCGCGATCTCACCGAAGCCCACCGTGACCATCGCCAGGTAGTCGGGTCTTAATCGCAACGTCGGCGCACCCAGCACGACACCGAACGCGGCGGCCAGCAACACCGCGGCGGGAAACGCCAGCCAGAACGGAGCGATCTCGAACTCGGCGGTCAGCGCGGCGACGGTATAGGCGGCGATCCCGTAGAACGCGATGTAGCCGAGATCCATCAGCCCGGCGTAGCCAACCACGATGTTCATGCCCATGCCGAGCATGATGTAGAGACCGATATAGGTGCAGATGTCCCGCAGGTACAGATTGTCCAGCGCCACCGGCAGCGCCGCCACCGCCACGGCAAGCGGGGCGTATTTGACGATGCCGGGCACCGACTGCCAGGAACTGGCGAGCCCGAGGCGGAGCTGTTTTGGGAGCGCGATCTCCATGCTCAGGCTCGCTCCGCGATGCGCTCGCCCAGCAGCCCGGTGGGCCGCGCGACGATCACGGTGATCAGGATGATGAACGCGATCGCGTCCTTCCATTCGCCGGAGATGTAGGCGGCGCCGAAGGTTTCCAGCAGGCCGATGATCAGCCCGCCGATCATCGCACCGGGGATGTTGCCGACGCCGCCCAATACCGCTGCGGTAAACGCTTTCAGTCCCGGAACATAGCCCATGCGGAAATTGACCGACCCATAATACAGCCCAACCAGCACACCCGCGACCGCGGCCAAAGCCGATCCGATCACGAACGTCAGCATGATGATCTGGTCGACGTTCACCCCCACCAGCCGCGCCGCGTTCGGGTCGAGCGCGGCGGCACGCATCGCGCGGCCGATCCGGGTGTGCTGCACGAACAGGTGCAGGCCGATCATCATGGCGAAGCAGATCACCAGCAGCATGACCTGCGCGCTGTTCATCACCGCGCCGGCGAAATGGAAGTGCCACACCGGCAGGATCGCGGGATAGACCTTGAACTCCTTGCCCCACACCAGCATCGCAGCGGTTTCCAGCATCAGCGAGATGCCGAGTGCGGCGATCAGTGGGATCAACGGATGCGCCCGCTTCGCGCGCAGCCGTCGATACACCAACGCATCCATCGCGAACCCAAGCCCGGCGCAGGCGATGGCCGGCAGCGCCAGGGCGATCAGCAGTGCCGGCACGATGCCGATGGCCGGATGCGCGCCGCCGAGTACCTCGAGCAGTGTCAGGCCGAGATAGGCCCCCACCATGAACACCGCGCCATGGGCGAAATTGATCAGGCGGATGATGCCGTAGACCATCGTGTAGCCCAGCCCGACGATGGCGTAGATCGCGCCCATGGTCAGGCCGTTGATCACCTGCTGCAGCACGAGATCCATCGGCCGCGCTTTCCCGGTACCGCGGTCTAGTGCCCGACGAACTGCATCTTGCCGTCCTTCACCTGATAGACGCTGAAGGTGAAGGACGGCAGCGTGCCGTCGGTCTTCCAGTTGAGCGGGCCGGTGATGCCCTTGAGCGCGGTCTCCTGGGTGAGCCCGTGCAGGTATTTTGCCGCAGCTTCATTGTCGACCTTGCCCACCGCGGCGTAGGCGGCGGCGATGACGTTGATCGCATCGTAGGAATAGGGGCCGATATAGCCGGGAGGCTTGCCGAATTCTTTCTGATAGGCCGCAACGAAGTCCTTGGCGGCTGGCAGCTCGTCAGCCTGCGGTTGGGTGACGCTGTAGGCGCCCTCGGCCGCGGCACCGGCGATGGCGAGGAACTGCGGATCCATGCAGGTGTCGGGGCAGATGGTGACCGCGCTCACCTGCTGATCGCGCAACTGCCGGTTCAGCAGCCCGGCCTCGGCATAGTAGTTGCCGGTGAACAGCATCTGCGCGCCGGACCCTTTGACCTGCGTGACGAAGGCCGAGAAGTCCTTGTCGCCTTGCGTGATATGGCCGGACAGCACGATCTCCGCGCCCAGCTCTTTCGCATGTTTCTGGAATGCCGTGGCGAACTCGGCATCGGCCGGGGTGCGGTCATCGACCACGGCGAGCTTCTTCATGCCGAGCTTCTTGACCGCGATGTCGGCGGCATACACGCCCGGCTGGGCGCCGTTGTAGATGGTGATGAACAGCCGATCGTAGCCGGAGCCGGGGATCTTGGATGATACCGCGCCCCAATCGACGTAGAGCGTGCCGGCGTCGCGGAAGATCGGGATCGCCGCGAGGGCCGCGCCCGAGCAGTAGTGTGAGGCGGCCGCGGCGACTTTCTGCGCCACGAATTTCTGCGCGACGATGGCCGCGTCCTTCGGGTCGCAGCGGTCATCGCCTTGCACCAACTGCAACGGACGGCCCAGCACGCCGCCCTTGGCGTTGATCTGCTCGACCGCCAGCTTGGCGCCGTTGAGCGATTCCTGCCCGCTGCCGGCCGCGTCGCCGGTCAGCGGTGCGGAGAAGCCGATCAGGATGGGATCGGCGGCGCGCGCCGCCGGCATGGCGGTGCCGGCCAGCACGGTGATGAAGGCGAGCGCACCGGCGATACGTGGTACGGACAGAAGCATGACGGTATCCCCGACGCAGTGGTGATTTTTCCAGCGAAGGTGCAAGGCAAATGCCAGAAGAACATGCATGAGACGTCAGTTGGCCGTGCGATTTGCTCGTATGTGCCTTTTCAATGTGCTGTGATGCGCGGTTCACTGCCTACTCTAGTTCATCGGTGGGCACGATGTGATGCGGTCGCGATCAGGCATCGGCTGGCGTTGCAGCGCTGGCCGCCGGCCGGCCGCTAACGCACAATTTTTGCCCATATGGTCGTCAATATGACTATTTCGAATCCATATGATTAGTTTCGGACCGTCATAATCCCACAAATCGGGCTGCTTTAACGCTTCACATTCCCGAATTGCCTTTGTTATGGTCGGTGCGACACACGCGGGGAGTCCCACATGCGCGCCGATGCCTTCCACCTCGCTTGGTTCCTCCAAGGCTCGTCCATCCAGGCCTGGGGTGCCCCCTGGACCGGCAACATCAGCGATGAGTGGATGTCGGCCGAGGTGTTCCTCGACCTTGCCCGCAACATTGAGCGCGCCGGCTTCGACTACATGCTGCTGGAAGACAGCATCTATGTCGGCGAGAACCACCACACCGGCCGCGACTATTTCCTGAAGAACGGCATGTCGATCCCGCGTCAGGAACCCTCGGTGGTCGCCACCATGATGGCGATGGTGACCTCGCGGCTGGGCATCGTGCCGACGTTGTCGACCTTCGCCTACGCGCCATACCTGGTGGCACGCATCGTCGGCACGCTGGACCAGATTTCCGCCGGCCGCGGGGGTTGGAACATGGTGACCGGCAGCTCCGACCTGTCGGCGATGAATTTCGGCATGGACCACCTGCCGCCGCACGACCAGCGCTACGAGATGGCTGAGGAATACGTGGAAATCTGCAAGCAGCTGTGGGGGTCGTGGGAGCCCGGCTGCATCGTGGCTGACGAGCAGAACCACATGCTGATCGATCCGACCAAGGTGCACACGATCGACTACCAGGGCCGCTACTACAGCAGTCGTGGGCCGTTGAACTCCGGTCCGTGCCCGCAGGGCCAGCCGGTCATTGCGCAGGCGGGCGGATCGGAGCGCGGCAAGAGCTTCGCCGCGAAATGGGCCGACACCATCGTGTCGCACCCGAAGGGCGTCGATGCGATGAAGGCGTATCGCGCCAGCATCATCAGCAAGTTGAAGGAGTGCGGGCGCGATCCGAAATCTTGCAAGCTGCTGTATCTGGTCGGGCCGCTGCTTGGCGAGACGGACGAGGATGCGCAGGAGCTGCTGCGCCGTCGCAACGTGGCGGCCGAGAAGAACCTGGAATATTCGCTGGCGCGTCTTGGCTGGATCACCAACATCGATTTCTCGAAGATGGACCTCGACGCGCCGGTGGGTGAGCTCAGCACCAACGGCCACCAGGAAAGCCTGCGCCAGTTCCTGGTGCGGGCGGGCAAGCGTACCCTGCGCGAGGCGATGGTGGATTATAGCACTTCGGGCCAGTCGATCGACCTTGTCGGCACCCCGGATTCAATTGCCGCGCAGATGGGCGAGATCATGGAGGAAGTCGGCGGCGACGGTTTCCTGCTGTCGATGCCGAATGTCAGCCGGCGCAGCACGGCCGAGATTTGCGATGGGCTGGTGCCGGCCCTGCAGAAGCGCGGTCTGGTCCGCAAGCAGTACGCGCACACCCAGTTCCGCGACAACCTGCTGGAGTTTTGAGCCGGTGCCGCCCTGGCGTCATAGCAGGCGGCGAACCGCGCGACCGGTCGCCACGACATGGCGGTGCTTGTCACCGGCCTCCTCGGCTTTGTTTGCCTCACCAAGCCAAGGCGCGGTGCCGGGCCTTCGCCCGGTATGATGTGGCAAGAGCGGCGGTTCCTTGCTTGCGCCGGTTGGTATCACGCCGCGTTCGACCGCTCCGTCTCCGTCACCTGCGCCAGATTGGTTCGGATCATCAGCAGCAGATCCAGCAGCGCCTCCCGTTGCGGTGCCGGCATGCCATCCAGCGCCTCGGCGCGGACGATCTCGTTGATGCCGCGGATGCGTGCGACGGCCGCGTCTCCGGTCTCGGTCAACCACAGCGTGCGCATCCGCCGATCAACCGCATGTGCGCGGCGCTCCAGCAGCCCGGCACGCTCCAGTCCATCGACCAGCCGCGCGACCGAAATCGTCTCCATGTCGAGATGGTGTGCGACCGCTGCCTGGATGATCCCCGGTTCGTGCGACACATGCCACAACAGGCTCGCCTCGGATCGGTTGAGTGGCAGCCCGGCTTTGCGCGCATGATGCACGAAACGCCGGCGCAGCATCAGCGAACTCTCGCGCAGCAGAAAGCCAAGCGACCGCCGGCCGCGTGCGGGTACGCTCATGGTCAGTCCGCCGTCTCGCTGGTGGCCGTCATGATCGCCGCGAGCTTGGACATATGCGCCGCGCGACGTGGCGCGAGCCAATGTTGCAGCCGGTCAAGATACAGATAGATCACCGGCGTCGTGTACAGCGTGAGGATCTGGCTCAACGCCAGCCCACCCACCATCGCGAACCCCAAAGGCTTGCGCAGCTCCGACCCGGCACCATTCTCCAGCATCAGCGGCAGGCCGCTGAGCATCGCCGCCATCGTCGTCATCAGGATCGGCCGGAAGCGCAGCAGGCACGCCTGGCGGATAGCGGCATCAGGCGACATACCATCCCGCCGCTCGGCGTTGATGGCGAAGTCCACCATCATGATGCCGTTCTTCTTTACGATGCCGATCAGCAGGATGATGCCGATCAGCGCGATCACCGTGAGCTGATAACCGAACAGCACCAGGATCAGCAGCGCGCCGACACCGGCCGAGGGTAGTGTCGACAGGATCGTCAGCGGCAGGATGTAACTTTCATACAGAATGCCCAGGATGATGTAGACGGTGATCAGCGCCGCGGCGATCAGGTAAGGTTCGCTGCCGAGCGACGACTGGAATGCCTGCGCGGTGCCCTGGAACGAGCCCTCCACGGTCGGCGGCACGCCCATCTGCGCCTCGGCCTGGTTGATGGCGGTCACCGCATCGCCGA
>Ga0210386_10002333_pt1 | contig 16438 bp, 17 predicted proteins | sample IncBWH32OmetaG_FD_160091 | JGI IMG/M metagenome (GOLD analysis project Ga0210386, IMG submission 160091) | Forest soil microbial communities from Barre Woods Harvard Forest LTER site, Petersham, Massachusetts, United States - Inc-BW-H-32-O ... | reverse complement strand
TAGCTCGCCCTGACACGAGCATCGCCCTCGTCGTCCGACATGAAGTTCACATACCCGCCACCGAGATTGTGAGGGTGCACGCCCTCCCAGTAGGCCTTTGCCCAAGCCGTCAACGCACCAGCCTTGGCGGGATCGGGATCGATGGCAGCGATCACCATTGACCAGGTGGCATCGCGAGCGCCCCACGGTGTCTCGTCCGACCCAACCGCATGCACCGCCTTGTCAATCGGGTAGAGGTGCATGAGCGACAGCTCGCTCGGCGTCTTGGCAGCATGGCGCAGGTGCTGCTCGATCGCCGCGTCTGTCAGCTCCCGTACGAAGTCGCCCTTCCAGTACCACTGCATCCCCTTGGGGAGAAGTCCATCGAACAGGCTTTGCAACGCCGGGAACGGCATCTGGCTCATCCAGTCGAGCAAGGGGGCCGGAAGCTGGGTCCGCACCGGCCGCATGGCCGCCTCCCCTTCCTCCTGCGACCCGACATAGCAGGAGATCAGCGCGCAGATGCGCTTGCCCCAGATCTCGCGCGGGAACGGGTCGGTTGACGGAACCGTCTTCAGACCGATGAAAATGCACAATTCCGCTGGCGCCTTAGGCAGGAAGTCCCGGTACCAGCGCATGATCTCGCCCGCCTGCGACTGGTCCCAGAAGATGGGGCCGGCATAGACCATGTTCACCGGATGGGCGCGGAATACGAAGCTAGTGACGACACCGAAATTACCGCCGCCGCCGCGGAGGCCCCAGAAAAGATCCTCGTTCCGCGTCGCACTGGCAGTCACGAAGCTGCCATCCGCGAGCACCACATCGGCCTCGAACAGATTATCGATCGTCAAGCCGTGCTTGCGCGTCAAGTAGCCCGATCCGCCTCCCAACGTGAGCCCACTGACGCCGGTCGTCGAAACGATACCCGCCGGCACCGCGAGGCCGAAGGCATGTGTCGCATGGTCCATATCGCCCTGGGTGCAGCCGGGTCCAACACGCACAAGGCGGGTTACCGGATCGACGCGCACACCTTTCATCGGGGAGAGATCGATGACAACGCCGCCATCGCAACTGCCCAGCCCTGGCCCGTTATGACCGCCCCCGCGCACCGCGAGTAGGTGGCCGTTCTCGCGTGCGAACTGCACGGCCGCGATAACATCAGCCACGTCCGCGCAACGAGCAATCATCAACGGCCGCTTGTCGATCATGCCGTTGAAGAGCTTGCATGCCTCCGTATAGCCCGGATCGTCCGGTTGGATCAGGCTGCCGCGCAGGCTCTGCTTCAGAGTTCCTATTTTCGCGTTGTCCAAGGTGGCCTCCCAAGTTTGTCGTTATTGGTTATCGAATTGGCCTTTTTCAGCTTGCATCGCATGCACTAGGACGGTGGACTCTGATGGTAAATCGTCAGATCGAACGACCTGCATTCCGTGCTGCAGCCGGCGGGGGCTCACCACAAATGATGAGGCCACCGTGGTGCAGGCAAGTCAGGGGGCCTGCGACGCGCGCACCAGACCATGGCGTGCTGCATATGCGGCCGCCTCGGTGCGGTTGGCGCAACCGGATTTGGCCAGAATATTGCGGACGTGCGTGGCGACCGTGTTAAAGCTGATCGCCAGTGCCGTGGCAATGTCGGCATTGCTGCGACCGATGGCAATCAAGCCCAGCACCTCGACCTCGCGCGACGTCAGAGCGTCGACGGCGCCTGGGGCCGCCAGCGTGCCGGACATTCGCGCCAACTGGGCCGCGGCGCGCTCCTTCAGCCCGAGCATGCCGCGCTGGCGCGCGCCTTCTATGCAGTCTCGCAGCAACGTGATCGCTCGCTGCCGATCGCCGGCCGCCTCGCGGGCGAGCAGCATGGCGGCGTAATCGTGCTTTGTGTGCGCGAGTGGCGCGTGAGCTCCGATCCGGGCATTCATCGCAAGCGCGACCTCGAAGTGCTGCTCCGCCTTGGACCAGCGTGACATGGTGGCGCAGAGCAGCCCGAGATAGCGGTCCGCCGAGCCACAGCAGATAAGGCGGCCGCCAAGTATGTTGCGACCTTTACAGGGCAGCAGCAGGCCGTACAGCTCGGCTGCCCTGATAGTGTCACCGAACGCTGCGCAGACCTCGCTCAGATAGACCAAGCACAACAGCCATCGTCCATCGCGCGGAACGGTGTCGAAGCCCTCGCTCGCCATCTGCTCGAAAACGACACGCGCCGCGTCGCGCTGGTCAACCTCCAGATAGACCAATGCTAATCCAGGCCGCCAGATCGACGCAGCCGACCGCTGCTTGAGGAACGCAGAGACGACCGGTCGCAGTTCGACGAGCCGTCCTTGCTCGCGACGGAGGGTGAAGATCAGGACGCTCAACTGATCTTCATGGGCGGGCAGGCCGCTAGTTTGCAGCAGCGCCATCGACTTCAGGATCAGGCCTTCCGCCGCGCCGAGCTCGCCGCGCATCAGCGCTAGCATGATACGATAGATCAGCACGGCAAGCACATAGGTTCGCTGCCGGAGACACGCTTCCAGGCGGGCCAGAGCGCCAAGTTCGGCCTCGGCCAACCCGATGTCTCCGAGCTCCATGAACGCGAGAAATCGCCAGGCATGGGCGCCGTGGACCATTTCCACATGGTTGACCTGACCGGCGGCAGCCAGCACCTCAGTTGCGTAGCGGAGCAACTCGTGGGGGTCACGGCCCGCAAGAACGTCGACCAGGCAATAAAGGCAACATGCCAACTCGCCCGGGTCGCCAAGCTGTCGCGCCATGGCGATCGCCCGTTCGCCTTCGAGCTTCGCTTCCTCCGCGGCACCTTCATGCAGCAGCGCCCTGGCGAGCGCGGCTACAACCTGAGTGCGGAGCGCGGCATGGGACTCACTCAACTGCCGTAGTGCTCGCTTCAGCAGATATCTCGGCGGCGGATCAACCGACTGCGCATGTCGCCAGGCAACCTGCTCGTAAGCCAGCGCGGCGCGCGCGCATAGCTCCGACTCGCCCTTGGTGGCTGCGAGCCCGACGGCTTCGCAAAGAATCTCAAGCGCACGCGGAAAGGCACTCGCTTTTCGCTGTGCGTCGCCGAGAAGAAACAGCAATTTGCAGCGTGCGGAGTGGTCCGAATAGGTGCGTTGCTCCATCGCATCGAGTGCGCGCTGGAAGAATTGCACCGCGTCCTCGAATGCCAGCAGCGCCTCGGCGTGCTGGCCGGCACGCGTCGCGTAGTCGATGGTCCGTTCGACATCGCCGGCGGCGAGGAAGTGGCGTGCCAGCTCAGGCAGCATGGCATTGACGTCGGGGCGGTGCGATGCCTCGACCGCGTTGCCGACAGTGCGGTGCAAATGCCTGCGCCGCACCGGCCGCAACTCGTCGTACAGCGTCATCCGGATCAGGTTGTGGGCGAACTGGTAATGCCCGGTGGCTGTCTCCTCGATGACATGAGCACCCAACGCCTCATCCAACGCTTCGATCAGGGCCTGGTCTCCTTGCCGGGCCGCGGCGCGCCGCAGCACCTCGTGGTCGAACTCGCGGCCGACTACCGCTGCGAGCGCCAGCACCTCGTTGCATGATGCGGAAAGCAGATTGAGCCGCCGGCCGATCACTTCCCGCACCCCCTCGGGAATGCGGATCGCCGGCGGAAGCGCGGCCATTTTGCCGGTGCTGTCACCGCTGAACAGCCCCTGCTGGTCCAAAAACCGAACGATCTCCCGCAGGAACAGGGGGTTACCCTCGGTCTGTGCATAGAGCGATGCCGCCAGCCACGCTGGCGGCCGTGTCGCGGTCGCGACAGCGATGAAGTCGTGCACCTCCTCGGCGCTCAACCCGCCGAGGTGCACGCGTGCCATGTGCGCTGCCCGAGTCAGTCCGCCGAGCGCGTCGGAAAGCGGATGTTGTCGCGACAGCTCGGTCGGACGGTACGTGCCGACCAACATCAGTCTACTTTCCCCGATCTCAGGCGTGAGAAACTCCAGTAGGCGCAGCGAGGGCGCATCGGCCCAATGCAGATCATCCAGCACAAGCAAAACGGTCTGCCTGCGACACAGGCTGACGATGAATTGCCGGACCGACTCGAACATTCGGAATCGGGCCTGGGCAGGGTCCTCCAGCCGCACCGATGGTTCCAAATTCGGCGCAAGAGCGCGGATTTCCGGCACGATATCGGCGATGTCGCTGGACCCGGCACCAACGTCCTTCAGCAGTGAGCCCGGATCGCCGGTGCGAAGAGCACACCGAAAGATCTGTACCCAAGGCCAGTAGGGCGGCGCACCTGCCTCCTCATGGCAATGGCCCCACAACACCGTCGCGCCATGCAGATCGGCGTGCAGCGCCAGTTCCCGCGCCGTGCGTGACTTTCCGATACCAGGCTCGCCAGCAAGCATGACCAAGCGGCCGCGTCCGGCAACCGCTTGATGAAATAAGTCGCGCAGTGTGGCGAGCTCGCGCAGTCGTCCGACGAACGTGTCGCTCGGCGCAGCCATGGGCGCCCTCCGCCTGGGGTCTGCCGACAGCGTGGCCCGAGCGTCTGGGCGAGGGCAAGCCAGTCGAGAATCCTTACTTGTCCTGCGACGCTTCTCCGATGATGCTCTCCGCTACAACCGAGCGGAGGAGCCTCCCATGCCGCTGTTTCTCATCGAGCGCGCGTTCGCTGAACTTGTGCCGACCGATCCGGAGATCGAGGCAGTGGTCAAGAAGGTCAACGACGAGATTGGCATTCAGTGGCTGTTCTCGTTCCTGAGCGCCGACAAGCGAAAGACCTACTGCTTGTACGAGGCTCCGACCGCTGCGGCGATCCGCGCCGCAGCCGAACGACTGGGCATCCCGGCCGACACCATCGTCGAAGTGGAAGGAATCGGGCCACATGCCGCCGCTGTGGCCGGAGTTCGTGCCACTATCGGACAATAAGCGAGTTGCCGTCACGTGACTGCGTGAACGGCGCCGTTTAAAGCGGGCAGGACCGGCGTAGTTCCTCTGCGCGTGCAAGCAATGCTGGGCACCACCCCAGATGGGTCGTAATTGGTTGTTCTCCGGCTCGCCTGGAGCTTCACCGCGATCCGCTTCTCAGGCAAGGCAAGAGAATCGGTATTCGCCGTGGAACGAGGTCTTTGAGCGAATGACTGCGCGTCGCCGTTGCGGACGTGACGGGACCATTCCGGTTTCGGCCAACTCCTGCATTCGGTCACTTGGCTCAAATTGTGGTGTAGTCGCTGCCGGCGTGCGACTGCGCTCCTCGGTGCAAGCGTCTTTATTTCCGATAACCCGAATTCCCACAACTAAAACTCACGCCGCCGGGTCGTTGACTCACATCAATGCCTGATGGGGCGTTTTTTGCTTTCATGCGCGGAGCACTCGTCGGTTTCGGGCAGGTAATCGCGGTGATAAGCGGAACACGCGAACGAGCAAGCGATCAAGAACCACAGGACGAGGGGGAAAGAGATCATGTCATCGACATTGCTGACACTCGAGCGTCCGGCAGGTCGGCGCAAGCACAGTGAACTCCTGAACGGGCATACTGGCACCAACGGTGCCGCGCTCAAGGTCTGCTTCATCACCCGCGAGTACCCGCCCAACGTCTACGGCGGCGCGGGCGTACACATCATGCACCTCGCTCGTGAGCTGGCGCAGGTCATGGACGTCGAGGTGCGCTGCTTCGGCGACCAGGACCTCACTGAGGGTCGGCTACGCGTCAAGGGCTACCAGCCCTGGGGCCGCATGGCCGAGGGCGCGGAGCAGAGGTTCAACTCCGTCCTCGGCACCTTCTCGACCGACCTGTCGATCGTGCGCGACCCTCTCGACGCCATTGTACACGCCCACACCTGGTACGCCGCGATGGCCGGCTTTATGGCCAAGGAGCTCTACGACGTCCCCTTCGTCGTCACCGTCCATTCGCTCGAGCCGTTCCGGCCGTGGAAGGAGGAGCAACTCGGACGCTCCTACCACCTCAGCACATGGATCGAGCGCGTCGCCCTCGAGGCCGCGGACCGCGTCATCGCTGTCTCTTCCCAGTCGAAGGGCGAGATCCTCACCCACTTCAACATCCCGCCGGAGCTCGTGACCGTCATTCACAATGGCATCGATCTTGCGACGTGGAAGCCCTCGCCGGCCCGGGCCACGCGGCAAGCCTACGACATTGACGGCGACTACATCCTCTTCGTCGGCCGGATCTGCCGCCAGAAGGGCATGATCCACCTCCTCGAGGCGATGAAATACGTGGCCCCCGGCGTGCGGCTCGTCTGCTGCGCCGCAGCGGCCGATACCCCGGAGGTCGAGCAGGAGATCGCCGCCAAGGTCAAGGAGACGCCCCGGTGTCTGTGGATTAACTCGTGGCTGCGCGAGGAGCAGTACATCGAGCTCTATTCGCACTGCGCGGTCTTCGCTTGCCACGTCGGTGTACGAGCCGTTCGGCATCATCAACCTCGAGGCGATGGCCTGCGAGCGGCCGGTGGTGGCCAGCGCCGTGGGCGGCATCCCCGAGGTCGTGGTCCCCGGGGAGACGGGCCTGCTCGTGCCGCCGGCCGACCCCAGGGCGCTGGCCGACGCGCTCAACCGCGTCCTGCGCGACCGTGCCGCGGCCAACGCCATGGGCCACGCCGGCCGCCGGCGCGTCGAGGAACATTTCTCCTGGACCACGATCGCCGCCCGGACACACCGCATGTACCAGGAACTGCTCAAGGAGAGGCGCACCGCGCATGCGCGATCAGGTTCGTATTGTTATTGAAGGCGCCGCGCGCAGGTGGGCGGGGGCGCTTCACCGGTAAGCGTCAAGTACGCCGCTACGGCAAGAGAGCCGGGCTCGAGCAGCGTGAACAATCCATCGAATCGCGTTGTTCCAAGGGCTTGGTCGATCCCTGCATCGCAAGAAAGTATCCGAGATCGCGATAGAAGTCCCCTCTATCGCGATCGGCGTTTGCCGCGACCAGTGAGGGGGTGCATTTTACAAATCCACAAAGTGCCCGCAAAGGGTCGTTTGCAGAGGTGGCCGAAGCTTCGCCGGCTCAGGGTGCCGATTCTCACGATCTCCGACGCACGACAGCAGCAATCAGTCTGAGCCGGCCTGCCGGCTGTCGGCGAGGGCGCGGATGACAGCGTCCGGCTCGCGGGCAATGACCCGGAGCAGGGTGCGGACCGGGCCGGTTGGGATGCGGCGGCGGCTTTCGTATTGGCGGATCGCGTCGACGGAGAAACCGAAGCGCGCCGCAAAAGCATCTTGGGACAGACCGAGCCGGGTGCGCAGTGCGCGGACATCCTCGACCGCATCCGGCTCGATGCGCCGCCCGGCAGCGAGGATTTCCTCGGCCGTGAACACTGGCGCCGTGTCGGCGTCCTCCGCCACCTGGCGGGCGATGTCTTCGTCGGTGGCGGTATCGACCTGGTGCCAGTCGATCCTGGCGAGGTCGAGTTCACTGCGGGAATGTGGTGCGGTAGGCATGGCTTTCACCTGTGTTGGCGGGTCGCAGGCTGATGATCCAGCGCAGTGGATTCTCCGCTGTGCCGCGCCACGTGTAGACGCAGACCAGGACGCGGCCGGCGACCGCGCCGTAGGCGACGATCCGCCGCTCGCCGTAGTCGCGGCGGGTGTCGTTGAACTCGATCGTCGGCCGGTCGAATAGCGCCATGGCGATGTCGAACGGCAGGCCCCGCTCGCGGGCGTTGCGGTCGCTCTTGGGCGGGTCCCAGCCGAAGCTCATCCGGCAGATACTAGGTCAATGACACAGTATGTCAATGACCTGATGGAGAAGTTCCGTCCGCAAATAGCGCTTACCGCCCGCGGGCTGCCGCCGGTGGTCCTATATTTGACGGTATCCTCCCTCACCCACGACACGTGTGGCACTCAGACTGATGGCGCTGGCGGCGACGGGGCGTTGGGGGATTGGGTCGTTTGTCTCCCGCAGGTAGGCGTCGATCCGGGCGATCTGCTCCTGACTATAAGGAGGTCCTTCTGCGCCGGCTGCGGCCCGATGTGCCGCCATCAATGCCACGATGGTAGACACGCCGATTGAAAGGTAACGTTCCATTCCGCAGTCTCGCATCGATCAATGGATCGTTTTCGGTAACGGTAACGGGCAGCCGTATGATCTGGCCCAAGGCGATGCCCCAGGTCGTCGGCGAACAGGCTGGCGTAAATGATAATGCGTCGCAATAGCGAATAAGCCCCTCTCGTTGATTTGCTCGAATCTTGCGCCTGATAATGAAGAGCGTTTTTCGCTTGGCGGCGCGGCGCACGAGCCTCCGCGAGGGGGCACCCAAGCCCAGGAACGACTATCGCGACCGCTACGAGGCTCTGACAGGAGCCTCCCTGCGCCAATGCCCGCGCTGCCACATCGGGATTATGGTGGTGGTCGGCTGCATCGAGCGGCCCAGGGTCTGCCAGCCGGTCCCGGACACCTGACGATGCACCGCACCTGCACCACGCCCATGACGCTGCAAGACACGCCGAGGCGGCGGCTGTGAATCGGCGTCCAAATGGGACCCCGCCTGTTTCGGGTCTACCTGATTGAAATGATGAGCAATTCACAAGTCCATTCGGCAACACGATCGGCTTTGAATAATGACCCCATCCGGTGATGGATATCCCATTGATCTGGCTGAAGAAATCATCGATCTGGCGGGGTCATTTTTGGAAGCCGATCGGGGGTCACAGTGCCGCGCCGAAACACAGCGATCCAAAAGTCGATGCCGGACGCGGACCCGACAGGCTGTCCGTCAGGCAGTCGATTCGCGGCAGGTGGCTCGGGAGGGACTGCGGCGACACGCCGCCGCTCGGGTGACGTGAGCGACGAGATCGCGGTGCCCTGCCTCGGGGTGGACGTCGAGGATACGCTCACTCTCGCTGAGCACACAGACGTGTGAAGGTGGGCGGTCCACGAGGAACACTCGTAGGCCGCCGCCGACCCATAGCGGCCATTAGATCAAGGTTCGAAACCTTGCTATGCGTCAGGTAGCCCGGCGATCGCAAGCCCATCTCCGAGGCAGGACATGAACCGCGGCGTAAACGGCCATGCCCGCCTGGCCCCGGAGACCGTCAGACTTGGTTCTTTCCGCATCAACTGCCGACCCATCCGGCGGGCTTCCGCACGCGCTCCGGTCAACGCCACCGCTGCCACCGCAACTCGTTGTGCCCAGTAAGATTCAGGATAGGCCTCCACGCCACTCCCGATCCAAAGGGCCGCCTGATCATATCGCTCCGCGGCAAAGTGGGCGCACCCCATCCCGATGAATGCGAGGTGACGGACTGGGTCGAACGGCATGAGGTGAAGCGCGGTCCTGAGTTCACGGACGGCACCGTCGCCGTCACCGAGGTAGGCCGACATCCATCCGCGACGAACCCAGGCATATGCCAACAAAGGGTCGAGCGCCAGCGCCCGCTCGAGCCGCCGGTCGGCGTCGTCGAGGCGATGCAGCAACACAAGGGCGCCGCTGCTGAGAGCCAACGTCAGGGCATCATCGGGCGCGAGCCCATGAGCCTCTTCCGCGAGCCGATACGCCCGACTCCGGTCGGCAGCGGGGGTCGGGCCAAAACCGTGCGCTGCGCGCTGCGCCCAACACCAGGCGGCGGCTGCCTTCGGCAATCCGTAGCTGGGGGCGAGTTCTTGAGAGCGAACGAGCCCTTCGATAGCGGCATCGCATTGGGAACGTTGAACCGCGAAAGCGAGCGGCAAAGCGCTGAACGTGAGCCGAACCGCCTGGTCGATCTCTCGATCGGCATGCTGGGACGATCGACTTCTCGCCCGTTGGATCGTCACCGATGGAGGTTCCCCAAAGGTCCTGCGGTAGTGCCCGGCGAACCGGCCAAGCTGGCTGAAGCCGTTGGCGGCGGCCACGTCGGTGACGGTGGCCTCTGCGCCGGCTTGCAGCAACTGCTGACGCGCACGGGTCAGCCGCACCCGCCGCACCCAGCCGAGCGGCGTGGTACGCAGGAACGTCCTGAAATGTGTCTCGAGGGTGCGGGGGCGGACCCCCGCAATATCGGCGAGGCGCGCGAGGTCGACAGGCTCCGACAAATGGCTCCGCAGCCAGTCGAGCGCGCGCACCAAGTCAGCTGGTAGGGGGACCGGGATATCGGGGTCGCGATCGGCAACCGGGTCGACGCTCGATCTCATCGATGCTCCACCGATGAATGCTTGGTCATACCGTAATCTAATCGGCGCGAATTGAATATCCCAACGGGAACCGCACAGCTAGCCCGGATCGATCGAGGCTAGGATGCCCGTGAGCGAGGCCAGACCGTACGGCCTTGCCACCAGGCACAGGGGAGGGCCCACATGGGTAGATCCGCCGAATCATCTGGAACCACGCGCCGGGGGCGTCGCCGGTTCCTTCAGCTCGCCGCGGCGTCCGGTCTCAGTGTTCCATTCGGCGCCATGGCCGCGTGGCCGACAGGCCCTCGGTCGCGACTCGATGCATTGCTGAGCCAGCCTCCGATCTGCCATGCCGCGGACCATCCCGATGCGGTCGCGCCAGGCAGCTCGCCACGAGAAGTCAGGATCGTCTGGAATCCCAACGCGCTCTGCCAACTGGGTGTGCCAATCGCTGAGCATCTGGGTCTCTTTGCCAAACGCAACCTCAAGGTCGAGTTTACCGTCTTTTCCGGAGCGGCGAACGAACTGCTGGAGGCCATGGCTACCGGCAAGGCGGATGCCGGAGCCGGGATGGCGTGGCAATGGCTGAAGCCCCTCGAGCAAGGGTTCGACGTGAAACTGGCTGCGGCGCTCCACGGCGGCTGCATCCGGCTCCTGATTACGTCTGCGTCAGGCATCACCACCATTGCCGACCTGAAAGGCAAGACGGTCGGCACGTTCAACATGGCAAGCCCCGACAAGATCTTCATATCGGTGCTGGCGGCAAAGCACGGCGTTGATCTGAATGAGATCGACTGGCGCGTCTACCCGCCGGACCTGCTGGGCGTGGCGCTGCAGAAGGGCGAAATCCAGGCCTTCTCGTCACTTGATCCGATGGCCTCGATTCTGCGTGACAGAGACCATCTCGTCGAAGTCAGTAACAATCTGGCAGATGAGTTCGCGCACCGTGCCTGCTGCATGTTCGGTATACGCGGCAGCCTGGTTCGCGACGAGCGTCCCGTTGCGGCAGCGATCACCGCCGCCATCATGGAGGCGCAGGAATTCGTCGCCACCAATCCTGATGGCGCCGCCGAGATTTTTGCCAAAACCAACAGAGTCGCGTCAGCCCAACAGTTCGCAGCCATGCTGCGCACCGAGACGCATCACCATCACCCGGTTGATGGCGCTCTGAGACAGGAGGTCATCGCGTTCGCCCAGGACCTGAAGCAGGCGAAGGTGTTGCAGGCCAGCACCGACCCAACCGCTCTTGCTGACCAGGTCTGCGTCGACATATTCGCCGCCTGAACGTGGCGACCTATGATGTCACCGAAGCAACGGCAGGTCGGGTCTCCGCTGACCACGGAAGCCCGGTCTTCCGACGTATCTGGCGCACTGGCGCATTGGCCGCGGTCATCTGGCTTGCTGCCGCAGGACTGATCATGCGGTGGCCGGATGCCGGTAACGTGGGACCGACTGCCGCTCTTACCTGCGGAATGGCAGCGATCGGTCTTGGTTTGCTGGTCGCCTGCGTCGCAAGCAGTCACATTGATTTGTCACGGCTGTTTCAAACGGGGCCGTGGGCCATCGCTCTCGCGGTGCTGCTGGCGTGCTGGGAACTGGTCACCGCGAAGCTTGATCTGCTGCCACGTCCCTTCTTCGTCTCACCGCAATCGCTGATCGGGGTCTACATCGAGGACTGGCGACGTCTCGCTGACTGTACGTTTCACTCCCTCGCACTCCTTGTCACCGGCTATGCCACGGGCGCGGTGCTTGGCTTCCTGTGTGGCGTGGCGATCGGCTGGTGGCGATCCGCCAGCTACTGGATTCACCCATTGCTTCGCTTCGTCGGCCCGGTGCCGGCGGTAGCGTGGCTGCCGATCGCGTTCTTCGTGTTCCCATCGAGCTGGAGTGCCGCGGTCTTTTTGATCGCCCTGGCAACCGGGTTTCCGGTCACCGTCCTGACGTGGTCCGGCATCGCAAGTATCAACGCCGCCTACTATGACGTGGCACGCACACTCGGTGCCCGTCCGGCGTTTCTTATTCTCAGGGTTGCCATCCCAGCGGCACTGCCTTCCGTGTTCGTCGGTCTGTTCATGGGTCTCGGCGCGTCATTCTCGGTTTTGGTCGTGGCGGAGATGATGGGCGTGAGAGCGGGGCTTGGGTGGTATCTCACCTGGGCGCAGGGCTGGGCGGCTTACGCCAACATGTACGCAGCGCTGTTGCTGATGGCGCTGATGTGCAGCAGCCTCATGACCCTGCTGTTCCGGCTGCGCGATCACGCTCTGGGCTGGCAGAGGGGCTTGCTGCGGTGGTAACGGGCGGCCATGGATCACCTGTCGAGGTAACCAGGCTGTCCCACAGCTTAGAGCTTCGCGGGCAGACGTTGCCGGTGCTCGACGCGATCGACCTCTCGTTCGAGAGTGGCGAGTTCGTCGCAATATTGGGACCAAGTGGCTGCGGCAAATCCACGTTGCTGCGCCTCATTGCAGGCCTCGACCGTCCCCATGCGGGACGCATCTGCATGGGGGCGCAACGGATCGAGGCGCCCCATCCGTCCCGTATTCTGGTGTTCCAGAAGCCGGCGCTCTACCCCTGGCGCACCGTCCGGCAGAACGTCGCCCTTGGCCTGCAGGCCCGCGGTCTGCAAAGGAAACAGAAGGGACGTATTGACGCGGCATTGCGACAGGTCGGTCTGACAGGCTTCGATGCAGCCTATCCACATCAGCTTTCAGGCGGCATGGCGCAACGTGCGGCACTGGCAAGAGCCCTGGTGAACGATCCATCCGTGCTGCTGATGGACGAGCCTCTCGCCAATCTCGACAGCCTGACACGGATCGCCATGCAAGCCGAACTCGTCGGTTTGTGGCAGCAGGCTGGCTTCACTGCCCTTCTCGTGACGCACGACGTCGAGGAAGCGCTATGTCTCGCTGGACGCGTAGTCGTCATGAGCAACCGACCCGCACGGGTTCTGGCCGATATCGAGGTTGACGTGCCTTACCCCCGACACCGGGCCTGCCCACGGTTTGCGGAATTACGGCAGCGTGTGATCGAAGCATTGGAATTACAGGCGCAATGGTAGCGTCAGATGTCGACATCCAAGGCAGGTAGCTGGCGTGAACACCGATCGGGTCTTCCGGGGATCCATCCCGGCCTTATATGACGAGCATCTGGGACCGTTGATCTTTGCCCCCTATGCCGATGATCTCGCATCCAGGCTGGCAGGCCTCGGGCACGACCGCATCCTTGAGACGGCGGCCGGGACAGGCCTGGTTACGCGCGCCCTGGTGACTTCCCTGCCCGAGAACGTCTCCATCGTGGCAACGGACCTGAACCAATCGATGCTCGACCGCGCCTCGAGCCGGTTGCCATCCACGCGAGTGACCTGGCGCCAGGCGGACGCCCAGCATTTACCGTTTCCGGATGCAGTGTTCGACGCGGTGGCGTGCCAGTTCGGCGTGATGTTCTTCCCGGACAAGCAGCAGGCCTTCTCTGAAGCCTGTCGCGTGCTGAAGCCAGGTGGACGCTTCCTGTTCAGTGTTTGGGACCGGATCGAGGAAAACGAGTTCGCGGAGATCGTCGTGAAATCCGTCGCGGCTCTGTTTCCCGACAATCCGCCGATGTTTCTGGCCCGCACCCCACATGGACACCACGACACCTCAGCTCTGGAAGGGCAACTCCGGGCTGTAGGCTTTTCGACCGTCGCGACGGAGACGATCACGCGGGAAAGCCGGGCACCTAGCGCGCTGTCAGTGGCGATTGGATATTGCCAGGGCACACCGATGCGGAATGAGATCGAAGCTCATGATCCTGATCGGCTGGGGGAAGCGACGAACGTTGCGGCCGCCGCAATCACCCGTCATTTTGGCCCCGGACCAGTCAACGGCAAGATCCGGGCACACGTCATCACTGCCGTGCGAAATTCTTTATCCATGCAACAGACAGTCGGCCCTCGCTGACGTTTCGATGTTCCGTCCCTTACCACCCTGACCAGCCGGCAGCTGCCGAGCCGGGCTGTGTAAAAACCGAGGCCGCTATGCGGCCGGTTTTTGTCGGCGGCAGTCCCTTCGAATCGCAGTCAGGGTGCACGCGGGCGCCGATCTCGCCATTCACCCGATCGGCCGGCGATTTGGTCGGCAACAAGATCGCCTGCTGCGGCCCCCATGCCCGACATTCCGCCGCAGGGCATGCCCTCGTCATGCCCGCATCGCCTCCATCAGCGGCACAACCCCCAGCACCTTCATCACCCGCTTCAGATTACAGGCAAGCACATGCAGGCTCATCTCCGTGCTCACTCGACGCAAGGTCTTGGTCTGAAAGTGCGTCGCCCCCATCCAGGCCTTGATGGTTCCGAACGGATGCTCGACCGTCTGCCGCCGGACCGCCATTTTGTCGGGTGCCTGATCGAGCCGCCGCTGCATGGTTTCAAGAACGCCCTCATGTTCCCAACGCTTGATACGCCGCTGTGAATCGGCGTCCAAATGGGACCCCGCCTGTTTCGGGTCTACCAGATTGAAATGATGAGCAATTCACAAGTCCATTCGGTAACACGATCGGCTTTGAATAATGACCCCATCCGGTGATGGATATCCCATTGATCTGGCTGAAGAAATCATCGATCTGGCAGGGTCATTTTTGGAAGCCGATCGGGGGTCACAGTGCCGCGCCGAAACACACCAGGTCCAGCCGGTGCGGATTGTCAGGCGCTTTCCAGCGCCCGCACCACCGGCGTCCCAGATGGCGCGTCCGGCCGTCGGCGTATCGCCCGCCTGCCGGTCCAGTAGTCACTAATCGTATCCCAATCTGGCAACGGTTTGCCGTCGCGGCCAACCATCATCGACCTAACGAAGCGCGACTTGGCCGCTTGGTGCTTCGCAAAACGGTCAAGCAGAGCTTGGGCCTCTTCTAAGGATTGTGGTGCGTCCATCGTTTTCTTCCCGCCTCGGTACGGCTTTACCACCAAAAGAGCCGCCCCACCTAAGCGGAGCGGCCCCAAGGTCCAGCCGGGTCGGATCGTCAGGCGCTCTCCAGCACCCGCTCGCGCGGCGCTCCAGATGGCGCGTCAGGTCGGCGGCGTATCACCCGCCGGCCGCCGTCCTGATCGTCACCAGGGCAGATCGGATTGACGGCTGGCGTCCACCCGGTTCGGTCCTTGCCCTGCCACACGAGGCACGCCTCGCACCACCGGGCCTTGTCGAACCCGATCCACAGGTGTTGCGCCACGCTACGCGCCCCCCACATCACCGGCGGCTGGCGCGTCCTCGCCGAACATCGCCAGCCGATATGCCTCGCGGGTAGCGTATATCTTGCCGCTGACCCTCCCGGCCCGGATGGGGCTGTCCTTCGGCGGGACGATCAGCCACTCGTGCGGGGACTGCCGCAAGTTCTGGGGTCATGCGGCTACAGCCACCGGTGGGTGCGGATCGTTGGCTGATTGGAACCTCTGTCCAAGTCGGAACCGAGGGTGCCATTATAGACAGCGCAACGAACCTGAAGCAGCAGATCGGCGCCGCGTCGTGACCATCGCATCTGCTGCGATTTGTTCATCCGACGATTCACCAGGAAATTTGCCGTCCCTTCGGTGATCGCCGTGCCAACTCTCAATCCGGCCCGATGCCGCTCGGCGTAGTTGACCAGCCAGTCACTCTGGCCGGACAGGTAACCATCCAGCGCGTGCAACGCGGTCCACAACTTTCGCGACGGTGCGTTGGACCCTCGTGTACCGGCCTCACCCTTGAAATGGTGCATGACCGCGTGGATGCGATCGATGCTAATCCGCGCGTTGGCGGCTTTGCCGTTCCACAGCCGCCAGTGCAGGCGCTCAACTTCCCCGACGATCACTCCCTTCGCCCCCTCGCGCGATGGATTGTCGCACGACAAACCGCCGGCGATTTGCTTCAAGTGCTGAAGTCTCATTCCGATGTGAAACCAGTCGAGAAACGGCGCCGTGGTGACACCCGCGTCGGCGAGAATGTTCCGAAGTCCCGAACAGCCGTCGGTGAAGGCGGTCAACTTGGTCTCCCCGGTGCGTCCGACCGCGTCGAGGTTCCGATTGATCAAAATCTTGATGTCCGTTCCAGTCCGTTCCGGCTCTGACGACGGAGCCAAATACCTGCCGTCCACCGGATTCCGTTTCGACATTGCCGACATGCAGCTCGAGCTGGCGCTCCTCTTGCTCGCAACTCCTGATGAAGGTCGAATCCAGGGTCACCACGACCGCCGACGCCGCGACTTCCGACCGCGTCGTGGCGCACTCACCGAGTGTCTCGCCGACTTTCAGGGCATGACGCCGCACGGTCTCAGGGTGCGTCGCGGCGTCAACCGGAAACATCTGCTCCAGAAGATCAGCCGCAGTTCTATATGTCATGAGGGCGGCGAGATGCGCCTGTAGTCGATCCAGTTCCGGTGTCGACCGGCAATGCGGTGGCCAGTCG
>Ga0210386_10002331_pt1 | contig 16443 bp, 15 predicted proteins | sample IncBWH32OmetaG_FD_160091 | JGI IMG/M metagenome (GOLD analysis project Ga0210386, IMG submission 160091) | Forest soil microbial communities from Barre Woods Harvard Forest LTER site, Petersham, Massachusetts, United States - Inc-BW-H-32-O ... | reverse complement strand
GGTGAACACCATGTAGACAACGTTCTTGTCTACATTCTTGGCGTAAACTTTTGCCGCTTTGAATTCCTTGGGAGCCTTGACCGTGCCGGAAATCGAACCGAGTCCGGCAAGTGTGCTCATAGCGTCGGAGCCGGCGCTTTTCTCACTCCTGCTTTGGGCTCGGGCAAGTGTTGCGAAGCCGAACACGAGCACGAATTCGAGCGCCCAAACGAGGCCTGCAAAGCTCAGCTTGCGGTCCATATGTATCTCCCTTTTGTGAAGGCAGTACTGGGTCCTTGACTTGGTAGGAATATAGACTTGTCTGTCCGGGGAATCAATCAAGGACATGAATGTGATTCGTGGTTCGTAAGAGGCGCCGAATCAATGGTTCGCTTTATTTATTCATCGTCTGGCAGCACCGGTAGAACCAGCGAATCCACGGCGGCGGAATCGTCACGAAGCTTGATGTATAAGAGCGTTCCGTTTGGGCGTGGCACACTTAAACTAGTGTCCGCGAAGCCTACTGGAACAGAAATCGCATGGGTGAACTGCGGGTCAGAGGCAACGGAATCGATTAAAAATAAATTGGATCCGATCAGGCGGCATTGTTTATCGGGACTGTCCGGGCAGCGAAGTTCTTTCAGTGTTGGAATGCGCACGAGGGTTGCGAGCGGCTGCCAATCTCCATTCTCCCGGTCCGTGTCGACAGGGCGAAAGCGAAGAGGGCCGAACGCCGACGGTCCAAAACTTTTGAGCGGATCGAGAATGGCGAGGGCCGTTTCCGAATTTTGCAGGATCAGATTTCCGTCGCTCACGCTCAACAAGACATGAAACGAGTCGTCCATGCTCGAAACTTCAATCTTTTCGGTGCGTGGAAAACTTTCCGGCACTTCCGTTTTCAAGAAAAACGAGAGCCGCCCGTCCTGCGGGAGTTCGTCCTGGTCTTTCAGATGAACAGCGGAGCGAGTCGACGCCGGCTGCACGCTTTTGCTGATCAATTTGACCGAGGGGCGCGGCTTGTCGACCGTCGTTTGCAAATCCAGAGTGCGGCCATCCTTCAGATCAACGTGCGCAATCAGTTTTTCATCGGGCTGAAAAGCCGCAGCGGGTGATGCGGTAGTTGCGAAGGCTAGTTGCAGCTCATCTTTTTTATCGGCGCGTGATAATTTCGTCGGCACGAAGCGAACGCCCTTCAGCTCGAAGCTATTCACTTCGTCCAGTCGCGTCCCTGTCAGGACGCCCTGGTTATCACCCGCATTAATCTTGAAATTTTCCAGTTCGGCGGCTTCCGCATAGGCGTGCAGAACGAGTTCGTCCGCGGCAGGCACGCCAAATTGTTTCACCGTCATCTTGAGCGGACCGGTTTTCACATCTTTCAGAGTGACTTGAATTTCCAGTTCATCCGGTTTCGGGGCCTTCCACGTGGTTTCAATATTCTTATGCTGGTCGTCCTGCACGGTAATTGCATCCACGCAAACGGCGCATTCGGATTGCAAATGAAGCGTATCCACTCGCCCCACGATCAGAGCGCCCTGATCTCCCTGCTTAACATTCCAGGTGGTTGCATGCGCGCTGCGCAAATGGAAAGTAGGCCCTTCGAAAGAATCAAATCCCCAGTTTCCGCTTAACACACCGCTCACATCCGAATCGAGGCTTGCGCCAGGGAGCGCGCGCGCGTCAACCACAAATCCGCCACGCGCCGGATCCGCGGTTGCAGGCAGATTCATTGTGCTGCCATCTTTTTTCTTAATGCGAAGGACAAAATCGTGAGCGATCTCTGTCGAAAACACCAGGGGAGCGCCCTCTACTGGAAGAATGAGCGGCGATTTCTCGAGGCAGAAAAACTGATTCGCGTTGACGGCACGAAGAGGAGGCAACTGCGCGGCTTCTACCGCGGGCAGCCCCACCACCAAAACCGATTTAGGACTACGGAACGAAGGCGGGTTATTGAGCCGAAGATTTAGTTGCGAACCTTTTGGCACGGCGAGGGCAGGGATGTACTGGTAAGCCGCCGTATGCAGGCTGCCCAGGATCCGCGCCAAATCCACCACGGCTCCTACATAGGGGCTGTAAAATCCGCCGCCGGCCATCGATGTTGCGCTGAGCGCTCCCATCAAATCCGAAGCGGGACCGGAAGTCAGCGCCGCAACCATGGATTGCGTGTGTCCATCGTCGAGGACGAGCTGATCGGTATTTTGCGTCAGGCAAGACGGTTGCTCTTCGATGGGTTTGTCGAAACACTGCTGGTCGAGTTTCATGCCCAGCGTGCGCGCAAGCAGGACGGATCGGTCGTGCAGCGCTTTCGGATCGAGGTCGGAGGCGCGTTTAATGTCGTCAAGGTATCGATCCGCGCGCGTGCGATCGAGGCCTGCCTGATTCAAGTCCTGCGCCGCTCTGACAAAGACGCCGGGCTTGCTGCGGACGGCGGAACGCAAACTGCTGAAATCGCCGCCGGTTTCCGGAGCTAAAAACAGCAGTGCTTGCTGAGCGTCCTTCGGAACAGTAACAACTGTCCCTTCCGCAATCACTTGCTTATTCCATGTTTCGGCTCTCGTGAACCAATCTTCTGGCGGCGGATTCGTAGTGCCGCGCAAAAAGGCGACGACGAGCAAGTAATGCACGGCCTGATTGTCAGGAAAGTCGACGTGTATTCCGAGCCGGTCTCCCGGCAGCAGATTGGGGACATCGGCAATACCGAGTTTTTTGCCTGCGCGCGTGACATTGATGTCGATCCGTGGGCCGGACAAATCAAAGGAATTATCCGCCCGCGCAAAGCTAGTTCCTATGATCGCGAGCATGCCGACGGTGAGTGCCAGACTATAAGAAAGCCGCATGAAATGACGCCAGTAAAACATGGTCCCGAACTGCATATACTCTTCCTTTCCCGATAAAAATCAACGCACGGCAATGCCATCAAAAGTTTGATGCGCAGAGGAGATGAAAGTGCGAGTGATTGTTACAGCCGGGCGGGCAAGAAAGATTTTACCTAGAAATAATTGCCGATTCACATTGAAATTATTTTAATTGTTTCGCGATGCTAATACAGGGATTCTGGCAGACCGATTGGGAGTCAGGCGCTCAGGGGGCCACGCAGTTATGATTTCCGATCCTGTTTCGTGATGGCTTTTTGCCCTGGCACGGATTTCGGTACCGAACTCTCCAAAGCGAGCGTGCCCGGTATGTGTTTTTTTCCCCATCGCACAAACGCAAGCAGAACGTCACCGAGGGCTTTGCCCTTTTCCGTCAGACCGTAGGTGTAGCGCACGGGGTGCTCCTGATACGCAGACTTGGCAATGAGGCGCGCCTTTTCCAATTTTTTCAGGCGGTCGGCAAGAATGTTGGTGGGGATGCCTTCGCGCGAATTTTGCAGGTCTCCATATGTGGCATTACGGTGGAGTAGGTCACGAACGACGAGCAACGACCACTTGTCGCCAACCAGGTCGAGCGAGCAGGCCACAGCGCAGCGTGAGCGGAGGAATGCGCGCGCCTCCGATTCCGGTTTTATCTTTTTGGGCCTGCCCTTGGAGCGAGTCACTTGCATAGTGAAAGTTATTCTGCTACATTCTCATGTAACTTGCAAAATGCAAGTGACTGCGGAAAAAAAGGAGTGAAGATACCATGGAAAACACAGCTATATCGCACCTCGATCAGCCCAAAATGCCGGCGGTTTCCGGCACGGGGGCTTTTGTCGCGGCCTTCTTTTTAGTCTGGTTTGTGCTCACCTTTGTCCTTGGCGCGCGCGGCGCTTTTGTCGCCCCGCAGGGAGTGCCGCCGCTCGCATTGCTCATCGGCCTCCTGGCCCCGCTCGGCTTGTTTCTGCTTGGATATCGGACCATCCCGCCTTTGCGGGATTTCATTCTTTCCGCTGACCTCCGCGTCATCGTGGGGTTGCAGGCGTGGAGATGGGCCGGCTTTGGATTTCTGACTTTGTATACCTACAGAATTTTGCCTGGAATTTTCGCATGGCCTGCGGGGCTGGGCGATATGGCGATCGGCGTGACTGCACCATTAGTGTTGTTTGCGCTATTGCGCCGACCAGGTTTTGCGGCAGGGAAGAGGTTTGTGGCCTGGAATATTTCTGGAATTTTAGACCTTACCGTGGCCGCGACCATAGGGGCGCTGGTTCCTCTGCTCGTTCCCAATTTTTATGGAGCTGTTTCAACCAGTCCTATGACGCAGCTGCCGTTAGTGCTGATTCCGACGTTCCTGGTGCCGACATTCTTGATGCTGCACTTGACTGCGCTGTTTCAGGCGCGACGCCTTGGTAGATAAACAGCACGCTAACAAATATGCCCGGATTGAGGAGCCGGCAAAGAGTCTTTAACGATTGTTGCGGCTCCTAAAGACGGGGCTTAGTTTAAGAGGCGTTCAGAGCTGTCCATGCTGCTAGGGAGTCCATGTAATCTATCCAATGCACGATCTTTCTGTTCTCAATGGTGACAACCGAGATGAGTCTGTTGTCATAGGGTGCGCCGCTGGAAAGAATTTCCCCGTGCACTTCGTACTCGAGGATGACGACACGGCTATCCTGGGTTCGATGCACAAGAAGTGCGTCGGCGGAGTGAAGCTTGATCGTCTTGCCGTATCCCGAAAGGCTCGCCATCAGGTTGGCTCGTCCTCGAATCGTCACGGGCCAGCCCGGAAAGTGATAGCGGGATTCGAAAATTGCGTCATCGGCGAAGGTATCGAAATAGTGCTCTCCGTCAACGATCCCGTGCAATCCTTGCAGGATGACTTCAAAGAAAGGATTCAGTGCTTCAAAAATTTCATATCCGGCTTCTTCCATAAAAAACTCCTTGGCATCCGAAACGGACCTTTCTGTATGCGCCCAGAGGAAGAAAATCTGCCGGGCACAGGCAATTGTGTCAACGGCTTTTTCTGCGTGGAAGATTGGTGGCGGCGAGCGGGTGGTTGCCCGCGCCTCCCCCGATACCACGAAAAGGAATTTTCGAGCATCTAACTATTGGAGATCATATATTCAATACCAGTAAGATTTGACTTACTGTTTGGCGAAGAATGATTGGGCGAATCAAATGTTCGTTGCTTACAAAAACCGGGAATTGCTAATCAGTGAAATCCCAGCGAAAGACATAAAGGTTTTCCTGCATCCTATTGAGAGCCGCAGCGATGCCATCCAAATACTTGCCGAAGCTGCAAGGCGGCGGCCGGATATTAGTTGGGTAATCGTTGGAAGAGGGCCCTGGGGAGTTCGCGGAGAAAGCCTGGAGTAGGAACCCATTAGCTTTCGCTAGGATTGAAATTGTGCAGGAGTCTGCACTCGGCTCAGGTGTACAATCCGGATGATGATCCGCGTCATCACCATTGAACGAGAATACGGGTGCGGAGGAGCGAGGATCGCCCGGAGCCTATCCGACCGGCTTGGTTGGAAACTCTGGGACGAATTGCTGACAGAAGAGGTTGCACGTCTCGCGAATTGCCGGCAATCCCAAGTACGACCACGAGAAGAACGGATAGATCCTCTTTATTACCGTTTGCTCAAATCATTCGCGCTCGGAAGCCATGAGGGCAGTCCACGCACGCCTGTGGAGATGCTTGACGCAGATAGTATTTTCAGATGCTCTGAAAAAGTGGTTCGACAAGCAGCTGCTGCGGGGGATTGCATTATTGTGGGCAGGGGTTCGCAACATTTTCTGCGCGATCGGGACGACACCCTGCGTGTTTTTCTGTATGCCCCCCGGGAAAAAAAGATAGAGCGACTTATTTCCGATGGCAAAAAGAGATCTGAGGCAGAAACGCTTGTCGATACGGTTGACGATGAGCGTGGCGCCTTCATTAAGAAGTATTTTCATGTTGACTGGCCAAACCGCTCTGTTTACCACGCGATGATCAACACAGCTGTGGGAGATGAAAAAGTGATTCAGGCGATTTTGAGTTTTCTCCCTGAGAAGTGATCGCGGGTCGTGCACGGATTCGCCGCTTCGAGTTAATTCCAAAAGACAGTTTTCCAGATTCAAAACCAGTTCCACTCCTCTGACGTACTGGCGTCGTATCATCCACCCGTAGAAATATGTCAATGGAAAGGCGCAAGAGGGGCTGCCACCTGCCCGAAACCGAAATAGAAAAATCAAGGATAATATTCTTCAATTAAAATTATATAAGTTGAAACGCAAGAGCCCGCAATTTCAGTCTAATGAGAGCTTTTCTGTCTGGTAGTATTTTGAATGTGTGACGGGCGGCTTCCACGCGCGTGACACAGAGCAGTGACGGAAGTCAGGCCCTGGGTCATGTTTCATCAACGTTTGGGAAGCCCTCCTTTTGCAACTGCATTTTTTAACAGGGTGTCCGTCGAAGTCGTAGTTCACATTTTCATTCCTTGAATCGAAGTTAAATTGGGGTCGTGTGTTTTTAGGGGAGTACGCAATATACCTTGAAAAGGAGTGGGGCCATGACGTGTCTAAACTGGAATAATAAAAATAAATTTAAGTGTATTGGAAGAGTGATTCAGACGGGTCTGGTTGCAAGTTTACTGGTCCTGTTGATCAGCCTTCCAGCATTCTCGCAGTTAAACGCTGGCCGCATCTGGGGAACGGTTACGGACCAGAGTGGGAGCGTCATTGCAGGTGCGACGGTTACGGTCGTAGATACGGCACGAGGGGTTTCACGCACGTTGACAACGGACGATGCAGGACAATACAACGCGCCGAACCTGACGCCAGGTACCTACACGGTTCGTTCTGAATTCACCGGATTTCAATCCATGGAGCGCCCGAACATTCTGCTGGAAGTTGGAAAGGAACTCCGCGTCGATTTCGGCATGAAGCCCGGAGAGCAGACGCAGGCAGTCACCGTCACTGAAGAACTGCCAATGGTGGAAACGACCAACGCCACCATGGGCGGCACGCTCAGCAATGCATCGATCAATGACTTGCCTCTGAACGGCCGCAACTTTCAGAACCTGATGTCACTTCGGCCCGGAGTGACTTCCTACCCGGGAGGCGGATCGAGATCGCAAAGCAGCAACGGAATTCGTCCCGAAGATCAGGTCTACATGCTGGATGGCTTGAACAATACAGAGCCATTTACCGGCTACAACATGGTTAACCAGACGAACCTCGCCGGTGACACCGGAACGATGGTTTCGATCGATGCCATTCAGGAATTTAACACAGAAGAAAATCCCAAAGCGGAATACGGCTGGAAGCCCGGCGCGGTTGTCGGCATCGGAATCAAGTCGGGAACAAATAATATTCACGGCACAGCGTTTGCTTTCGGACGCAGTGACGCGATGGACGCCCGCAACTACTTCGACCCTGTCTCGCAGCCTAAACAGCCCGTAAGCTTGGAACAATTCGGCGCCACTGTAGGCGGACCGATCAAGAAAGATAAACTTTTTTACTTCGCGAGCTTTGAAGACCAGCGCTATTCGGTGGGAAATTCGTACAACATCAACACTCCTGGCACCGGAACTTCGAATGGAGATGCGACCACTAACCTCATTCTTGGGTGCCAGGCAGCCCTGACGGCAGGTCCTGTAAGCGCGAACAGTCTTAAGCTGGCTGGACTCAACTCTAATTGCACACCGGCCTCGAACTACCCAGGCCTCTTTCCAGTGAACAATGTTGCGAGCCCGTTGAATGACCAGATTGTGAACAGCGCGACGAGTGCTCAACAAAGCGACAATGGCATGGCCAAAATTACCTACCACATTAACGACCATAACGATATCAACGGCACTACGTTCATCGGCCGCGGCGCTGGAACTTACATGGACGCGGCTTATGAGGTGCAGCCGGAATGGTTGACGGTTGCGAATATGTGGGTGGGAGTGGCCGAAGGAAGCTGGGTCTACACGCCCAATTCCAGTTGGCAAAATGAAGTGCGCGCGGGATATGACCGCTTTGACCGGTCCTTCTTGTCTGCCGATAACACGATGAATCCGCAGAATTACGTGGTCAATGGCGTGAATTACAGCCTCAACACCGGGGTAACTCTTCCACTGGAATATGGTTTTCCGATTATTCGATTCGCTGATTTCAACGCGGCTAACTTCCGTTTGGGAGGCAACTGGCCGAAGGTGCTTGGTCCGAATGGCGTGATACAAGTCCTCGACCACGTTTCCTACCTGCGCGGCAATCATGCCTTCAAATTCGGCGGCGAAGTACTGACGAACAAGGACACATCGTCCATCACGGCAAACGCGAAAGGGCAAATCAGATTCAATGATATGACCCAATTCTTCGAAGGGAATACGAAGAAAAATTCTCAGATTCTGGTTGGCAACCCCACCAGGAATGTGAGCGATCAAGGATATGCCGTATTCGCTGAAGATGACTGGCGCATCAAGCCGAGGCTCACTTTGAATCTCGGTGTGCGTTGGGAAATGGCAACCGTTATGAAGGAAGCTGATAACCTGTTTGGAAACTTCGAACCAGGTACCACGGCAGGTTTGGCGCAAGTTGGCCAGGGAATCAGTTCTCCATACAACGGCGATCATAACAATTTCTCGCCACGTCTGGGTCTCGCATGGGACATTGGTGGAGACGGAAAAACAGTGCTCCGGGCAGGTGCCGGGATTTATTACGAGGAACTGACGGAAATGCAGGCGTTCCTGGCGTTGGGCAATGTCCTTGGTATGGGTTCGGTTCCCACCGGGGCTTGCCTCAATACTCCAGCGCTCACCACACCCCCCACCCCATGTGCCACCGCTGGCGGCAATCTCGTTTATGCACCACTGGTATTCCCGAACGGTGGGCTGAACTGGAATGGGTCGTCGGTTGGCGGGAACAGCATCTTCCCCGTGACTCAGCAACTGAATTGCGCCCTGACTCCCTGCACAATTTTCGCTGTGCAGCCTAATATTCGCACTCCGTACGTTAGCTCATGGAACCTGGATCTTCAGCGCGCAGTCACCAACAACCTTTCACTCTCAGTAGCGTATGTGGGCAACCACGGCACAAAGCTTCTAGGGAATACAGACCTCAACCAAGGTCCACTCGGCGGTAATGGTGCGGAGTGCCCCGGAGGACCGTACTGCTCCAAATATCCATACTTGTCTTACATCGACTCTCTTTCGAACATAGCCAAATCCAACTATAACGGGTTGCAAGTGGCGTTGACCCAGCGGCCCATCCATGGGGTATCGTTTACGCTCGGTTACACCTACTCCCACGCCCTCGACGACGTATCGAACAACTTCGGTACGGGCAACACCGGCGTACCTCTGGACAGCCTCCACTATGCCAGCTTCCTTTATGGTCCCAGCGATTTTGACATCCGGCATCGTTTCACTCTGACGACCACGTATGCGATCCCTGGTAAAAAAGGGTACGCGCAAATGTTGGAAGGATGGCAGCTCAATTCCCTGGTTACCATTCAGTCGGGCGCGCCTTGGTACCCCCAGGATACGTCGAACGACTTTGCCGGTAATGCTGAGGTTCTCAATCCAGCTGTTCTCGATGCGGGTTGGGACTTCCGCGGAAATCCCAGCGACTTCACTTCAAATCAATATGGGATTCCATTCTGTACAGGTCCTCTTGGAACTTCGCTCGGAGCAGCTGGCGGAGGTTGCACGGACCAAAACGGCAATGGGATAGTTAGCTCATCAACCGCGCAAGCTATGTGGACAAGTTGCACCACGGCTGATGCCGCAAACGGAGCAACAGCCCTGACGAGCAACCTTACGGGTGGCGCGAAGACCGGTTGCTTCCTGCGCGGTAACTCCGTCATGACTCCGCCTCCACAGGGAACTCTACCCACAATGACCCGCAATATGTTCCGCGACTCAGGTTTCAAGAATTGGGACCTGTCGGTTTACAAGAACTACCGATTTGGAGAACGCGTCACGGCACAGTTCCGTGCCGAGTTCTTTAACGTCCTCAACCATCCGAACTTCGCCAATCCATACGGCGGAGCAAACGGCTACGCAAACAACGATCCTTCAGCCGGCTTTGGAATGGGTTGCGGCTGCACAACGCCTGACCAGGCCGCGCAAAACCCGGTGCTTGGTTCCGGCGGAGCTCGCGACATGCAACTCGGCCTGAAGCTTTTGTTCTAAGGGAAATAACGCAAGAGGATGCTATGGCCGCTCCAGCGAGCGGCCATAGCACCAAAGCGTGCTCAGGGATATTGGATCCGCACATTCCTCACCTGCTGCTCAAAATCCGCACAAGGTAATTATGATTCGAGTTAAAAAAGCGGGTTTTCCGCCCGGCTAGTTTTCTTTAGTCCTTTCGGCTTGACGCTTAAGCGCCTCGGGAGTGGGACGCTCATGGACGCTGTGGGCGACGAACCACCATTTTCCATCGCGCTTCACCCAAACATCGAGCGAATAGACTTCGCTGCTCGTTCGCTTGCCATAAACTTCAATATCGTTGGAGGTCAAATAGGTTGTAACAGCCGTGGTTCCATTTTCTCCTTCACCATAAACGCGAATGTTTTGAGGTCCATAATGCAAGGAGTGAAGAATCCGATTTCCTTTTTCCAGGTCCTTCACGAGTCCGGCTTTGGTGTCCTCGGTGCCATCCGAATTTATGTGCACGATGGCCTCGGCGTCATTGTTTCTGACCCAATCGGGGCAAGTGTTATTGCTGGTTCCGGTGCTCTGAAATGCTTTGAGCTTTTCCTCCTCCAATTTGAGAATTTCTTTCTTAACCTTTTCGGCTTTAGGCCCCGTCGTGTCCTGCGCTATTGCGAGTCCGGCAAACCCCAATGCCAGCATGGAAAGCAAGAAAATTCGTTTCATCATATTGATCTCCTTGTGCGGCGATCCCCTCGAAATCTGCGGGTTCTGTGTTTCATTTAGCCCTTTGTAACTTTGATTCCGAATCATATACGCATGCGATCCCTCACCCGATCTTCAGTTTGGACGAAGACAGTGCGGGTAACGGCCGCGGCTTATATATCTCCAATGGCCCACTCTATCAATCAAAATAAATTCGGGCCGCACGCGCGCAGGGTGCGGGCGAAATTCTTGACGGAAGGATGTAATTGGGATAAACCTTCGGCTAGGCATCCTCCGATTGCATTCGCGATTCCATGTCTGATCCGAAGGATCGATTCTTCGTGCAGGAGTAAACACAAAATGAAAAACAAATTTGAACGACGAGACACGGAAGAAACGTGTGCGAATATTTCCAATCTTGCGCCGGGGACAAGCAAGATGCACTCCTCGCGGCGAGAATTGCTGCGAGCGGTTGGTGCGGCTGGTGCGGCGACGATCGCAGGGGGATTTGCGCTTAATGCTTCGCCCGCAACGGCGCAGAGTGCGTCATCATCGTCATCATCGTCGACTTCTAAAGTGAATCCATTTAAAGATCCGAGCTACGCCGAAGGCGCGCGGCAGCGCATGCAGGCTTTTATTGGCGGCGGCGCTGACCCGGAGGCAACGAAGGCAATCTTCGCGAAGTTGACGAGTTTCGATGCGGAGCCTTGGATGGCGGAGTGGACCAAGCTGGCCGAGCCGCTCGAGCAAAAGGGCGCGGAACTTGAGTCGCAGGGAAAAATGGCAGAGGCCAACAAAGTGTATGAAAAGGCCGCCATGTACTACGGAGTTGCGAGGTTTCCGGTCATCAATCATCCGGCGAAACAAGCCGCTTATCGCAAGTGTATCGTGAATTTCCGGAAGGCGATCCGTACGTGGGACCCGCCGCTTGAGATAGTCGAGATCCCGTTCGAGGGCAAAACAATCATCGGCCATTTGCGGAAGCCGAAGGATGTGACGCGCCCTCCGGTCGTGATCAGAACCGGCGGCGTGGATGGCTACAAGGAAGGACGCAATTTGAACGAGAGCCTGGCCATTGGCGCGGCGGGGTTTGAAGTCGACATGCCGGGAGCCGGCGAGTGCCCGATTTTCAATAAGCCCGACTCGGAGAAATTGTACGTTGCCATTATCGATTACCTGATGACCCGCCAGGACATCGACGGGCGGCGGATCGGATTTGTCGGAGGAAGCTACGGCGGATATTGGGGCGGCAAGATGGCCTACGTTGAGCCGAAGCGGCTGAAGGCGTGCGTCGAATTCGGCGGGCCGATTCATTACACCTGGCAGAAGGATTGGCTAACGTATCTGATGACCGACGAGAAGGAATATTTCTGGCCGTGCCCTGATTCCATGATCTATGCAAACGGCGTGAAGGATTTCGACGAACTTGTCCGCACAGCTCCGGGCATGTCGCTATTGGAAGAAGGCTGGCTGAGCAAGCCGAATGCCCCAATGCTCTGCGTCAACGGCGATATGGACCCCTGGATTTCGCCACAAGAGATTCCGTTATTGCTTTCCACGGGCCAACCGAAAATGGTACGAATTATGGCCGGCGCAAAACACATGGGCCGCGGAAGCCAGGAGCGAGGGGCCGTAGGGGAAATGGTGAATCAGTGGCTCAAGGAGAAGCTCGCCTGACACATAAATCCTGAAATACGGGTGAAAGCAATGTGAGGTTCCCGGCAGAGGCAGAGGCAGCGGGGCGGTCGCTGCCAAATCTGCGCTTTTTTCGGTCCGCCTACCGGAATGCGATATTTGGCGCGGGGAAATGAATGTTCAGCTTATAGCAAACGAAGAGAACCAAAATTGCGCCCAACGTGGAAAAAATCAGTCCGGCGGGATGAAAGCGTTCGTTTGTGGGGCGCGCGAACATGTGGGTAACGGCACCTCCAAGGATCGATCCGATGATGCCGAGCACGATTGTCCAAAACATCGTAATGTGCACATGCATCACTGATTTCGCAATCACTCCCGAGAGCAGCCCAATCAGAATGTACCAAATTAAATGGAACACGTTTTTTTCTCCATCGCTTGCAATCTAGGCGTCGTCGACCGTCATTCAGGGCTTGGCCATGAACCGCAATATCCTGTGGCGTTTGTTAGCCTTCTCGCCATTTAATCTCTTTGTAGCGTTGGCGTCTGTTCGATATTGAACATTTTCGGAAATCACAGTGTGGCTTGTCTCCGACATGTACCAGCATCACCACGTAACCCACCAGGGAGAAATCGCAGCGGCCCGGAGTGCAAAAGTAAATGCCTTAGCGAGAATATAGCAAAGTGGTAGCTGCGGCACCCGCCGAACCCTGATGATGCCAGCTTCGTGAAGTTTTAAGATTTAATAAACATTCAAATCCGAAAGTGATTGCTTCGGTCCCTTAGCATGCGAATGTCCTGCATGGTGTCTTCCAATGCCAGTCGTTCATCCTCATTTCCAGTCGCACCTTCCAACTCAAGCAATCGGTTAAAAATGGCGTCGTCTGCGATGGTCAAACTGCTCGAAGAATTTTCATCATCGACTTTCGTTAGGGCGGTCACAAAGTAAGAGCGCCAACGGTACTCTCGAGTGTCCACGATATCCCTCCAAAAGGAGCAATCCACCAGCGACATATTACGCGTCGCTGGACCTACAGTAAGCGACTTCGGATGAATTTGAATATAGGGGCAAAAATGTAAAAGTCTCGGGAGCTATGCCTAGATGTTTATGCAGCAGCAATTCTCCTCTTATAGTCTGAAAAAAATCCATTTAAGACGGGAAGTTGAGAAAAATGCCCTACAGGGAATTCAGGATTGATTGGCATTCAAGTGACGATAAAATCTGATTGTGGGCCCAATGCCAATCGATTTTTCCAACGCCTGGAAAAGCGGCAGCAGAATCATAGATTTTGTAATCTCGCTTCTGCCCAACATTATCCTCGCCATCATCATCCTGGTTTTGTTTCTTTTTCTCGCGTCAGCCGCTAAATCACTCGTTCGCCGTTTTACAATGAATCGAGGGCGGCGAGCGAATCTGGGATTGCTCCTGGGCCAACTCGCACAGGTAGCCGTGGCAATTTTCGGGTTTCTGGTTGCACTATCCGTGGTGGCTCCCTCGTTTCAAGCCAGTGATTTAATCAAAATGCTGGGTGTTGGCAGCGTTGCAGTGGGTTTCGCGTTTCAAAACATCCTGCAAAATTTCCTCGCCGGAATTTTAACATTGTTTCAGGAACCTTTTCGGGTGGGTGACTGGATTTCCGTCACAGGTCTTGAAGGAAGGGTGCAAGACATTCAGGCCCGCGCGACTCTGATCCAGGATTCCAACTCAAAACTAATTGTAATTCCCAATGCCGTCCTGTTTACCAATCCTGTAATCGTAGGCGAAGGAATGAAGAAACAGCAGACCGGCGTCGCCCCTGCGCAATAAACGAATCCCAACGCCACGTAATATGCCCAATCTTTTTCGGCAAGGCCGGCTGCAGGGCCTAAAAAGTTGATTATAGGGAACTCAGTCGTCTCGCCGTGCTCAGCTTAAACTTGGCACGTCGAGAGGGAAGGACATGGCAACCGAAGATCAAGACATTAGTTCAGAATGAATATGCGGCCCAATCAAGATCACACCCGAAGCAATCTTGAGAAGAAAGATCGATACCGGCGCAGAGCTACGCGTAAATCTTCGGTGGAGACATTGTCGCCCTGATCCCACTGATGCTCCAGTTTCTGACGTTCGTCTGCGAATATTTCCGCAAGACGCTTCATCGTTTGTGCGATGAGACGGTCCGCATCCTCAACCGCTTGCCGCGGCTCATCTACGAACGCCACCTGGATATTGCCCCATCGTTGCCTGAAATCATCTGCCTCGTTCGTGGAGAACAGGGGGCCGAGATCTTCTTCGACCTTTGCGCGTGCTGTCGCTGTTCCCGTCGCGGCGCCGCTGGCTTCATTGCGAAGTTCCGTGCGCGATGGGGATAATGCGTGTGAATCCATCTCCATCACCTTTTCTTTTTGGTCGCGAACGCCCGCCAGGTCAGCGGTAGTAAGTTCGCTTGAATCCTCTCTCCTGATCTCGTCGGACACGCCTGTACTCCTTTCAAATGTTCGTGTAAACGCGATTTAAAAACACGCTGCGATTACGTGCGGCTTCCGGCTCTCTTTGCCCGCGCTGTTTCCGGCACGCCGAGCAGATCGTCGAACAAAGTCCGGTAATGAATCATGCCCAAGCGCATATCTTCGGTTGTTGCCTCGCCCTTTTTGAGTTTCAAAGCAATTTCATGCGCTGCCCTGTAATGCTCCACGACCAAAGCGTGGTTCACCGAAATTTCGGAAGCACGCACGTCAAAATCAGCTACGGGGTAGCCTTGGGCGCTCAGGACCTCACCCACGAGGCTGTCCGCAGCACTGAGAGCTGTCTGAGGGTTGTCAACGAATCCGGCTTGAATGACGCGCCATGAGTCCCGGAAACGGGCCGCCTCCTCCGGCTGCAGCGGGTGAACGGAAAATTTATCAACGCGCTTTTCAAGTTTTTCGAGTTTTGATTCCGCCTTGTATTTGTTGCCAGTCTCTTCGATCGCGCGTGTGTATTCAGGGCCAAATTTCTGGCGGAGGTGTTGGCTACGTTTGGTGAAATAAAAGATGAATCCGATGGCCGCAACGACAACGATTGCTACAACAATTACCATTCCGATTGTGTTCATGTCAGTCGCCCCAAGTTTATTTATAGAACTGATAGTCCTTCCCGCATAATCAGTGGATGAATGTAGCGGCGATGAATTTAGTCTGTATCGAGCATCTAGTTTAGTGAGGGCGGACTTGTTATGCGGAGTGTGCACCGCTCAGAAGAAAGTTGGTCGATCGCTCATCTTTTTTGGATAGCGGGCGGAGCCGCGGGAAGTTCAAAAACATGCCTAACCGTGCGGCATCCACCCAAGTTTATCCGGATTGAAGATCTGACAACTTCATCTAATCTGCCTTACTTGCTTGCGGGGTTTTGAGCCTGATTGTCCGCGACTGTAGGATTCACAGCGACTACCTGATAGGTTCTCGTCTTTTTATCACTGTCCTCGACTTTCAGAAACATTACGTCGTTTTTGATTTTGAACACGCCTTCATGTCCAACCGCTAAGACCGTGGAATGTTTGGCGTCCTTAGGCCTGATGTGATATTCCATGTCGTCTGTTCGCAGCAGATATTCAGGGCACAGTTTCTCATCCGAGTTGACATGCGTTATGCCAGCCGATGCCCAAATACTTCCTAAGCCGCTAATTCCTCGCTCCTTCGCGCCGCAAGGCACCGCTTCCATTTTCTCGAGCATTCCCCTCTCGGACTGGTCTTTCTTTTTATCTTTCGCTTGAATATTGGGCACAGAAGTGACGACTAAAACGATCAGAAGCAATGTCTTGATATTCATAAATCCCCCATACTGAAACGATTTGAAAAACCCGTGCGATCCGCATGTCAAGTCGACTGCCCTGGCGAGACCAGGAAGACAATTAGTAGTGGCGGATGGGAAAGGCGTGAATCCGCCTTCCCATCCGGTTGCCACTTGCTAGTTAGTGACCCGGCTTTGAATCGAATGTCGGAGCCTTGCCTCCCTGATAGTCGTTATTGGGAAGTTGCGCCGACTTCACAAACCCCTGCGGGTTTTTCATCAGTTCGTTGTTTACGTCAGGATGGTTTTTCAGATAGTCCTGAAGTTCGGGATGGTGTTCCACGAATTCCCGGTTCTTGGCCTGAGAAGGATCTCGTGACAGTTCGTTTGCGATGTCTCTGTG
>Ga0210386_10002328_pt1 | contig 16452 bp, 14 predicted proteins | sample IncBWH32OmetaG_FD_160091 | JGI IMG/M metagenome (GOLD analysis project Ga0210386, IMG submission 160091) | Forest soil microbial communities from Barre Woods Harvard Forest LTER site, Petersham, Massachusetts, United States - Inc-BW-H-32-O ... | reverse complement strand
GATGAGAAGCCATGATGGAAAAGCCGGAGCTTCCCCGCAACGCGATGCCTGGTCTTTTCGCATCTGCCCTCGAATACCTCGTGGACGCCGGTCAGCGCAGCGTGTTGTTCATGGACGTGATGCGTCGGCGTGGCGATCAGTACCGCGAACATCTGTCTGAGACCGTCCCGCACGTCCTCAATTACGAGATCGAGCTGATCGCCGACGGCAGGACTCTGGATCGGCCGGTGAACTACGGGCTGGTGCGCGTCAGGCCGCCCGCCGGTGTGGAGATCGATCTTACCCGGCGTCCCTTTGTGGTGATCGATCCTCGTGCAGGTCACGGGCCCGGCATCGGCGGTTTCAAGGCCGACAGCGAGATCGGCGTCGCCATGAAAGCCGGTCATCCCTGCTATTTCATCGGCTTCACGCCGGAGCCAATCCCCGGTCAAACTATCGAGGATATCGCGCGCGCGGAAGGCGCCTTTATCGAGAAAGTCATCGCGCTCCATCCGGAGGCAGATGGCAAGCCCTGCGTGATCGGCAATTGTCAGGCGGGCTGGGCGGTGATGATCCTGGCATCACTGCGGCCGGAGTTGTTCGGACCGATGATCATCGCCGGCGCCCCTCTTTCCTACTGGGCAGGCGTCCGCGGCAAGAACCCCATGCGCTATTCGGGCGGTTTGCTAGGCGGGAGCTGGCTGACTGCGCTCACCAGCGATCTCGGCGGCGGCAAGTTCGATGGCGCGTGGCTGGTGCAGAATTTCGAAAACATGAATCCGTCGAACACGCTCTGGAGCAAGCAGTATAACGTCTATTCCAAGGTCGACACCGAGGCCGAACGCTATCTTGAATTCGAGCGCTGGTGGGGCGGCCACGTCAACCTGAACGCCGAGGAGATCCAGTTCATTGTCGATGAACTGTTCATCGGCAACAATCTGTCTGCCGGGCGGATCAAAACCTCGGATGGCGAGGTGGTCGATCTGCGCAAGATACGGTCTCCCATCGTGGTGTTCTGTTCCAAGGGCGACAACATCACGCCACCGCAGCAGGCGCTCGGCTGGATTCTCGATCTTTACCGCGATGTCGACGAGATAAGGTATTACGGGCAGACGATCGTTTACACGGTTCATGAGACCGTGGGTCATCTCGGAATTTTCGTCTCCGGCGGCGTTGCCAAGAAGGAGCACCGCGAATTCTCCAGCAACATAGACCTGATCGATGTGCTGCCGCCTGGTCTCTATGAGGCGACCTTCGAAGCGAAGTCCGGAAATACTGCGAATGCCGATCTCGCCGGCGGCGAGTGGATCATGCGCTGTGAACAGCGGACGCTTGATGATCTCCGCGCGATGGGCGGCAACTCCCCTGAAGACCAACGGAGGTTCGCGACGGCCAATCGCGTGTCGGAAATCAATCTCGCCAACTACCGCAAGTTCGTTCAGCCCTGGGTTCGCGCGATCACGACGCCACAAATCGCCGGGCGGACCCGAAATTTGCATCCGCTACGGATGGGATATGAAGCTTTCGGCCGCCAGACGCCGGCAATGAAAGCGGTGGCGGTAGAAGCCGAGGCAGTTCGCCAGCACAGAAGGCCTGCTGCTGCGGATAACCCGTTCCTCAAGGTGCAGGAAACCATCTCGAAAGGCGTCGTCAACGCGCTCGACAAATGGCGAGATGCGCAGGAAGCCCTGAGCGAATCCCTCTTCCTCGCCGTCTACGGGTCGCCGGCGTTGCAGGCGGCCGTCGGCATCGACCCGAAAGGTGATCCGTCGCCGCGGCCGGAAATGTCGGATGAACATCGCAAGCGCCTTGAAGCGCGCATTACCGAGTTGAGATCCAGGATCGGAAGCGGCGGCCTCAGGGAATGCGGAATCCGGGCTCTGCTTTACGTGGGGATGGCTCGCGGCATGGCCGACGAGCGAGGCCTCGAGGCGCTGCGTCGGATGCGAAGGGAAGATGCAGCGTCACGTATGAGCCTTTCAGAGTTCAAGATGCTGGTGCGTGAGCAATTTTTCATGCTGCTGCTCGATCAGGGAGCCAGTCTCGCGGCCATTCCCGAAATGCTGCCGCACGACATGGAACAACGCCGCGCGGCCTTCGACGTTATCCGTGAAGTGTTATCGGCCGGCGGCAAGATTTCCAGCGAAACCGCGAAGCGCCTCGACTATGTCGCACGGCTATTTGGCGTCGACCCGGAAGTGACAGACCGGAGCACCAGCCACTTCAGTCCGCGGTCCAAAGCATCGTGAACTTCCCAGGGACCAAGGAGCTCGACGATGAACGAGCAAGCAGCAAGTACGGGCGAAGGGCGATCCCACAGCAAGTATGACCGCCTGATCGCAGCTGCGAAGTCGATTCCGCCGGCGGCCACTCTCGTGGTGCATCCCTGCGATGAAAGTTCGTTGCGCGGCGTCGTCGAGGCCGCTGCGGTCGGCCTTATCACCCCGACTTTGGTCGGCCCGGTGCAGAAGATAAAGGAGGTCGCGTCCAGATACGGCATCGACATCGCAGCCTTTGAAATCGCCGATGCGCCGCACAGCGAGGCTGCGGCGGCCAAGGCGGTGGAACTGATCCATGAGGCCAAGGGCGAAATGCTGATGAAGGGCAGCCTGCACACCGACGAGCTGATGCGAAGCGTGACGGCGAAGACGGGCCTGCGCACGGAGCGGCGCATCAGCCATGTCTTCGTGATGGACGTCCCGGCCTATGCCGAGACTCTGCTTGTCACCGATGCCGCAATCAACATCTTCCCCGACCTCGATTGCAAGCGTGACATCATCCAGAACGCGATCGATCTGTTCATCCAGGCAGGCTTCGGTCCATTGCCCAGAGTTGCGATCCTGTCGGCAGTCGAAACGGTGACGCCAAAGATACCGTCCACTATCGAAGCCGCGGCGCTTTGTAAAATGGCGGACCGTGGCCAGATCACGGGCGGACTGCTGGATGGTCCACTCGCTTTTGACAACGCGATCGACATCGAAGCGGCGAGGATCAAGGGAGTCAAATCCGAAGTTGCGGGGCGGGCGCAGATTCTCGTGGTTCCGGATCTCGAAGCCGGCAACATGCTGGCCAAGAACCTAGCCTATTTTGCCAAAGCAGATGGTGCCGGCATCGTGCTCGGCGCGCGCGTCCCGATCGTGCTGACGTCGCGTGCGGATTCGCTCCGGGCACGGCTGGCTTCTTGTGCGGTGGCAACCCTTTATGCCGACGCGCGGCGCCGCCGGGCGATGACCATGGCGGCGTGACTGCCATGGATACCATCCTGACCGTCAATGCGGGATCTTCGAGCGTCAAGTTCCAGGTCTTCGCGGTCGATGGTGAAGGCGGGTTGCTCCGGCTGATCAAGGGACAGATAGACGGCGTTGGCAGCCGTCCACGTTTGCGCGCGAGCGGCGCAACGGGCGAAAAGCTGGCTGAGCGGGCCTATCCGATCGAAAGCGTCGAGGATGTGCCGGCAGCGCTTCGCGTGGCGGCTGACTGGCTGAGGGGTGAGTGCAACGTCACCCCACATGCCGTCGGACATCGGGTGGTCCACGGCGGTCCCGACTACGACCGGCCGGTGCTGATCGACCATAACGTGGTGAGCCGGCTGGAGCGCTATGCGGCGCTGGCGCCGCTGCATCAGCCTCACAACCTGGCGCCGATCCGCGCGCTCCTGGAAAATTTTCCAAGCCTTCCGCAGGTCGCCTGCTTCGATACCGCGTTTCACCGCGATCACGACAGACTGGCCGACCACTACGCGATCCCCCGTTTCCTTCACGACGAAGGCGTGCGCCGCTACGGCTTTCACGGGTTGTCCTACGAACACATCGCAAAAACCTTGCCCAAGGTTGCGCCCGAAATTGCAACTGGCCGGGTCATTGTCGCTCATCTCGGCAACGGTGCCTCCATGTGCGCGCTCCATGGCGGGCGAAGCGTCGAGAGCACCATGGGATTTACCGCGCTTGACGGTCTGCCCATGGGCACGCGGCCCGGACAGATCGATCCCGGCGTGCTCCTGTATTTGATGTCGGTGAAAGGTATGCCGCCCTCCGAGGTGCAGGATTTTCTCTACGGGGAATGTGGGCTGAAGGGATTATCCGGTGTCGGCAGCGACATGCGCGAGCTGCAAGCCAGCGACGATCCAAACGCTGCATTTGCAGTCGAGTATTTTGTCCACCGCGTCTCGTTGAATGCCGGGATGCTGGCCGCGGCACTGCAGGGTGTCGACGCTTTCGTTTTCACGGCCGGCATTGGCGAAAACTCGGTGAGCGTCCGCGCCAGGATCGCGGAACGGCTTGGATGGCTCGGGGTCGCGCTTGATCCCGCGGAGAACGCTCGCCATTCGTTGCGGATCTCGCGCTCCGAAACGCTGCCTGTCTATGTCGTGCCGACCGATGAAGAGCTGATGATCGCCGAGCATACGATGTCGTTGTTGTGGAGCGCGCGTCCGTCCGTGCAGGAAAAAGAGAGAGCATCATGAACATCCCTGTATTTCCCGAGACCAAGGTCGCACTCAAGGGACGAAAGGGCCTGATAGTCGGCATCGCGAACGACCAGTCGATCGCCTGGGGCTGCGCCAAGGCATTCCGTGCCCTTGGGGCGGAATTGGCCGTTACCTATCTGAATGAGCGCGCGAAAAAACATGTCGAGCCGCTGGCCAGGGAATTGGAAGCGCCGATCTTCATGCCGCTCGATGTGAACACCGAGGGCCAGACCGAGCAGGTTTTCGAGCGCATCACGAAGGACTGGGGGCAACTGGACTTCCTGCTCCATTCAATTGCGTTTTCACCGAAGGACGCGCTGCATGGCAGGGTTATCGACGTGGGGCGTGATGGATTCCTGAAGACCATGGAGGTGTCCTGCTGGTCGTTCATGCATATGGCTCACCTTGCCGAGCCACTGATGAAGCGCGGCGGCACGATGTTCACGATGACCTATTACGGCAGCCAGATGGTGGTGCAGAACTATAACATCATGGGTGTCGCCAAGGCCGCGCTGGAGGCTGCGGTCCGCTACATCGCCGCGGAAGTCGGGCCGAAGGGCATCCGGGTGCATGCAATTTCGCCGGGTCCACTCGCGACGCGCGCTGCGTCCGGAATCCCCGAGTTTGACGAACTGATGGACAAGGCGCAGTCCAAGGCGCCGACCCGCAGCCTTGTGAGCATCGATGACGTCGGAGCTGCGACAGCGTTCCTCGCGCTCGACGGTGCCAAGCTCATCACCGGAAACGTCATGTATATTGACGGCGGATATCACATCATGGATTGAACAGCTTCAGCGCTGGTGGGGCGCAATGGGTCCGGCGGCGCAGGCGGTCGCTGATCGCCATCGATCTCGATGATATCCGCATGATCGGCTGCTGCGGACCCGTGTCAGATATTCATCTGCGGAACGTGATCCGGGATCAAAAGTTCGGCTTCGGTAACCGCCATCACTTCAGCGATGCTGACGCCCGGCGCGGTTTCCAACAGCTTGATCGTGCCGTTCTCAAAGCCCATGACCGCCATGTCAGTGACGACGAGGTCGACCGGGCGGGCCGATGTCAGCGGTAGACCACACCTGCGGACGATCTTCGATTTTCCTTTCGCGGCATGCTGCATGGCGACGATGACGCGCCTGGCGCCCGAGACCAGATCCATTGCGCCGCCCATTCCGGGCACCATCTTGCCGGGAATCATCCAGTTGGCGAGGCGTCCTTCGGCATCGACCTGCAACCCGCCGAGCACCGTCACATCGACATGGCCGCCCCTGATCAGGGCGAACGACATCGAGCTGTCGAAGGTCGAAGCGCCAGGAAGTGCGCTGATCGGCCTGCCTCCGGCATCGGTCAGCAGGGGATGGGCCATTCCTTGTTCGGGGATCGGCCCGGTGCCGATCAAGCCGTTCTCCGACTGGAAAAAGACCTTGAGCTCCGGCGGCACGTAGTTCGCGACCAGCGTCGGAATGCCAATGCCGAGGTTGACGAGATTGCCGGGGCGAAGCTCGCGGGCGACACGTCGGGCGATGAGAGTTTGGGGATCCATGGCTTACCCGTTGGCGATGAGGTAGTCGACAAGCGGAGCTGGGGTCATGACGTGGTCGGGCGCGATCACCCCCACCGGAACGATATGGTCGGCGGTCACAATGACGGTATCGGCCGCCATGGCCATGACCGGATTGAAATTGCGGGCGGTCAGCGCATAGGAGAGGTTGCCGAGATAGTCGGCCAGGAAGGCATGCACCAGCGCGAACTGGGAACGCAACGCCGTCTCCAGCAGAAATCGTTTGCCGTCGACATCGATCTGCTGCTTGCCTTCTTCGACGATCGTGCCGACGCCGGTTGGCGTCAGCACACCGCCGAGACCACAACCGCCGGCGCGGATGCGCTCTACCAGGGTGCCCTGCGGCACCAGATTGACGGCAACCTTTCCGGTCATCATCTGCTCCTGCACCTTCGGGTTCATCCCGATATGGCTCGCCGTGAAGGTCGCAACCAGCGAAGCGTCGAACAGCTTTCCAATGCCGCGGCCGGGCACAACCGCATCATTGGCAACAATCGTGAGCTCGCTTTTCCTCTGCCGTACGAGTTCGTCAATCAGCCGCTCCGGTGTCCCCACGCCCATGAAGCCACCGACCATGACGGACGCGCCATTGGGAATCATCGCGACGGCTTCTTCGACGGAAACGGATTTCATGCTGGAAACTCCAGCCGGAGTGGGCGACCGGTTTTGCGTCCGTCGAAAATTTGAAATGACGGCGACGGCAAGCCTTGATTTGCATCAAGGGGAGCCGAACTCGAACCCAGGCTGACCTCCAACCGGCGTCGCCCGCCCAAGCGACAACGCCGCGCTATAAATCGAGTGCGGCGAGCTTCGGCCGGTCGAGCAATACGATCTGACGCTGGGATTGACCCAGAAAACCCAGAACGCCTTTGTGGTGAAGGATGGACAGCGCTCGGGAAACTGTCTCGAGCGTGAGCCCGAGATAATCCGCGATGTCACGGCGGCACATCGGCAGCGCGATAACGCCCGCGGCCGTCAGCCGGCGGTCCATTTCCAGCAGGAAGGCGGCCACCCGTTCGAGTGACGTCTTTCGTCCCAGCAGCAGCATATGATCTTCGGCGTGCCGCAGATTGCTCGCCGTCATGTTGAGGAGATCGTGGGCAATCGTGGCATCGTTTTCCGCAACGTGAGCGAGACTCACGCGCTTCACCAGCCGCACGGCCGTTTCGACAATCGCTTCGGCGGTAAACCGATGGGCGTCGCCGTTTTCAAAGCCAAACATATCGCCTGCCAGGTGGAATGCACCGATTTGGCGCCGTCCGTCGGAGAGAAGTTTGTAGCTGCGAACAGCGCCTTCGACGACCTGGTAGACGTACTCCGCGGGCTCCCCCTCGCCAAAAATCTCGGCGCTGCGATGATATTTGAATTCGCTTGGAGTGATCTCGGACTTTGACAGGCTGCCGAGTTGGCTGAGAAATCTCGCTCGATTGGCGAGACCTGCGTTAATGTTCACAAACATGGTTGCCTCCCGCTCGCTAAGCGAACCTGTTCGTATGCGTAAGTCTTACTTACCCAACCGGCGGGGCCGGCGGACTGTTCTTTTACGACAACGGCCACTCTCGGAACCATTGGCTCAAGGGCCATTGTTCCAATGGACAATGTACTTTGGTGCAAATCCCGATCGAGAAGACGCTTTCGCGCGTAGGTAATGCCGCAAGGCTCCCTGCGACGTTATGTAATGTTGCGTGCATATGATTTGTGACAAACACTCAAGGTGGTCTTTGTAAAGTCCAGTCCGGTGCGTTCGTCATGGTTCTCCGGGGACTGATTGTCGGGCTGTTTGTGTTGCTTGCTCCGACGGATTTGCCGGCGGCAGATGCGCGGTCGCGCTCGATCCTCGTGCTCGATCAGTCTGACATGCGGGGCTCTTTCAATCATCAGATCTTCGCAGCTTTTCAGGCGGAAGTGGGATCTCACTCGCGCTCAAATTTCACGGTCTATGCCGAAGACCTCGATCTGGAACGCTTCAGCGGTGAAGATTATGAATCTACCCTTCAGCAAATGCTGAGCGCAAAATATCGAGACAAGCCCGTTGAAGTTCTGGTGGTCATCGGTGAGTGCGCGTTGCGGGTCGTTCTGCGGTGGCGTGACGAGCTGTGGCCGGGAGTTCCAGTCGTTTTCACGATGGTCGACGACGCCGATTTCAGGCGCTTAAAGCCGCCGCCGGATGTGACGGGAAGCATCGTCGGCGTGAAGCTCGCCGATTCCATCATAGCGGCGCGTGCGGTCGTGCCGGATCTCGCAAGCGTCTATATCGTCGGCGACGCCTGGGACCGCCAGACCGTCTTCAAAAACTGGAGAGAGGACGTTGCTTCTGCCGCGAGCGATCTGCGCGTGGTTGAACTGATGGGCATTACCTTGGCTGAGTTGCGACAACGCGTTTCGGAGCTACCCGAGCGGAGCGCCATCATCTACACCTCTATGCATTCCGACGGCGAAGGCACCTCTCTCAGAGCAGGTGCTTCACTGTCGCGCATCGCCGAAAAGGCCAATCGGCCGATTGTGGTGGCGGCCGACACGCTTCTTTCGCCGGGTGGAATCGGCGGTTATGTACTCCTCCCAAGCCTAATCGGGGCGGAGGCCGGTCGCCTGGCGCTGCGGATTATCGGCGGAGAGAAGCCTGTCGACATCCCGCCGAAAGCGATCGAGGCGGTGGCGCCGATCTTCAATTGGGGGCAGATGGAGCGCTGGAACGTCGCCACATCCGACCTGCCGCCCCGAAGCGTAGTGTGGTTTCGCGACCAGCCACTATGGGAGAGATATCGTTGGCAGGGCTTGACGATCGCCGCGATCATCTTGATCCAGACCAGCTTGATTTCGATCCTCCTGCACGAACGGACGAAGCGAAGCAATGCCGAACTCGAAGCCCGTCAACGGTTGGCGGAGCTCGCGCATGTCGGCCGGCAAGCCACGGCCGGCGAATTGTCATCGTCGATCGCCCATGAACTCAATCAGCCGCTGGGAGCAATTCTGACCAACGCGGAGACGGCGGAACTGATCCTGGAGTCGCCTTCGCCCGATCTGACGGAGCTGAAGGATATCGTTGCCGACATCAGGCGCGATGACCAGCGCGCGAGCGAAGTCATTCACCGCATGCGGAGCTTCCTGAGACGAACTCCGTTCGAGCTCAGGGATGTCGATCTGAACGACATCATGCGGGAGGCATTTGATTTTCTTGCCACGCAAGCGGCATCCAGCAACGTCGCGCTTTACTTCAATGCGTTTCCCGAAGCGTTGCCGATCAAGGGCGATGCCGTGCAACTGCAGCAGGTGATCCTGAACCTGGTTGTCAATGGCATCGAGGCGATGTCGGCAATGCCAAATGGTCGCGCGGTCATCGGCCGCACCGAGTTGAACGGGGGAACGTCGGCCATTATTTCGATTTCCGACTTCGGCCCCGGTATTCCATTGAAAAAGCTTAACGAAATTTTTGATCCTTTTTTCACCACAAAAAATCAGGGCATGGGAATCGGACTGTCCATCGCGCGGACGATTATTCAGGCTCACAAGGGGCAGATATGGGCGGAGAACCAGGCTGAAGGAGGCGCGGTTTTCCGGCTGTCCCTGCCATTGGCGTTGCACTAGGGGAGAGTGCGTTGGTCGGCACGGTTCATGTCGTCGATGACGATGCGTCGTTTCGGACTGCCGTCGAGCGGTCTTTGAAGAAGGCTGGGTATTCCGTCGCGACCTATTCGTCTGCCCGGCAGTTTCTCGATCATCTGCCCGATGAAGGCGAGCCAGGCTGCCTGCTTCTCGACGTGCGGATTCCCGATTTGAATGGCCCCGAACTACAGGAGCGGTTAAGCAAGCTTGGCTCAACCTTGCCGATCGTGTTCCTTACCGGCTACGCCGACGTTCAAACAGCCGTGCAAGCGATCAAGGCGGGTGCCGAGGATTTCCTGACCAAGCCGGTATCGTCGCAACAATTGCTTCCCGCGGTCGAGCGGGCGATGGCACGTCGCGAGGTGTCGCGCGGACTGAAGCAAAAGCTTGGCGAATTGGGTGAACTGCTGGCCACTTTGACGCCGCGTGAACGCCAGGTATTCGAGCGCGTGGTCCAGGGCAAGATCAACAAGCAGATCGGCCGGGAGTTGGGCGCGACCGAGCGTACCATCAAGGCTCATCGCCATCAGGTGATGGAAAAGATGAAGGTGCGGAGCTTGGCCGAGCTGGTCTCGATTGCGGAGCGGATGCTGCGCGCGGACGAGAACAAGCCGGTATCCGGTTGATTCGTCTCCGTTGGATATTGTCCCTGGGGACAATTGGAAATGTTAGCGATGAGGCTCAATATGACATCAACACGACAAGGAACCCGACCGGTTAAGTCGAACCGGCCAGTGATAGAGTCCGTTTGCAATTTCGATGTGGCGGCATCGAACGCTCCCGCCGGTGGGAAGAACAGGACCAGCGCTTGCCGAAGCAAAGATTGGTTTATGTCGTCGACGACGACCCCAGCATGCTCAGGGGCGTAAAACGCTTGCTGCGAGAGTACGGCTATGAAAGCGTGCTGTTTTCCACCGCCGACGCTTTTCAAAGGCACAATGATTTCGACAGCGCGGTTTGCGTGATTCTCGATATCGATTTGAATGACACGTCGGGAATCGACGTGAGGCGCCGTTTGACGGCTGCCGGAATTTCGCTGCCCGTGATTTTTATTACCGGCAAGGACAGTCCTTCAACCCGGATGGCCGCGCTCGCCTCCGGGTGCCTCGCCTATCTCACCAAGCCGTTCTCTGCCGGATCGCTGATCGGGCCGATCGAGCGCGTGACCACCGGCGTGGCATAGTTCCGATCACTCATCGATCTCCTGCGCAAATGTTCGTGCCGGAGCGCCCCGGCGAACCGAGGCGAACTGGTCAAGCGGCAGCGTGGTGCTGACGCTCTGGACGCTGGAATCGACCACCTCCAACTGCAATTTCTGTCCCTGCTCGATGTCGCGGATCAACACTGCGTCGGCGACATCGGCGGCGATGCAGGTATTGGTCAGGCACCAGACATAGGGAACCGGGTACGGCTTGCCTTGGTCGACGGTGAGCTTGACGCCGGCCTTAAGATACATGCCGACGGGGACGAAGATCTGCAGCCGGGCTTTTTCCTCGCCTTCGCGCTCGATCAGGTCGACGCGGATCGCGGATTGGCCGGTGTCAAAATTGCCGGAGATGGTGGTGCGGCACACCTGCTTGGTGCCCGTCGTCTTGAAGCAGAATTTCTGCCAATCGCCATACTTGATCTGGCGCACTAAACTACGCTGCCCGCGTGATAGGATTTCTGGCGATGGCTTGTCGCTTGCGGACGGTGCAGCCTGTTGAGCGCAGGCCGCGCCCGGTGGCAGCAGAAGCCATGATGCCGTGCATAGCGAGCTGAGGAGGAGGCCGTATCGTCGGATATGACTGTTGCTCATCACGCCTCCATCGCGCTGCTATTGATGCTCGTCGAGGAATTGGGTCACCAGAGGCGACCACTGTGGAATGGCGTCCGGTGAATCGATGAAGAAATGCCCTTCAGCGCCAAACGGCGGCATCAGATGATATTCGGCATTGCCGCCGGCGGCGGTGTAGGCCTGATGCATTCGCCTGGACAAATCCGGCCCGAAGTAGGTGTCGTTTTCGATATAGAACCACAGCATCGGCACCCGCGCCGTGCGCCCGAACGAGGCAGCCGCCTCGACCAGCTTGTCCGGCGCGCAATTGTTGTTCGGCTTGCCGCCGACCCGGCCGCCGCGTCCGGCCGCAAAAGTGATGATCGCTTTGACCGAAGGAAGATTTTCGCTCGACAGCGCGATCGCGCCCCAGCCGCCTGCGGATTGGCCGATCACAATTGCACTGTCGGGCTTGGCCAGCTTCTGCTCGGTCATGTAATCGATGACCCATTTGTCGAGGACTGCGGCCGCGAGGCCCGCGTCCCGGAAGTTCGGATTGTCGCAGTTGCCGATCCTTGAGTAGAACACGCTGTAAATTCCGCGCTCCGGTACATCGAGCGCGGCGCCACCGTAGGAACCCATAGGCGCCACCACCAGGTAGCCGCGCCGCGCGAACCACAGCGCGGCATCGCGAAACTCCACCAGCGGGAAGAAGCTGCGCTCGCGCGCATCGAGCGAAACACCGTGATTCATCACGGCAAGCGGAAACGGTCCGCTGCCGGTCGGACGCGCCACATAAGCAATCGTCGGTTGAATGAGGGGCAGCGCCCAGATCTCCTCTTGTACCGACAGCGGGATCTGGTCGTTAGCGCCTCGGCACACAGCCGGTGCGGCGAGCGTTGCAAGAGCCGCGAGCGAGAGAAGCCTGAGGGACCAATTCATGCTGAACCCTTACGTCAAGGTTCCACGACAGCGAGAACGCCGTCGCACAGCATTTCCGGCAGAGCCGTATTGATCTGGATCAAGCAGTGTCGGCTGCCGCGCTCCCCAATTGTGCCCGGCCTTCCGTTTTGAACTGATCACCGGGTGGAAAATCGTGTCAGTGCAGCAAGCTGCCGCCGCTTCTTTTCCCCGTGACGAAACGCTGCAGATCGCAAGCCTGCTTGCCTTCATTGGCGGATATCTCGAGGCCTATACCTGGATTGTTCATCATGTCTTTGCCAATGCGCAGAGCGCCAACCTGGTATTTCTGTGGGTCTATATGACCGGCGGAGAATGGGAGAGGGCGGTACAGTATATCCCGCCGCTTCTCTTCTTTGTCGTCGGCGTGATCCTGGCCTGCTGGTTGCGTTGGGCGTTGCCGCAGCGAGCCGCGCGGATCAGCAACCTGATTGAAATCGCTTTCCTGTTCTTCGTTGCGATCGTGCACAATCGGCTTCCCGAGCTGGCCGGAACCCTCGGCCTTTCACTGGTTGCAGCATTTCAGATGGTCAGTTTTCCTCGGGTCGAGGGATGGAGCTACAACTCCGTGATGGTGACCAGCAATTTTCGTCAGACCATCGAAGGCCTGTTCGCTGGGTTCACCGGAGGGGCCAAGTCAAGACCCTTTCGCCGGCCGTATGTGTTCGGGACGATGTGCGTCGCTTTCGGCTCGGGCGCGGCTGCCGGCGCCTTTGCGACGGAACTCAAGCGTGACTATAGCCTGGCTATTCCCGTGCTGCTGCTGGTGATCGTGCTGCTGCTTTGTGAGCAGAAACCGTTCCACGCCCGGGTGTAATCGCATTGGTTTGATTTAGATCAAGACTCACTTCGCCGTCGCTGCCGAGCCTGAGGCGGCGATAAGGGTTCAGCTTGGGAGACGGGCATGGCGCGAGAAGCACAGGAACGGCGGATCGATCGATTTTTCTCCGGCCCGGGCGCAAGGGCTGACGAATGGCGCGCTGTGGTGGAAGCGGCCAAGGCATGGTCGACAGGTGCGGGAGATCGCGCTGACTTCGAAGAACAGCTGTCCCAGCTCGCGATATCGGAAGAATATCATGCCTATCCTGGCCCGCGCCTGATGGCAGCACTGAAGGAGCGCTCGGCGGCCGGCGATGCTGCCGGTGCGCTGGCACTTGCCATGCGCATCACGCACGCGCTTCAGACGCGATCTTTCCGTCAGCACGCTGGCGATTGGGACGTGCATGCGGACGCCGACAGCGAAACGCCCGATTTATTGCCGCCGGGGTTTGGCGACACGGTCACGCGCAGACCGTATTTTGAAACCCTGATCGTCACCGGTGTTCCCGCCACCAACTGGTCAAGCCTGAACGCGGAGTGGCGGAAGCTGCGCCGTCCGCTCGACGCCTTCGTTTACGAAACCGTATTCACCGGCAGTTTCGAGGATGCGTTCTGCGCCGCCATGCTCAATCCCGATATCGCGGCCGTCGTCGTCAACGAAGGATTCGCGCAACGTTCGCGGCATGACGCGCCTGTGCTGCGTTCGCTGATGGCGTCGGCGGACCAGCGTGAAACTTCGGATTCTGCGCTAGCGCTCGCCAAGACGCTGAAACGGATACGTCCTGAACTCGACATCTACATGATCTCGAACCGGAACGTGGAGCAACTCGCCGGCAATCCCGAGGCCGATGCCGTCCGTCGTATCTTCTACTCGGTGGAAGAGCTGCTTGAGCTGCATCTGGCCATCCTGGAAGGCGTGCAGGACCGCTACGAGACGCCGTTCTTTGACAATCTGAAAAAATACGCCCAGCGCCCGATCGGAACATTCCATGCATTGCCGATCGCACGCGGAAAATCCGTCTTCAGGTCGGATTGGATCCGCGACATGGGTGAATTCTATGGCCCGAACTTGTTCCTCGCGGAAAGCAGCGCCACCACGGGCGGCCTCGACAGCCTTCTTGAGCCGACCGGCAACATCATGAGAGCCCAACAAAAGGCCGCTCGCGCTTTCGGCGCCGACAAGGTTTTTTTCGTCACCAACGGCACCTCGACCTCAAACAAGATGGCCGTGCAGGCACTGCTGTCGCCGGGCGATATCGTGATTGTCGACCGCAACTGCCACAAGTCGCATCACTACGGCATGGTACTGTCCGGAGCCCAGCCGCTTTATGTCGAAGCCTTCCCGATGACGGAGTATTCGATGTACGGCGCCGTGCCACTGAAAACTATCAAGCGGGCGCTGTTGAATCTAAAGGCCGACCACCGGCTGCACCGGGTGAAGATGGTTGACCTCACCAACTGCACCTTTGACGGCCACATCTACAACACCCGCCAGGTGATGGAGGAGTGCCTCGCGATCAAGCCGGACCTGATCTTCCTTTGGGACGAAGCATGGTTCGGTTTTGCCCGCTTTTCGCCGTTCCTGCGCCCGCGCACGGCGATGGGTGCCGCGGACGATATCGATGCGTGGATGCATGATCCCAAGTCGATCGAGATTTACGAGAAGCATCGTGCAGCCTTGGGCGACGATCCGTCCGACGAGACCCTGCTGAATACGAGGTTGCTGCCTGACCCGCGGCAGATCAGGCTACGTGTCTACCAGACCAACTCCACGCACAAATCGATGTCGGCGATCCGGCAAGGCTCCATGCTGTTTGTCAAGGACGTGGATTTCCACACCGTGGAAGCGCAATTCAAGGAGGCCGTGTTCACCCACGCCTCGACCAGCCCGAACCAGCAACTGATCGCGAGCCTTGACGTCGCGCGGCGGCAGATGGAACTGGAAGGCTACGGCCTGGTCGCTAACGCCATTGAGATCGCCTTCGCAATCCGCAAGGCAGTTGCCGCCAATCCGCTGATCTCCAGATATTTCAGCGTGCTTGGCGCCGACAAGATGGTACCAGCCACATATCGTGCCAGCGGTTTTACCGACTACCTGGCTGAAGGTGTCAACTGGGGCCAGGTGCTGCAATCCTTGAAAGAGGACGAGTTCTGCCTTGATCCGACGCGGCTGACGTTGGTGTGCGGCACCGCCGCCTTCGACGGCACGCAGTTCAAGGGTCTTCTGGCCACGCGTTACGGAATCCAGGTCAACAAGACCTCACGCAATTCCGTGCTGATACAATCCAACATCAACAATACCCGCAGCGACGTCGCCCATCTGATCCGGGTGCTGGCTGAGATCGCAAGCGAAGTCGAGCGTGACCTTGCCCAGGGCGGCGCCAATGCCCGTGCCGTATTCGATGCGCGGGTGAAAAGCCTGATGACGGATGTGCCGGACTTGCCGAACTTCTCGCACTTCCATGATGGCTTCCGCGGCGATGCTGGAGAGAGGACCAACGAGGGTGACATCCGCACCGGCTTCTTTGCCGCTTACGATGCGGCGGGTTGCGAATATCTCCGCCTCAACGATCCGGAGATCGACCGGCGCCTGAAGAACGGCCCCGATCTGGTTTCGGCGAATTTCGTCATCCCCTATCCACCAGGCTTCCCGATCATGGTGCCCGGACAGGTCGTCACCCAGGAGACGATCGACTTCATGCGCAAGCTCGATGTGAAGGAGATCCACGGCTACAACGCGGTGCAAGGCCTCAAGCTGGTGCGGCCCGAAGCTCTGGCGGAATTGGGCGATCGCCATCAGCCAGCATCGTTTCGACCCGCCGCGGAATAAGTCAGCTGGTGTCGAAGCGCCGGCCAACATCATCAAGGTGGTGATCACCTTTGATCAATCCCGTTCCACCCCCGGACTGACGTCCACATTGGAGAACAGCGAATGAGAAACTACCAGACCCGGTTGCTCGGAGCCGCCCTGGCCATGCTGCTCGCATGCGGAGTTGCCTCACCGTCAAGAGCCGAAACCGGAGAAGTCCGGGTGGTCTTTACGAAAGGCGGCTTCATCGTTGGCGTCGGCGGCGGTCACGGCGTATTGTATTTCCGCGGCCATCGCTATCCATTCGAGGTTTCAGGCATGAGCGTCGGTTTCACGATCGGTGCATCGACTAGCAACTTGGTCGGAAGAGCCCGGAATCTACGCACGGCGAGTGACCTCGCGGGGCACTACGGTGTTCTTGGCGCGGGCGCGGCGCTCGCTGGCGGCGCTGGCGGCGTCACTTTACAGAACGAGAAGGGTGTGATCCTCGAGTTGGCCGGCGG